>Ga0114906_1001086_pt1 | contig 14586 bp, 17 predicted proteins | sample MalvirDeepMed_M9_FD_89687 | JGI IMG/M metagenome (GOLD analysis project Ga0114906, IMG submission 89687) | Marine viral communities from the Global Malaspina Expedition - Malaspina viral metaG DeepMed_M9 | ecosystem: Environmental > Aquatic > Marine > Oceanic | place: Mediterranean Sea...
AGATACGCCGGTGGCACCCCAACGCAAGTTCAGACAACCGCGTAGACAATCTGGAGGATATGTGAACGCATGGAAGAAATGAAACATGGCCAATTTATTTGACACAACAAACGCAGCCACAACGGAACCGGCAAAGATTATTGCTGGTGACCGGTTGATTTGGAAGCGTTCAGACTTACATGCTGATTATGCCAATACCGCCTACACGCTGAAATATTCGGCAAGGTTGGAAGGCACAGGTTCAACAGAAATACAAATTACGGCTAGTGCAAGCGGTAGTGATTACCTTGTGCAAGTAAACAGCCTTACGACTGCCAGCTATACGGTTGGGACGTATCGTTGGCAAGCGTACATCAACCGCAACAGTGATTCACAACGGCTTACAATTGATGAAGGCACTTGGGAAGTCATAGCCAATCGGGACGCTGCAACAACTGATCCCCGCACCCATGCCGCCATTATGGTGGACAAGATAGAAAGTTTAATGGAAGGCAGGGCTGACGCGGATGTTTCCAGTTATTCAATACAGGGGCGGTCTCTGACAAAGTTAGGCATTGAGGAATTGAGAACCTGGCGTGACGCCTACAAGGCAGAGGTATTGAGGGAACGGCGGCGCGAACGCGCGTTGAACGGTGAAGGCACCGGCGCAGTGGTCAAGGTGATGTTGCCATGAGTATGTTTGATTTTTTTAAGCGGTCTAAAAACAAACCCAAACAATACAGAATTAAACGCCAATTTGATGGGGCAAAAGGGGGCCGGTTATTCTCCCAATGGACAACAACCAACAAGTCCGCCGCTTCAGAATTGCGCGACCAACTGCGGGTGTTGCGTGCGAGGTCACGGGAATTGTGTCAAAACAATGACTACGCAAAACGCTTTTTACGATTGCAAACTACAAACATTGTTGGTCCAAGCGGTATTCATTTTGAACCGAAAGTCACAGAGGACAACGGAACACCGGACATTCGGGCAAATGAGATTCTCCGAAAATCATTTATGGAATGGGGAAAAAAAGGAAATTGTACCGTGGACGGGCAACTGTCCTGGGTAGATGCACAACGATTATTTGTTGAAACGGTGTGCAGAGATGGTGAAGTTCTGGTGCGGTTAGTCCGCAAATACGACAACCCCCACAAATTTGCTTTGCATTTTATCGAGTGCGACCACTTGAACGAACAGCACAATGAAGAAACCCGCAATGGTTTTGAAATCAAGATGGGGATCGAGTGCAATCATTATGGTAAGCCGGTCGCCTATCACATTGCGAAAAGAAACCCTGCGGACACTTTTGTGAGTCGTTCGGAAAGCAACGAACGTGTTCCGGCGGAAAACATGATTCACGGTTATGTCGCGGAACGTGCAAACCAATTGCGCGGTATCCCCTGGGCGACCACAGCCATGACCCGACTCCATATGCTGGGAGCTTATGAAGAATCCGAATTGGTCGCTTGCCGAGTCGCTTCGGCAAAGATGGGTTTTATTACTTCACCGGACGGTGAGGGATACACCGGTGAGGATGTGGAAGATTATAACCCCATCATGTCGGCCGAGCCTGGAACGTTTGAACAGTTACCGGCGGGAATGGCGGTGCAAACCTTTGATCCGGACCACCCGACAACCGCATTTCGTGATTTTGAAAAGGCGATGTTGCGGGGCATTTCATCCGGCTTGAATGTTTCTTATGCGAGTTTGTCAAACGATTTGGAGTCGGTGAATTATTCAAGTATTCGCCAGGGTTCTCTGGATGAACGGGACCAATACAGAGTTATGCAACGTTGGTTGACAGACCATTTTTTGCAACCGGTATTTGATGCCTGGTTGGAAGAACAATTGACCCACGAACTATTAAGCAGTTTGCCCATGCGAAAAATAGAAAAATTCAATCAGGCGGAATGGCGACCACGGGGTTGGCAGTGGATTGATCCAACCAAAGAAGTGGCGGCGAATATTGAAGCTGTGAAAAACGGCTTTAAATCCCTGGCTGATGTGGCAGGGGAAACGGGCCGCGATTCAGAGGATGTTTTAAACAAGCTGTCCAATGAGAAATTACAAGCCGACGCCTTGGGGCTGGAATTGCAACTTGGCAAAGCAAGGGACTCTGTAGTCCCAACGGAGGAACCAGAAAATGATTAAAAAAACTTCAGAAATTAAAACCGGCATTAACTACCGTTCAGCGGAAATTGTTCAACGTGATTTAGAAAACCGGACAATTGATTTGTCGTTTTCTTCTGAGGAGCCAGTGGAACGGACGTTTGGAATGGAAATACTGGACCATTCTGAAGGTTCCGTGAATTTGAATTTCATAAGTAGTGGCCGCGCGCCATTGCTTGTGGATCACGACACCACGGATGTGGTGGGCGTGGTTGAGGCTGCAAGAATAGATGATGTTTCACGCGTGGCGCGTGCAAGCGTCCGGTTTGGTAAATCGGAACGGGCAGCAGAAATTTTTGCAGATGTTACGGATGGACCGCCTTTTATTCGAAGTAATATTTCGGTGGGTTATTCTATCAATGAAATGCAAAGGCAAGAAAGAAACCAGGAAGATCGGGAGGTTTTCCGTGTTGTGGATTGGACGCCTTTGGAAATATCCCTTGTCAGTATCCCCGCCGACCAATCAGACAAAGTGGGCGTTGGCAGAAATACTGATGAATTTTCAACTCTTATTTCCGAAAAGGAAAAACAAACTATGACTGAAGATGTAAAAGCGGTTGAACCCGCAACGGTCGCAGCACGCGTGGCGACGCCACCGGCGGTTGACCTTGATAAAATAAAAGGTGACGCAGCAAAAGCAGAACAAACCCGCGTGGCTGAAATACTCGCTTTGGGAACCGCAAAAAATATGCGTGACAAAGCCATCGATGCCATTGGAAAAGGACTCACCGTTGAGCAATTCCGTGGTGAAGTTATTGATGCGCTTCCAAACGCTGCACCTTTGCAAGTCGGAGAACCCGACCTGACACCCCGTGAACAGCAGTCCTATTCATTGATGCGTGCCATTCGAGCGGCTGCACAAAATGATTGGCGAACGGCTGAATTTGAGCGTGAAGTTTCTGACGAAATTGGCAGAATTGGCGGGAAACCCGCCAAGGGCTTTTTTGTTCCGAGTCACGCCTGGGGCCAACGTGATTTGATTGCCGGTGCTGATGCTGACGGCGGACATTTAAAAGCGGTGGACCACATGGGTGGAGAATTTATTGAAGCTTTACGGTCACGCCTTGTTATTTCTTCGATGGGTGCCAGAATTATGAGCGGCCTTAAAGGGGATGTGTCCATACCGACACAGGCAACGGCGGCCTCTGCTGCTTTTGTTGCAGAAAACAACGCTGTCAGTGAGCAAAACCAAACCTTCGGTGAATTGTCTATGGTTCCTCGCACGCTTGGGGTGATGACAGATATTTCTCGAAAACTAATGCTTCAGAGTGATCCTTCAGCGGAGGCCATCGTAAGAAATGACCTTCTCAACGCTGTTGCCGCAAAAATTGAAGACGTGGCAATCGAGGGATCAGGTTCCAACGAACCCACCGGAATCACGAAAAAATCTGGCATAGGTTCCGTGGCTCTCGCTACGAACGGGTCGGCTCCCACTTGGGCGATGATTACCGGTCTGGTCAAGGAAGTTGAACAAGATAATGCCGCTATTTCCGAAAACATGGGCTACATCACAAACTCAAAAGTGAAATCCAAATTGGCAAGCGTTGCCAAGGTTTCTAGTTCAGACTCGGTCATGCTGCTCAACGCACCGTGGAACGAAATCTACGGTTATCCTCTCGGGATTACCAACCACGTGCCGTCAGACCTCACGAAGGGCAGTACCTCCGGTAGTTGTTCAGCGATGATCTTCGGAGATTTTTCGAGCTTGATCCTAGCTTTTTGGTCTTCTCCTGACGTTTTGATTGATCCATATACCAATTCCAGCAAGGGCGGAACGCGCGTTGTTGTGTTCCAAGATTGTGACGTTGGAATCCGCTATGCTCAATCTTTTGCAGCCTGTCTTGATGTTACAACTACATAACAAAGATAATCAGCACACATGGTGTTGATGACAACAAACGGCGGGGCGTCCCTGGTGGCGTCCCGCTCCAACCCTCCGGAGTCTTTAATGAAAATAGAAATTAAACAAAACACCGTTTGTGGCGGTGTCAGTGTTTTTGTTGGCGACATTATAGAAGCATCGAGCGGTGACGCGCGTTTATTAATCTCTATTGGAAAAGCCATCCCCGCTCCTGAAAAAGCGGCAAAACCGCAAAACAGGGAAGATGACGCCAAACCGAAAAGGTCAACGCGGAAGAAATGAAAAAAGGAATTATTGCCAACGATAATGCGACCGTTGAGCAAACCATAATTGTGAAGGAACCCCCAGGCGTGAGTCTTGGGCCAGTTTCTGTGAACCATGACAATCTCGGAATTGCCGTTGTTGTTGCAATCGTGTTGGTTGCTTTGGCTTTTTGTTTGAAAGTCATGGTGTCAAAAATGATGCGAGATAAATAATGGCAGTTGAAGTTGCAGCCGATCGGGCCATATTTTTTTCAACCACTGATTTTGCCAGTGCTGCGACCTACACGCCCACCGGTGGTTCTGCGGCTACCGTCAACGGAATTTTTGACAATGGATATTCTGAAGTGGACATGGGCGGCCAGGTGGCCGTGGCGTCCACTGATCCCCAATTCACTTGCGCCACTTCCGATGTGTCCGGCGCAGCGGAGGGCGATGCTTTAACGGTGAGTAGTGTTGACTATACAGTGCGACGGGTAGAACCGGACGGGACGGGAGTCACGGTTTTATTTTTGGAAACTGATTAATGCCACACACCCGCCAAAATATCCGTGACAATGTTGTGACGGTTTGCACCAGTTTGACCACAACAGCGGCCAGGGTTTACCGATCGAGAGTCTACCCGTTGGCACATGCCAAGTTGCCTGGGTTGTGTATCTATTCACAGAATGAAGATTCTTTGCCAGGGACAATGACCGCTACGCGGTTTCTCGAACGGACGGTTGAAATTGTCATTGAAGCCTTTGTGCGGGGTACGGCCAATTATGACAACACCCTGGACACAATCGCTTCTGAAATAGAAGTGGCCATGTCGGCCTCAACCACGCGCGGGGGTTATGCCAAAGACTCTTATTTAACCCGCACAGAATTTGAATTTTCCGACGAGGGCGACCAACCCATTGCAATGGCGAGGTTGGTTTATACGGTCGAATATAGGACAGCAGAAAATAACGCAACCACAGCCGTTTAAATTTTAAAGGAGGAATGAATGGCAAAACCAGTGAAACTCGTGACGCCTAACGGCGGGGCGGAAATAGAGGTGGAGGAATTCACCAAGTATTACAAAGAACTTGGATTCAAAATTGTCAGTGAATCCAAAACACCAGCAAAGAAGGAGTCAAAATAAATGGCAAATCATTTAGGTTCAGAAGGCGTGGTCAAAGTTGGAACAAATACCGTGGCCGAAGTCAGAGGGTATTCACTATCGGAAGAAACGGAAACGGTTGAAGACACCGCAATGGGCGATTCCACCAAAACTTTCCAACTCAGTTTGAAAAGTTGGTCGGGAACCGTCGATGCTTTCTGGGATGAAACGGACACCAACGGCCAAGTTGCAATGGCCAATGGAAATTCCGTAACGTTGAATCTGTATCCAGAGGGGGCCGCTTCCTCTGATACTTATTACACCGGCACGGCTTTGGTAACATCCACAGAAAAGTCAGCCACCCACGATGGAATCGTGGAAATGACTTTTTCATTCCAGGGAACCGGAGCGTTATCCACAGCAACCGTTTAACTAGGAGTATTGCGGCATGACTAGTGACATTATCGAACGCGTAAAGCGGCACAGGGATGCCCTTGGCCGGAAGGTAATTGAGGTTCCGGAGTGGAAGGACGACGAAGGCGAACCCACCGTCATCTATTGTAAACCCATTACCATTTTTGAAATGCAACGATGGTACAAGGGCATTTCCAGTGACGATATTTCGGTGCTGATAGATTTGATCGTTACCAAGGCGGAAGATGAAGACGAGAAAAAAATCTTCAAGTTGGACGACAAATCAAAACTTTTGCGTACAGGTGAATTTTCTGTTGTCAGCCGGATAGCCGGTGAAATGATGGAAGGTTCCGACGAGGTGGAAGAAATCGAAAAAAACTAATTGCCGATCCCCAAAGGCAAATGATGTACGCCCTGGCGGATCGGTTGAAAAAATCAATCTCGGAAATTGAGCAAATGCCAGTTCAGGAATTTTATGAATGGATGGCATTTATGAAAATAAGATCGGACATAATTGATGGCGAATGTTAGCAACCTCCAGGTAACAATTTCTGCAAAGGACCGCACCAAGCGTGCCTTTTCAAGTGTTACCGGTGCCATGAAAAAAATGAAAGGCGCGGCATTTGCTGCCACTGCTGCGGTTGCGGCAATCGGGGCTGGTCTAATTGCGGTTATCAAAAAGACTGTGGATTTTGCGGATAAAATTGGCAAAACCGCAGACATGATTGGAATCACAACAACGGAGTTGCAAAAGCTGAGATTTGCTTTTGACATTGGTGGTATGTCGGCGGAAGCCACAGACAAAGCCCTGGTGAAATTTACCCGCAACATTGGTGATTTGGGACTCCAAACCGGTGAGCTATATACCCGATTAATTAAGCTCAAGGACAAAGCCTTTACGGGGATTTTAAGAAGTAGCGTTTCCTTGACCCAAAAACTCAAAGCGGTTTTTGACAAAATGAAATCTGTCAATAATGTGAGTTTGTCTGCTGCCATTGGTGTGGCGGCATTTGGTCGGCAAGGCGCGGCGTTGGCAGCTATTGCCAGAAAAGGCGGCGTTGAATTTGGCAAGTGGGTTAAGAGGGCGGAAGAACTCGGACTCATACTTTCCGAAAAAATGGTGCGGGATGCGGAGGATTTAAAAGACGCCTTCACCGTTTTGGAATATCAAATCAGAACCGCTTTTATGAAAGCGGTTTTAAATTATGGGCCACAACTAAAAGATATGTTGAGTGGTTTGATTGAATTAGTTTTCAAGGTTACCCAGGCAGTTGTCCGGTTGGGTAAAAAATGGGGCCTGATTGAATTAGGAATCAGTGACTTTGAAGCACAACACAAAAAGAGAAAAAAGGAGATTGATAAACTTCAAAGTGATCTCAACAGAATTTTAGCCATTCGGAAAAGATTTAGAGATCAGAGAAGAAGCGTAGCAAATCCAAGGCACTCAAAGGCAGTTGTTGTAGCACGCCAAAACGCAATTGCTGCATTAAAAAAGGAAAACGAAGAATTACAAAAAAGAATTAATTTAATAAAACAAATTGGCAAAACGGGCAAAGACGGTGGAAAAAAACAAGGAATAAAACCGGCTCCCATCATTCGCACAATGGAAATGAAAGACCTTGATAAATTATTGTTGAAATGGATCAAGGACCAAGAAAAAGAAGAAAACGCAATTAAAAAAGCCACTGTAGCGTTTCACGCCAAAACCGCCGCAATGAAACAACAACGTGACTTGCTCCGGTGGGTTTCAAGATCACAGCACAAATCCACTGAATCCATTGAAATTCATTTGGCGACTCAAAACCGGCAAATGGCACTTGAAAAAATAATCACAGAAGCAAAGTCCAAAGGTGTCATTGTCACAAAAGCAATGCGGGAGGAACTTTTTCGTTTATCTTTCCAAACAGAATTTTTCACAGAAGTTTTGGAAAATCAGAAAAAAGCCTTTGAAGCCAGCAAGGGTCCAATAAAAGAATATTTGGACTCTACAAAATCCCTCAGACATTCAATGGAGGAAGTCGCGGTTTCCGGTGCGGCCAAGTTGACTGATTCCCTGGTGGCGATAATCAACGGAACGAAGAACGCCAAAGACGCCTTCAAGAATTTTGCCTTTTCGATTATTGAACAAATGCAAAAAATAATTATCCAGAAATATATAATGGACAAAGTGTTGGGTGCCATTTCCGGCATGATAGGACCGGCAACGGTCCCAAGCGGGAAGCCAGCCCCTCCAAAACAATATGGAGGACCGGTTAAAGCCAACACACCCTACCTTGTTGGTGAAGCAGGACCGGAACTTTTCATGTCCTCAAATTCAGGGCGAGTTGTGCCAAACCACCAATTGGGCGGCGGTGTGAATGTGGTCAACAATTATGATTTTTCGGGTGCCAACCCAGCGACCATCCAAGCCCTGAGACAAGAATCTGAACGCATCAAACAGGAAACTTTTGCCAGCGTATTCACCGCCATTGATCGCGGCGGCTCATTTGCCAGGGTATCGGGGAGGCGTTAATGGCAACCATTTCCATGCCTGCCTCAAATTTTGTCAGTGCAAGTTTCGGGCTGCGTGCCAATACACAAACTTTTGTTTCTCCGTTAACCGGCAAGCTGCAAACCCTCGAACTTACGGGGTCGAAATGGTACGCCACTTATACAACCGTTCCGTTGTCGGCTTCTGCGGCTGGGGAGTGGTTGGCGTTTCTGGTTAAATTGCGGGGCCAAGCCAATTCCTTTTTTGCTTATGATCCGGCACGGACAACCGCACAAGGCACACCCACCGGAACCCCACTGGTCAACGGAGCGTCCCAGACGGGCAATAGTTTAATTACAGATGGTTGGTCAAACTCCACATTGGTTTTAAAAGCGGGTGATTATATTGCAGTGGATGCCACACAAAGGCAGCTATACATGGTGACGGCGGATGCGACCACAAACGGAAGTGGAGAGGTCACACTATCCATAGAACCATCCATCAGGGTTTCACCGGAGAATAACGCCGGAATTACGGTTTCAAGTGCGGCTTGCGTGATGCGCCTGGAGGGTCCGGAAGTCACCTGGAATGAATCAAGGGCCAAATTTTTTGGCATTACTTTTTCCGGTATGGAAACAATCTGATGGCACGCGGTTGGTCAGTTGCAAATCAAACGGCTATTGCCGCAGAAGTTGTCCGACCGGTTAACCTGGTTAAACTCGAATTTGATTCCGGCCATATTTATTATTCAGACGCGGACAGAGATGTCTTATTTGATGGAAATACCTATCTAGGGGCTGGCGTTTTAGCAGGCTTTTCGAATGTCGAGGAAGGGGCAGAACTTCAAACCTACACCTTGTCTTTGTCTTTGTCTGGTATTCCATCGAGCGTGTTGTCTTTGGCATTGTCAGAAGATTTTCAAAACCGTTTTGCCACGCTATATGTCGGTTTTCTGAATGATAGTTACGCCTTGATTGCGAACCCGATAGAAATGTTTAAAGGTCGCGTGAATCAAATGAACATTGAATCGGGCAACTCGGCCACGGTTTCACTGAGCGTGGAATCCCGTTTGGTGGATTGGGAACGTCCGAGGGTTCGACGTTATACCAACGCGGACCAACAAGCGGTTTATAGTGCGGACAAGGGTTTTGAGTTTGTGGATTCGATGGTTGAAAAAGAGATTATCTGGGGCCGCAGCGGATGACCCGTTATGAAAACTGGCCGACGCTTCTTCTGCACTTTGTAGATAGTTTGGATAATCAAAAATTTAATTGGGGCAAAAATGATTGTTTCATTTTTTGCGGGGGGGCCATTCAAGCCATGACCGGTGATGATATTTTCAAGGGTTATAAATTCAAAGGAAAATATGACTCCGCAGCCGGAGCTATAAAGCAGTTTAAAAAACACAATTTTAAAACACTGGAATCGGTTTGGTCCCATTTTTTGACTCCGGTGGCTGTTGCTTTTGCCCAACGTGGGGATGTGGTTTTGAAAGAATTGGAAAACGAAAAAATGCCTGCGTGTGGAATTGTATTAGATCAGAGAAGTGTTTTCCTGGCTCCGGAGGGTTTGACATATTTGCCAACGCTTGAATCGCGTTTGGCTTTTCAAGTAGGGTCATAAAATGCCTCCCGTCATTGGGGCTGCCATTTCGGCTGCTGCGGTACTTATTGCCGGAGCTACCCCTGAAGTGGCCATTGCCATGTTTGCCCTGTCCCTGGTTGGCTCGTATTTAGCACCCAAGCCGGATATACCGGATTACACAACGGAAGCCAACGACCGGACTCAATTAATCAGGTCGGCGGTAGCAGCAAGGCGGTTGATTTACGGGGAAATGGTGTCTTCGGGACCGCTGGTTTTTGCGGCCAGTACACCAACCGGCGAAAACAAATTTTTGCATTTGGTCATTCCGTTAGCGGGACATGAATGTGAAGCCATCAAATCTGTTTTTTTGTCGGATCAGGAAGTCACGGAATCCATGCTGGACTCTTCGGGCAATGTTATTGGTGGCCGGTATTCCGGAAAATGCAGAATTAAAAAATATCTGGGAACGGATAGCCAGACAGCGGACTCGGATTTGGTTTCCGAAGTTGACGCCTGGACAACAAACCACCGGTTGCGCGGTGTCGCGTATTTATATGTTCGCCTCGAATATGACCGTGACGTTTTCGCCATGGGGATTCCAAATATTAAAGCGGTGGTCCGTGGTCGCAAAATTTATGATACGCGGGATACAGCGACAAGGTGGACCAGAAACCCTGCCCTGATAGCCAGAGACTATCTTTTGTCATCGGATGGAATTGGTTGCACCAGTGCGGAGGTTTTGGATTCATCAGTTACCGCAGCGGCCAACATTTGTGATGAATATGTGGCTGTGGCGGGGTTGAACGATACATTTACAACCAACACAAACAGCGTAGATTTCACTGCCGAATTTACAGAAACCTATGCTGTAGATGAGGATGGCATGGAGGTGGGACAACCGACTCTCACACCCACCGGAATTTTAAAACTTGATAATACCAATTTTGTTTTTGCTACCGGCGACCAGGTACAATTGACAACATCCGGAACGTTGCCTGGGGGTTTAGCGACCAGCACCAACTATTTTATTATTTATGTCACAAGCCAAACTTTTAAACTGGCAACCACTTCAGGAAATGCCACGTCCGGCACCGCCATTTCAATCAGTTCCGTTGGAGCCGGTGTTCAAACAATTCAAAAAAACACCAACCTTGCATTGTCCAAAGCAACAGCCAAAAAGGAATTTGCGCTGGGTGATCGGGTCACGTTAACGACGACCGGCACACTGCCAACCGGTTTGGCGACCAGCACAACCTATTACATGGTTCCAAAGTCCAACGGTGCGGATTTTGATTTGGCAACAAGTTTGACCAATGCTGTGGCCTCCACTGTGATTGCTTTGACAAATTCTGGCAGTGGGACTCACACAGTGACGAAAACCCACCAACTAAGATATACCGCAGACGGGACAACGAAGCTGGACCAAAAGCCTATTGAAATCATGGAAAGGCTGCTTTCCTCTTTTGCCGGAAATGTCGTTTATACGGCTGGCAAGTATTCGGTTTTTGCCGGTGCAGCCACCACGCAAAGTGCGAGTTTTGATGAAGACGTTTTGGCCGGTTCCATTAAGGTTCAACCGAAATTTTCAAGACGAGAATTATTTAATGAAGTCAGGGGCCGTTATACTTCCCCGTTTACCAACTATCAGGAAACCGATTTTCCACGCGTGACAAATTCGACTTACATCACGCAAGACGGGGAAACCATTGCGCGTGAAATTGTTTTACCCTGGACAACCGACTCCACACGCGCGCAACGGTTGGCCAAAATAGAAATAGAAAGGGCGAGACAATCCATTGTGGTGGATATGCCTTGCAATTATTCGGTTCTGAACGTTTCAGTGCATGACGTGATTCGGATTACCAACACCAGATTCGGATGGACAAACAAGGAATTCCGCGTTTTGCAAATGCAGTTCAACACCCAGGGTGGCTGCACACTGACTCTTCAAGAATATGCCAGCACCGTTTGGGATTGGTCCTTGGGCGAGGAAACGACCATTGACGCTGCACCTGATACGTCTTTACCCAACCCTTATTTTGTGGCGGCTCCTGGGGGTTTGACAGTCACGGAGGAATTGTATTCAACGCGTGCTTCGGCTGGTGTTAAAACAAAAGCCAAACTGTCCTGGCAAACGACCGGAGGCAATGCGGACGTTTTAAGTTATGAAGTCCGTTATCGTCGAGTCTCTGTTGCGGCATATACCCTGGCCGGAACGATGGGGGAAGGACTCGCGGAAATAACCGACTTGGAACCTGGAACCTATTTTTTCGAAGTTCGGGCGGTTTCTTCCTTGGGTGTTCGCTCACTCTTTGCCCAGGTGAAAAAGGACATTGCGGGTTTGCTTGCAGCCCCGTCCGCTATTACCGATTTGAATGTCCAAGGTTTGGGGGGTTCCGCTGTTTTAACCTGGACGCAATCGGTAGACCTCGATGTCAGGCAAGGTGGAAAAATCCGCTTCCGTCATTCTCCATTAACCAGCGGGGCTACATGGTCAACAAGCACAGAAATTGGGTTTGCTGTTGCTGGCGCGTCAACAATGACTACGTTGCCATTAAAGGCTGGAACCTATCTTTGCCGACCGTATGACTCAATCGGTGTGACCGGAGCAACAACGTCTGTTGTTTCAGATGGGGCAACGATTCTAGTCTACACCACACAAGGGACGGCAACGGAACACACCGGCTTCAGTGGAACAAAAACAGATTGCAGGGTTGTTTCCAATATTCTGGAGTTGGGGGCTGAAGAAAGTCTGGACGATATACTGGATTTTGATGCTATCACAAACTTTGATTTGGCCGGAGGTGTGGCGGATTCCGGCACTTATATTTTTTCCAATGCCATCACACTTTCCGGAGTCACACGAGTCCGGTTACTGGCACACGTCAAAGCGGTAATTTCAAACGTTCGGGAAACGATTGACCAACGCGGCGTTGTTGATGATTGGGTGGATGTTGATAACAGTGATGGCGGTGACGCGGACTGTCAGATTTTTTACCGCCAGACTGATGATGACCCAGCGGGATCGCCAACCTGGTCCGGATACAAACTTTTGCAAGCTGCAGAAGTTCAAGCCAGGGGGTTCCAATTTAAAGCGGTTCTGACTTCTGCGGATGACAACTGGAACATTGGAGTCAGTGAACTCAGCGCGTCTGCACAAACAATTTAATGGAGATTTAGACATTTCACAAACAGATTTAAACGCGGCCAACGCTTCCGGCGCAAATTTCAGAACTGATTTAAACAACCACCTTGCGGCACTTGCCAGCACGAGTTCAGGGGCAAGCGAACCATCAACAAGATTTGCAAACCAGTTGTGGGTGGATACAACAAACAATTTGCTGAAAATTCGCAATGAGGACAATGACGCATGGATCACCCTCTTTCAATTGAACCAATCCACTGATGTTGCTGAGTGCCACACGGACACCGTAGACACAAACGCGATTCAAAATGATGCCGTCGATGTCAATAAAATCGGCGCGGCAGCAGTCGATGCAACGGCCCTTGCATCTAATGCTGTTACCTCTGCTAAAATTTCAGCAGGTGCGGTCCTAACGGCTGGCATAGGTGATGGGCAAGTTACCACCGCAAAACTAGCATCTGGGATAACGACGATAACGGGCGAAATAAGAATGTGGGCGACAGGCACCGCTCCAACTGGATGGCAATTATGTGATGGAACTCAATTAAATCGAACAAGTGAATCGGCTTTGTTTGCCGTTATTGGAACGACATTTGGGGTGGGAAACGGTTCAACGACTTTTCACGTGCCGAATTTTCAAGGGCGTTTGCCAATTGGCGTTGGAACATCAAGTGCTACAGGGGCGACCGCTTGGGCGTTGGCGGAAGCGGGTGGCGAAGAAACGCATACTTTAACGACAGCGGAAATGCCAGCCCATAGCCATGCCGAGCTTTTTAACACGGGAAGCGGAAGCAATAATTCTGGTGATTACCCGTTTGGGCGGGATGATAGCGGCCAAAATGTTCGGGGTGATTCCACAAACGACAACAGCGCAGTTTCCAATCAAAACACGGGCGGCGGTAATGCCCACAATAATATGTCTCCCGTTATGGGAATTAATTTCATCATTAAGAAGTAGGATTTTAGAATGGCCAATCATGACTATGTGATCGACAATGGCACAGGCTCGGCGGTAAGGACTGATATCAATTCTGCCTTACAAGCGATAGGCACTTCCAATTCTGGGAACTCTGCCCCCTCCACAATCGTTGGGGCTGGTATGCAATGGTGGGATTCTGACGGCAACACTCTTTATATACGGAACACCGCTAATAATGCGTGGATTGCATGTGGCGGTGATAGCGTAGCGGGGACATTAAGCACAGCGGCACAAACAAATATTACCAGCCTCGGCACGTTAACAACTCTTACAGTTGATAACGTTGTAATTAATGGAACAAATATCGGTCACACAAGCGACACAGATGCCATTGCAATATCTTCTGGTGGTGTTGTTACGATGAATCAAATACCTGTTTTTTCCGCTGGAATTAATGTTTCTGGTGGGACGATTGCGGGAACATTAGCGACAGCAGCGCAAGGAAATGTAACTTCGCTCGGCACACTCTCCGCACTGACAGTTTCAGGTGGACAAGTTCATATTCAGGACGCCACGCGTGAACTCAAAATTGGAACTTCTGGCTACATATTAGATCACGAGTCAGGTGGTCATTTGGCTTTCCGTTCAAATTCGGATTCTGAAAGGGTCCGATTTTTAGATAATGGCAACGTTGCGAT
>Ga0114906_1001092_pt1 | contig 14523 bp, 18 predicted proteins | sample MalvirDeepMed_M9_FD_89687 | JGI IMG/M metagenome (GOLD analysis project Ga0114906, IMG submission 89687) | Marine viral communities from the Global Malaspina Expedition - Malaspina viral metaG DeepMed_M9 | ecosystem: Environmental > Aquatic > Marine > Oceanic | place: Mediterranean Sea...
GTGATGATGCTGTAAGCGATTGCGAAGCACTTCTCGACTCTGTACCTGATATTGGTGGTTTGTTTGAACGCAAATCAACAGAAGAAATTCAGGCTTTGCTTGATAACTTTCTGTCTACCGACACGTCCTCCGAAAGTAGATCGACTGAAACTGCAAAGTACAGTAAAGGATCCTCGGATGTTGACCAGGCTTTTAAGAATTTCATGAATGATGAATAAGCCATAGTCCTCCTGTGCTGAAAAGGGTTGGCCGCAAGCCCTTGAAAATTGCGGCATCTTAATTAACAAGGAGAAAGAAATGACTTATAATTTTAGAGTAATTGAAGAAGGAAAACAAGTAAGCCTACATTATACAGGTACGCTTGATGATGGTACAGAATTTGATAGTTCTTACAATCGCGATGAACCGCTTACTTTCGTAGTTGGTTCTGGTCAAATGATCCCAGGTTTTGAGAACAACATTATGGGACTGAAAAAGGGAGACAAGAATAACTTTTCCCTAACACCAGATCAGGCATACGGCCAGCCTCGTGCAAATATGTTTCAAATATTTCCAAGAACTGAATTCCCAGATGATTTTGAAATAGTAGTTGGATCAATGATCAATGTACCAACACAAGATGGCCAAGTACATCCGGCTGTCATTGATCAAGCAGATGATATAAAGGTAATTTTAGATTTTAATCATCCTCTTGCCGGCAAGAATTTAAATTTTAAAATTCATATCGTCGACATTACAAAGGTCGAGAAAACACAAGAAGAAGGAGAGCAACTTGGGGAAACTAATACAGATGCAGAAGAAACCGGGTAAAATAGATATTGGTGCAATGAAAAAGTTTGTCAACAAAAAGGTCGGACTTGACATAGCACATGATCTTCGGGAAGACAACCCCACCGAAGTAAAACAATGGATCCCAACTGGCTCCCGCTGGCTTGACTCTATTACAGTTAGAGGAAAGTACGGTGGGATTCCCGTTGGAAAGATTACCGAGATAGCAGGTTTGAGCTCTGCTGGAAAATCTTTTATGGCTGTGCAAATAGCCGCTAATGCTCAAAAGATGGGAATGTTTGTCGTCTATTTTGACGCTGAAAGTGCCATCGATCCAAAGTTTTTGGTTGATGCTGGAGTAGATACAGATAATAATTTTTTGTATGTTCAGGCAGTGTCGGTTGAAAAGACTTTGGAGACCATTGAAGATACGATGGGAGAGTTTCCAGACAATCAGTTCTTGTTTATCTGGGACAGTATCGCAGCCACCTCATCAGAGAAAGAGATCGAGTCCGATTTCAATCCACAATCGACAATGGCGGTTAAGCCTCGCATTTTTGCTAAGGCTTTTCCAAAACTCACAATCCCGCTGGCTAATCAACAGTGTACATTACTTTTGATTAATCAGTTAAAGACCAACATTACCAGAAATGTAGCAGAAGCAATGACAACGCCATACATCGCCCCCGGTGGAAAAGCGATTGGATACTTCACTTCTATGCGCATTTGGCTGACGAAGCGCAAGGCGAAAGCCGCTTATGTTACTGATAATTCTGGTCTGAGGATTGGCTCTGAGGTAAAGGTCAAGATTGAAAAATCTAGATTTGGAACCGAAGGGCGAACTTGTGGCTTCAAAATTCTTTGGGGCGGTAGGGTAGGTATTCAAGATGAAGAGTCTTGGCTAGAGGCTATACGCCTGTCTGGAAGCGATCGCTACCGGGTAAGTGGAGGCTGGTACTACCTTACCGATGCAAAGGGTAAGGAGCATAAGTTCAGGTCATCAGGTTGGACCGAAAAACTCAAGGACAAAAAGTTCAGAACATTAGTTTTTGAAATTATGGACGAAGAGATTATTAAGAAGTTCGATTCAGAGGGGAAAAACTTTTCCCTCGACGATGAAAAGTAAAACAGCGCCTGTCGGTCCCAGACCGTTCTGCTATCCCCTTACGCTTTTAGCGTAGGGGTTTTTTATTTATTTATTTGACAAATGAGATACGGCAGGTTATATTATACTTATAATACAGAGGACATTATGAAGAAAATATTAATTAAACACAACGGTATCAAATTTGAAGGATACCTGATAGAAGACTTGCCAACTAAATTTAGGGCTCTCAACGAGACCAAGATGGTTGAGTGGCATTACCCCAAATCTTCTTATTCTTATAAAGTTATGGGGGAAGAATGAGTAAAGTAATGTTTATCGATGGACTGAACATGTTCATCCGCAGCTACATCGTTAATCCAACACTAGACAAGCACGGCAATCCTATTGGAGGGTGCATAGGGTTTCTAAAATCCCTACAAAAGGTATGTCGCAAGTTTAAGCCGCAAGAGGTTATAGTCGTTTGGGACGGTCATGAGGGATCACAGCGTAAGCGTTCTCTTAACAAAGAATACAAAGAGGGTCGAGGACCTATAAGGTTTAATCGTAGACTCATTCAATTGGACCCCAAGGAACAGGCAAAGAATAAAGCATATCAACTAATAAGACTAATGGAGTATCTAAATGAACTACCTGTCATTCAAATCACTATTGACTTCGTTGAGGCCGATGATGTTATCGCTTATGGAGCACGGCACCCTTATTACGGAGGGTGGGATAAGATCATTGTTTCATCCGATAAAGACTTCTTTCAACTCTGCGATGATCACACATCTATCTATAGACCCATCCAAGATAAAGTTGTTACAAAGCGAACTATTCTTGACGAGTTTAAAATCCATCCCAATAATTTTGCCCTTGCTCGTGCAATCGCTGGCGACTCAAGCGATAACCTACCAGGCGTTGCTGGTGTTGGGCTTAAGACAATTGCAAAGAGGTTTCCTTTCTTATCTCGCTCAGAAGAATATGATAGTAGCCAGGTTGTTAAAAATTGCGCAATGCAAGCAAAAAAGCTTAAACTGCATGAAAACATTATCAAGTCTGGTGACTTGATCAAGAACAATTATAAAATCATGCAACTGTACACACCAAACATCAGGCCGATAAACAGAATATTTATCGATAATACGATAATGCGCTTCGAACCTGAGTTTCTAAGACTTAATTTTACAAAAATGTTATTTCAGGATGATTGCGCACATATCCGGTTTGATGAATTGACTATGATAATGAAAAAGATAAAAAGATAAAACACAAATCGACAAATGATAAAACCGTGTTATAATTATTAATATATTGGAGGACAAATGACTATTAATAACAACAGAGAGACCTTCTCTCGCTTTGGAAAAAGATTCCAAGAAAATATGTGCCAGCTTATGCTCGAGGACAGACCATTTTATGATCAAATTTCTGAAGTTTTAAATATAAATTTCTTTGAAAAAAAATATCTACAAATATTTATAGAGACACTGATGAAACATAGAGAGAAATACTCCACTCATCCAAATTTTGAGGTAATGATGACGCTCTTGCGAACAGAACTTAATCACCATGATAAAGCAACAGCAAAACAAGTACGAGATTTCTTTGCAAGAATAAAATCCTCTGAAGGAATAGAAGAAGCCCTCTGGGTTAAAGATAAAGCCATTGATTTTTGTCGTAAGCAAGTATTGAAAGAGGCTATGTTGAAATCTGTAAAGTTGCTTAAATCATCTTCGTTCGATGAGATAGAAAAGGTCATCCAAGAAGCTTTAAAACTAGGAACAGATAACAATTTTGGTCATGAGTATCACAAAGATGCCCTCACTAGATTTGAGATTATAAACCGCAGCCCAATTACAACTGGCTGGGATCGCATGGATGAGATCTGTAAGGGAGGCCTTGGCAGTAACGAACTAGGCGTTGTCATAGCTCCGACAGGTGCAGGAAAATCTATGATATTGGTTCATTTAGCATGCCAAGCATTGAAGCAAGGCAAGACCGTAGTGTATTATACGCTCGAACTCAAAGACACTTCTGTCGGTGAGAGATTTGATTCTTGTTTGACAGGGATACCTCTTAACGAACACAAAGAGCGTAAAGAAGAAATATTAGAATTAATTCAAGACATAGAGGGATCTTTGATTATCAAAGAGTACCCAACAAAATCGGCATCAGTACAAACAATCAAGAATCACATTGAAAAATTAAAAAAACGAGGAATAGAACCAGACATGATTCTAGTTGACTACGCAGATCTACTTCGACCGCCAAGAGTCTCTGGGGAAAAGCGTCATGAGTTGGAAGAGATTTATGAAAACCTCAGAGCAGTTGCTCAAATTTATGAGATACCCGTGTGGACAGCTTCACAGACAAACCGCGGCGGCCTTAACGCAGAAGTAATTACAATGGAAGCAATTTCAGAGGCATTTAATAAGTGTTTTGTGGCGGATTTTATATTCTCTTTATCGAGAACGATTCAAGATAAGCAATCCAACAAAGGACGTATGTTTGTAGCCAAAAATAGAAACGGACCAGACGGTATGATTTTTCAATCTTTCGTAGATTGGTCCGACGTAACAATTAAAATATTAAATAGAGACGAGGACGTAGACGTAATGCAATCAACAGCAGAAGCCCTAACCCTACTCAAAAAGAAATATCAAGAAATATCAGCCAAGTAGGAGACTGGCCATGGAATTAGAAAAGAAGATTTTATCAGACATTACCGTACATATGAAGTACGCGAGATTTTTGGAGCGCTTAAATCGCAGAGAGAACTGGGAAGAATTAGTTACGCGCAATGTGAATATGCATATAAAGAAATTTCCTTTTCTCGAGAGAGAAATTAGGGAAACATATCGTTATGTCTATCAGAAAAAAGTGTTGCCATCGATGAGATCTATGCAATTTGGAGGAAAACCTATCGAGGTATCCCCTAATCGTATTTTTAACTGTGCTTATGCGCCTGTTGATAATTACCATGTGTTTAGTGAAGTGATGTTTCTTTTACTTGGTGGTACGGGCGTTGGTTATTCGGTTCAGAGACACCACGTTGAAAAGTTGCCATTGATTAGACAACCTTCCAAAAGAAGTCGTAGATATCTTATTGGAGACTCTATCGAGGGTTGGTCGGATGCTATTAAAGCGCTCGTCGCATCTTATTTCAAAGGAACATCACGATTGCGTTTTGATTTTTCAGACATCCGCCCGAAAGGCTCAAGATTAGTTACCTCCGGTGGTAAAGCACCTGGTCCACAGCCACTCAAAGAGTGTTTAGTAAAAATTGAAGGAATGTTAGATGAAAAACAAGAAGGTGAACAACTCGCTCCCATTGAAGTTCATGATATCATCTGCCATATTGCGGATGCGGTTTTGGCGGGAGGTATTAGACGTGCAGCGCTTATTTCATTATTCTCAGCAGACGATAACGAAATGCTGGCAGCAAAGACAGGGAAGTGGTTCGAACTCAACCCCCAAAGAGGAAGGGCAAACAATTCTGTTGTTCTTATGCGCCATCGCATCGATCGGGATACTTTTATGGGTATCTGGGACCGTGTACGCGTGTCAGGAGCAGGAGAACCAGGTTTTTATTTTTCAAACGACAAAGATTGGGGAACCAATCCCTGCTGTGAGATAGCACTGAGACCATATCAATTCTGTAATTTGACAGAAGTGAACGTTAGTGACATTACGACACAAGAAGAGTTGGAAAACAGAGCCAGAGCGGCGACATTCATAGGAACACTTCAAGCGTCATATACAGACTTTCATTACTTGAGGCCTGTTTGGAAGCGCAATACAGAAAAGGATGCTCTCATCGGCGTTTCTATGACAGGTATTGCTTCTGGCGGCGTATTGGATTTGGATATGACAGCGGCTTCTTTAATTGTAAAGAGAGAAAACCGCAGAGTGGCATTCCAAATTGGAATAAAACCAGCAGCAAGATCAACTTGTGTAAAACCTGCAGGCTCGACCTCTTTGACATTGGGAACTTCCTCTGGCATTCATGCGTGGCATAACGACTATTATATACGCAGAATCCGCGTAGGAAAAAATGAAGCAATATGCCAATACCTCGTTAACAATGTTCCAGATTTGATTGAAGACGATAAGTTCCGTCCACATGACACAGCAATTATTAGTGTCCCTCAAAAGTCCCCAGCCAAGGCCATAACGCGCCACGAGAGCGCTTTGGATTTGCTTCAAAGGGTAAAGACAGTTAGCAGTACTTGGATCCGAGGAGGGCACCAAAGCGGTCACAACACTCATAACGTTTCAGCGACAATCAGTATAAAGAAAGACGAATGGGAAGGGGTAGGAGAATGGATGTGGCTAAATCGTAAATTTTACAACGGTCTCTCTGTCCTTCCTTTCACAGACCACACGTATGTTCAGCCTCCATTCGAAGACTGTACCAAGAAAGAGTATGAAAATTTACTCCCAAAGCTGAAAAGTATTAACTTGGATCTAATTAAAGAACAACAAGACGATACAAATCTAGCGGGAGAGTTAGCATGTTCCGGCGGTTCTTGTGAAATTTTCTAGGAGATAAATATGAGAGAACGACTTGAAGCAATCATTGAAGAACTTAAGGCAGCAATAGTTGATATTGACAAAGTAGAATCAGGTTCTTACGGCTATAAGGCCGCAGCCCCGAGAGCACGAAAATCAGCGCTCAATGCTATTAAAGAACTCAAAGAACTGAGAGCAGAAATACAAGAAAAGAAAAATTCTCACTAATGCCCTTGACAGATAAGACTCAATGTGTTATATTATATATAACGGAGAAAATATGTATCTTGAACCAAAAAACAGGCACTTGCTGATCTTTCCATTAGAGAAAGAGCATGACGAGAAGGGAACTATCATATTACCAGATGACTATAAGAGGCCAAATGCTCCTTACATTTCGTGTGATGTGCTTGGGATTGCTGACGACTGTAAGTTAACTGTGCAAATAGGTGACAGAATTATAGTTGAAAGAAGTATGATCCAAGAAGTAAATGCCGAGGGCGAAACTAATTACCTAGTGTTAGAGAATTATGTATACGGGAGACTAAAAGATGAATAAGAATATATTAAAAGAAATGATTAAGCAAGTCATACTTAAGGGCAGAAAGAACTCTGTGCTTCTCGAGAGTCCTTATCTTATGGAAAAAGATATAGAATCTAAGTACGAAAAGCTTATGAAAATGATGAAAGGAAAAGATCCGAATGTCAATACAATCGGAATTATGTCAGGCCAAAACCCGATGGCAAAGGAGACATCTCCTGAACAAAACACGCGACTCAAGGATGAACTGGAAGCAGCCGTCTCTTCGGCGGGTCTATCTGCACTTCGTGTTGGTGGCTTGTTCGAGGGACTAGCAGAGAAGTCCTTATTGGTTCTTAATCCAACCTTGGATCAAATGGAAGATTTGAATCGACAATTTACTCAATGGGGCTTTGTGTTTGGAGACAAATGGAATAAGAAAGACCCAGACAGCTTCATGATTTTTAAATTGTTCGAGGTTGATTATGATTCTCCGATTGGATATGGAGCAGCACAACGTGGAAAAGAAACGGGTGTTGTTCTAGGTCACCAGCAACTGCAAAATGTTAAGGATAACATTTCTATAGAACCTACATCAGGCAAACCGTTTGGCGTTGAATTCTTCGAGGAGTAATAATGTCATATGAAAAAACAATTGACCTGTACCAAGATGGTATAGGAAAAGTACAGTATATAGACCACATGGGCACCGACCTCACAATCGTGAACAGCGCCCGTGTTTCATTTGGAGTCGAAAAGGAGGAACTAGATGATAGAGATAAGAAACTCGTTAACTATCTTGTTAAACACAGACACACGAGTACGTTCGAGCACAACGTGGTTACCTTTAAGCTTATCGTTCCTCTTTTTGTGCGTTCTCAGCACATGCGACATAGGACATGGAGTTACAACGAAATTTCCAGAAGATATACAGATAAAGATATTACTTTTTATTGCCCAGATGCATTCCGTACACAGCATTCGTCCAACCGGCAGGCTTCTAACCAAGACACAATAAATCCTATTTTGTATCCAGATTTATCTGACAGGGACTTTGGAGTCAGTTGTGCAGATGAGATCAGAGGACATGCAAGAAGAAGTTTGTTTTTGTTTGAACATTTAATGTCCACTGGTGTTTGCCGAGAGCAAGCGCGGATGGTTCTGCCACAGTCTATGTATACAGAGTATTATGGAACGGTTAACCTCAACAACCTTCTTAAATTTATTGACCTGCGTACGCATGAAGGAGCCCAGTGGGAAATCCAGAAGGTTGCGGAAGCATGTTTGGAAATTATTTCTGATCTGTGGCCCGAATCTGTCGGGGCGTACAGGAGACAAAAATGTGTTTAAAAAGGGCGACTTGTTTAAATTTAATCAATTTGGCACGGAACTGTTTTATCATATAACAGGTTCAATAGGGGTAATCGCTTCTGATATGAGAAAAACATATGAATATGATTTCCATGGAACTCCGGAAAAGAAAGAGTATAACGTGTTTGATATATTAGTTTGTGGACAACTATTTATGGACATACCAGAAGATTTTTTAATTAGGATTACTCAAAATGAAAAAGATATTAAATGAATGGAAAAGATTTGTTGCCGAGGCTGAAGAGCAAGAAGTAAACTATGGAAACGAAGAGTTTGAAAGAAGGTTTGTTGATGCGTTTAGTCGTTCAATACAAGATAGTGCATTTATAAAAAAAATAAAAGAAGCCGGATATAATCTTGAAGGAATTGAAGACAAGACAAGTGGTCAACTCCAAGCCGGTATATCTCACACTTGGCTAACCATCTTTGATTTGGAAGGTGCTAGGTTTGTTATACAAGAGAAAGTTGACCGATATCTGGCTGAGATTTCCACCGAGGATATGCAATATCTCCAAAAATTTTTTGGGAAGATATTTGGAGAATTGAACTCTTATAAAGCGACCCGTGCTGATGTTAAGTATAATAAAAGACCAGTGGCTTTTCTTGGAGACTATCAGTTGATGGACTGGTGGATTGCAGATGATGGTATTGATATGTTTTATGCTATACTAAAGAATTCTATGGAGGCATAGTGGAAGAAATAAACTTATATTATAGCAACTTAAATATAGGAAGAACTTTAACTTGTCTATTGCACTCATTCAAAACAGAAACAGCCTGTATATTAACTCACCCAAGTCCCCCATTTAAATTCGATGAACATATTTCTAAGTATGATTTGTCTTTTTTAGGAATTGAAGATTCCAATCCGCAGCAGGCTTGGGATCGCCTATGTTTTCTTCTAAGCATGTCTGGTCTTATGCTTTTTCCTAACAATGTTTCAAATGCTCGAATGAGTGAAAACCTTGTTGAGATCATAACCAATAATAACCAGAAAATCAAAATCGAATGTGAAAATATAAATATTTTTGATAATGACGAGACCGGCTGGTATTATGTTTATGATTATTTTGATTGGAGATCCGGATCCTTGCATGACCAGGACCACATTGATGATACCGATGACAATTTTATAAAAAAAATTATTTTTTATTCTTCGGAAAGAGATCGTGTGAACAACAACGTGAAAGATTTGGTGGGCGTATCATACTTGAGAGATGACGAATTAGAAGATTTAGAAGTGTCCCCTGTATATTCTAGGTTAAAAATACTCAGGATGATGAAGAATTCTGGTATAAAAGGTAGAATAACGGGTTATAATTCAAAAGGAGTAGGTACCTATACTGCTCCGACAATTGAATTTAATAAGAGAATTGTAAAGCCGGACTTTAAACCAACGATATCATTTAACGATGTCTATAACATGCCAACAGAGCAAGGTTACACATGGAAGTTACTCGAGAAGATAACACAAAATACTTCCATTTAGCAGGCATAATACCAGTAGCAGGTCAGGCATTAGATTTCGATCAATTGCTACCAGATTGTTTACTACCAATAGCGCCTGATTTTACTTTATTGGAAGCTGCTGTCGCCGAGTGTGCCTGGGCAGGCTGCGATACTATATGGATAATTTGTAACGACAATGTGTCGCCTTTGATAAAAAAGAAAATCGGCGATTTCGTCGGTGATCCGGTGTGGGCTTATCGTAAATTCGATCCGTTCCCTAACGACAGCAAACGTCAAATACCAGTTTACTACGTACCAGTACATCCAAAAGATAGGGATAAAAGAGATTGCCTAGCTTGGTCTGTGCTCCACGGTTCCCTCTCGGTTTTTAAAATAGCGGATGAAATCTCTCGCTGGGTCATACCAAACAAGTACTACGTCAGTTTCCCATATGGATACTTTCCAGCATGGCAACTTCGAGAACATAGAAAAATAATTTCTTCTTCTAAAAATATCTATCTTTCCACCAATGGTTTGTGCATGAAAGACAATTTATATACTTCGTTCACTTTTGGTAAAGACGAATTTATCGAATTTCGCAAGATCATCAGAACAGGAACAGGCCGCTGGCGACCTGGAGTTGATTACAAAGAATATGATGCTTTGCCCATAGAAGAAAGGTGGTCTGCTAGATTCTTTGAACTAGAAAAAGTGTTTGAACCTTTTGATAAAGACGACGCCGTTGAAATTGAAGTTTCTAGCTACTGGAATATAGCTTCCTGGAAAGAATATAAACAGTTTATGTCCGACAACGTCGAGAACGACATAAAAAGGCCAACAAAAACAATTTTATTAAATCAGACTTACAAACCGATCGGTAAAAACTATTTAGATGGTGATGAAGAAACTTAAGTTTAAAAAATTGTTAAATGAATATCGATCGCTTTCATATGAATTAGAATATGTAAAAGAAGTACTTCGCACAGCTAACCAAGAATTTGAGGTTTACTACAGAGAGTATTGTCAAAGGAGAAATATTGATGTTTCAAATTTAGAATCAAAAAATAAATTAAAGATGGCTGAATCCTTTCAAAAGCCGGCAATAGACAAAGAAAAGGTTGTAGATATAATGAGAAGCAAGGATTATGATCATAAATTAATTTTCCGGGAAATAGCAAAGAAGATCCACCCAGACAAGTTGAAGCAAGGTGATTCTCGATTGGAAGAATACGAGGAAGCGTTTAAGAAAGCCAACGATGCAATGAGATATGGTAAGTGGGGAAATTTATTTGATGTGGCGGAAAGATATGATATTAATATTAAAGAATACGACGAGGTAAACAGATCAATCAAAGATGATATCAAAAGATTAAAAGTATTAATAGAAAAAGAAAAGGGAACTTATGGTTGGAAACTATTTAATTGTGAAGAAAACGGTGTCTGTAAAGACAATGTTATTAAGCATTTCCTTAAAACTTTGTTTAATTATACTATAGGTGGAATAACTATTTAAAAAACTTTTAAATAAAACTTGACAAATTAGGGTGCCCATGTTACATTATATAAGAGGATAAAAAATGAAAGATATATTTAACAATTGGAGGGATTTTCACTCTCCCGACAACACTCTTTTATTGTCAGAGAGGCTAGAGGAAGCGTTGTCCAGAAGACAGTTTCTTAAAGGTGGAGCAATAGCGGCTTTGATCTTGTCTATTATGGGCAGCGAATATTTCAAAAATATGTCTGATGATCATCAAGATGCCCTGTTGGATGCTCCAAAGGAAGAACTTCTAGATTTAAACCTTACAGATCCAGAGTACCAAAAAGCCGTTGATGAATATTATGCCGAAGGTGGCGACTTTTTATCTCCGAAAAATAACAGACCCGATTTATCAGGCCTGAGCGAAAAAGAACTAAAAATTAAGCAATATCAAGCCGTTGCGGCATTAATGCTGGCACCGGAAGAGTTACCTGATGGTCGACCATGGCATGTGGCTCCGGTCGCACAAAACAGAGATTCTGGCTATTATGCATTTGCAATGGAAGGCGATTTGATTTCGCTGTCTGATACATACCCAGGTTTCGATAAAGCTATTTCTGACGCAGAACAATTCTATGAAGCAATGCCTTTAACTGCTCTTTGGAGATACGTTTTCGGACAACAAGCCTTCTTTAGCTATACTTCTCGAGAAGATGCTAACTCCGGTAAGTTGTTTGCCACGATTGAGATAGAACAAACCCAAAAGGATTACTTCACGGGAGAAGAAAAAAAAATAAAAGTTAATAAGTTACCTCTCGCTTGGACAGTGGCCAACAAAGTTATGCTAGATCGAATTACAATTCTGGAGGCTGAACTCAGCGATCCTGAATTAACTAGAGAAACATATACGGCAATATTAGAAAAACACGGTGTAACCCCCGCGTATTATAAAAGCAAAAAAATGAGTCCCGATGAAGTAGTACAAAATTTAATTACCGATGGCGGTACGATTTTGAGCTTGATGCAACAAGCCAATCCTGTTCCAGGGAGCCATAGCAATCAAGGAGAACTTTACATAGTGAAAGAAACATTGGAGGAAATATGTTAAAAAAGACTAATATCATTTTAGGAATAATGGTGGCGATGGGAATCATTTATGCATCGCAAGCATTTTCAACCCCGGAGCCGATCAAGGCCGAACCGGTAACAATTCAACTTCTAGAAATACCGCGACCAGGTACTGAAGGAGACGAATGGCAAGAATTTAATAATCTATTGGGCCCGCAAGGGATTTCGACTGATCAGGAGTGTGAACAGAGTGCAAGATAGGCGAGAGCCTTAAAATCTAAAACTAAACGCAAACAATAATTTGTATTTCGAAGAAGCCCTAGCGGCTTAATCGGGTGGCTGCTCTAGGCCATCTATCCAATTAGAGCAAAACAACAGGATAGTTGTAAAAATCAAAACAACTCGATGCTACAATGGTGATAAGCATTGTTTAAACCACCTATCTTTGTTAGTTTCTGATAGTAAACTAACTAAACTTGTGAATGACTTTGTTTAGACACTGGTGAGGACGCGGGTTCGACTCCCGCCGGGTCCACCAAATTGGAGGAAAAAATGAAAATAAGGGGATGTAGCTCAGTTGGGAGAGCACTTGACTGGCAGTCAAGCGGTCGTGGGTTCAAGTCCCATCATCTCCATATCCATTTCTTTAAAGGAGAACAATAATGGACATATTTGAATACAACAACGCAATTGTAAAGATGCGAGAATTCTTTCAAAAAGAGAAAGGGTTTATCGAGGTTCCAACCCAATCTCGAAAATCTATTTTAGCGGCGTGTGAGGATCCTAAGACGATATCACAGTATATTTTCAGTGGAGTCAACTGGCCACTACCACAGACAGGACAGATGTGGCTTGAGAAGGAATTGCTGGACAACCCTGAATTACCAGGAGTCTTTTGTATTTCTACATCCTACCGTAATGAACCAAATCCTATTCCGGGAAGGCATGATAAAATCTTTCCTATGTTTGAGTTTGAATCTCGAGGTAATATGAGTGACATGATCCAATTAGAAGAAGAGCTGTTAGAACATTTAGGTTTCAAACAAGACGCTGCCTATCTAGATTACGACACCGCTTGCAAGCAAGTTAACGCTCATTACTTAGAGGCAGAACACGAAGGGATAATACAAGCCATTCATGGAGACGTTGTCTATCTGCAAAACTTTCCTCTGAGGTCTGATCCCTTTTGGAATATGAAACGACAAGAGGGCGGCACTCACTTTAGCAAAGTAGATGTGTTGTTGTATGGGATGGAAACTATAGGAAGCGCACAGAGGTCTTGTGATGCTGAACAGATGAGGGACTTGTTTTATACCATTTCTCTTGGACAGTATGCTAAGTTGCTTTTCAATCACTTCGGACAACTGAGGGTGGAACGAGAGTTAGAAGAATATTTTGCGTTAGAGATGTTTGAAAGATTCGGAGGGGGAATTGGCCTTACTCGAATCTGCCGAGCGTTAAAGCTCAATGAAACGCGGGTGTAGCTCAGCGGTAGAGCCTCTGGTTGCCAATCAGAAGGTCGTGGGTTCGAATCCCATCACCCGCTTAGAATTAAAATGGAGGAATAAAAAATGAAAATTTTAAACAATAAATGGATGAGTTTCTTTTGCGCAGTCTTGAACCTTGTTTTCGCACTACAGTGTTTTGCGACTGCAAGTTGGGGAATGTTTGCTTTGTGCTCAGTGTTCGCACTTTTTTGCGGATATAATTTTTGGACACAAATGGGGGCAGAATGATATTAACATTATTGCTATTAGCCTGTACAGAAGTATCTATCAATAAAATACCAAGCGAGCCAGAAGATTCGTCTGTTGTAATAGTTGACACACATAGCCCTGAGCCGTCCATAGAACCCTCTACAGAGCCTCCTGAAGGCATCGGAGGGTATGTACACTACTATCTACGACAAGTGGCTTGTCCGGCCTGTATGGGCGAAGCAAATGAGATAACTGTGGAGTTCAATGCGAGGTTCCATGAAAAGGTGAACGATTCTTACACAACTTGGGTCGTTCCACAAGGTGAATGTGCCCAAACTTTAACTTACACGATGCCATCTTTAACATTGTTTGATAAAGGTTCCGAGATCAAAGCAAACGCTAACGGGACAACCATTCATGCTTATAGAACTTCACTAGGTAGCTATTATAATAGTTGGAACACAGACAGTGTTTATATAAGAGACGCGTTACATACGATTTCAGAAGAAGATAATTATGAATTTACAGCCTTTACATCATTTCATGGGTTTGATTATATTGAACCTTA
>Ga0114906_1001095_pt1 | contig 14515 bp, 16 predicted proteins | sample MalvirDeepMed_M9_FD_89687 | JGI IMG/M metagenome (GOLD analysis project Ga0114906, IMG submission 89687) | Marine viral communities from the Global Malaspina Expedition - Malaspina viral metaG DeepMed_M9 | ecosystem: Environmental > Aquatic > Marine > Oceanic | place: Mediterranean Sea...
ATCAACAAAAGTGCTTACGCCTTCATTAGAACTATATTTACCGCGCCAATCCATTTGCGCATCTTTGCTAGCCATTCCACGATACTTCTTTTTAACACCTGCTAAAGTGATTACTTTTTCTCCGGGGGATTCATGTGTTCCACCCATGAGTGAACCAAGCATAACAAAATCAGCCCCGGCAGCCAAAGCTTTGACAATATCTCCACTAGACCTGATGCCTCCATCAGCAATAATTTTTGTATTCCTGTTGCTTTGAGCGCAATCCATAATTGTTTGCAGTCCAGGCAAACCATGCCCAGTTTGAATTCGTGTGGAACAGATAGAACCGCCCCCAATATTGCATCTAACACTATCTGCCCCCCAGTCCGATAAGTCATTGAAACCTTGGAGAGTTGCAACGTTTCCTGCTATAATATGTATCACGTCACCTAATTCTTTTCTAATAGCCGCAATTGCCTCTTTCACTAAAATGTGATGTCCGTGTGCTACGTCAATACAAATAACGTTAACACCGCCATCAAATAAATTAACGGCACGTTTGAGATAATCTCCTGTAACCCCGACAGCAGCTGCGGTGTGAGGACATTTACGAGCTAAATTACATTGTTCTTTAATGGTGTTGTAACGATGAATAATCCCCAAACCGCCAACATCATGCATTGCAATACTCATATCACTTTCAGTTACTGTGTCCATGGGGGACGATATAATAGGTAATTCTAAATAAAGATGATCCTCTAAATGATTGCCAATGTCAATTTCCTGGCGACTTTTAATATCTGAATACTGCGGGACGAGAAGTACATCATCATATGTTAAAGCTTCTTTAATTTTTATCATCAGCTGCCTTTTCTACCTCTTCTATTAATTTGTTTAAGTACCACTGTGCTTTCTTTAAATCTTTAAGAGACTGTCCCTTATAAGGATGTCTTGTGACGTATTTAATAATATTGCTTTCTGGATAGTCCATTTTCCAAGAACGAATATATGTATACGTCTCAATGGCTTGTTCGCCTTTCCAATTAATATTGTAATGATTTGGACGATTAACTAAATCTTCAGCCATTGAATCCTCTTTAAACCGCCTCAACCCAGCTGCCTTCAATGAGGTCAATATCATATTCTTCTAATTGGGTTAATAGATTTTCCCATTCCTCTGGACAATAGTTATCTATAGTGTTATCAAAGAGAATATAAGTTAAATCGTATTCGAACCCCTGAAGACTTTGAATAAAATCATCTGTAGTAAAGTCAAAGTGACAAATTTTATCTGGCTCTAAACCAAATTTTTCTTCGAAGACTTCGAAAAAGGGGAGTTCATTGTATTCTTCTTCCCAAATTAAAAGCTCATCAAGAATTTCAAACTCTTCAGCTAAGCGGTGGTCTATGACAAATCCTTTATTACTTTGCGGATAAAATTGCATTATTTTTTCTCCATCATGTCTTTTATTAATTGCTTTGCCTTATCCCAACATTCGGGACAATAAAGATGAACCTTTTCTTCTTGTTGTCTCACAACAACATTCCAACTTGTTACTTGTTCTTTATCCATCTTATCAAAAGGGCTTTCACAAGTCAAGCACTTATTTGGTAGTTTTCCAAAAAGAGCCACTTTTGTTGCCAACTCTTTTTCAGCTAGCTTTTTTGATTTGTTTGCTTTGGTTCTGCGTCTTTTTCTGCTATAGCTCAAGGTACCCTCAACTTGTCTAATTGACCGCCGGCGATCCAATTTTGATCACACTTTCCCTTAATCCCTGGAACTGTACCCGAACCGGTCCATTGCCAAATATCCCATTTATCCCAAAGAGCAGCCTTTCGTGCAGGTTCTACGCCACTATTGTAACTGGCTAGCCATAAAGGATAAGAAGAAAGATCATTCTGTACATCTTTATTGGCTTTCATAATATAAAGTTGCCATGCCCAGCGCGCAGTATATATAAGAGGACGAGTTTTTGTTTCACAACCAACTTTATCTAGCCACTTTAAACACCAATTAACATTATGGTTATCATCCGTCTTCATGCCTTTTTCTACGTCAAGAACTGGAATAAGATCTCCACATTCAACGCCCACTTTTTCTAACTGCAATAAAAAATTATTGGCTTCACGTTCCCAATCCTTGGGATTATTAGGAGAAGTATCGGGACGTCCAAAATGATACGCTCCCACGGTTAACCCTTCCTTTCTTGCGTCTTCAAACTTTTTTTGTGCGCCAGGGTTTTGATGTGTAGTTCCTTCTGTTAACTTAATCCACGCGTGTTTTATACCTGCAGCTGCAACCTTCTTAAAATCTACAGTGCCATTCCAACTAGAAAGATCAATTGCGGGAAACACTTCAATCCCCATTGAACCAAGTGTTTGTGGTCCTGCGATGCCATCGACTGTTAAATTATAATCTTCTTGATAGTCTTTTACAGTCTGTTCTGTAGCTGGGCCAAAATTGCCATCAACCTTTGCGCCTGATTTTAATTGTAGTCGCGCGACCTCTTGGCCTTTATCGCCCTTTCTTAATGTATATTTAAACATGTGTTTTATTCTCCTTTTAATTTACCGGTACATAATGTTTTTTAATTCTTCTATTCCATCTCATTAAGCGTCTATAATGCTGATTTCCACTATAACAATGAAATTTGTTTTTTCTTGTAGCTTTTCCTCTTACAGCTTGTGTCCAAGCTCCAACCCACTTTTTTACCTCAGAAAAAACTCTTGGGCAGCGGTTTCTTGTTCTTTGTTTAACTATGTGTGCCATCCAAAAATGCGCAGATAATTTATAGTTATTTCTTTTAAAGCCATATTCTTTTTCGGCCCAAGGCCAAAATTGCACAATGCCCTTTGCGCGAGCATATTTTTTTCCTTTTTTTGTTGTTTTCCAATCACCCCTTGCTTTCGGATTATAGCCGCTTTCATTACACGCAGCTGCTAATAACATTCCTCTGAGCTTATCTGGGATGTGGTATTGAACAAAAAATTCATTTTCAATGAATAACAATTCTGCTATTATTTCAGGATTAATGTTTTCTTCTTTTGCGTTCGCACACTTATACGCTTCAGCTATAATGTCAGAATAATCATAGTGTTCTTGTGAGGGTATTTGCATACATAAAGCAATCATTAAAAAATTCATTATTTATTTCCTGTTGAGCCAAAACCGCCGGATCCGCGGTCGCTATTAATATTAAGATCGTCATACCTAACTTCTTCTACTCCGCAATGCACAATGGGAATTAACACCGCTTGTGCTATTTTATCCCCTGGCTGAAGATATTGTGTCCGAGCCCCAATGTTGTGAAGATTAACAAAAATTTCACCATCATAGCCAGGGTCTATTACACAAGCTCCTGTAATTAGTTGACGCTTGTGAGCTATACCTGATTTATTTTTAATTTCTAACATATAACCATAAGGCACTTCAATCTTAATACCAGCGGGAATAAGCTTAGAGTCTTTAGGAGAAATAGGAAGACCTTCTATGTCCACGATTTTTCGTTTTTCCCCATTAGGACAATAAAACAAATCCATTCCTGCATCTGTTTCGTACGCTCTAACTGGTAGTTTGGCGTCGGGCCTTAGTCTATACACTTTTAGATTCATGTTTGCTCCTTTAGTAATTTTTAGCAATTAAATGTTTGACTTTTGAATCCTTCTCTTTCATTCTATCTCGGTATTGCACAGCATATCTATAATCATGCACATCTACAATATATTTACCGTAAAGCCCTTCAGTAAATTCATCCTTGTTTATAATAATTAAGGCCCTGGACTGCTTAGTTTTAAACCAATCAGCGAGTTTCATTTGTTCTACTCTACCAAAATTACCTGATGGATGATATTTGTTGAAAACCCTAGTTGTGTAAGGGGGATCGAGAAAAACAAAATCCTCCACAGTAGCATCGTTCACCGTGGAGCGCCAATCCCTACATAAAAATTTAGTATTTCCAAGCACAGTTTTAATTTTATCAATACCATGTTCCATACCTTTAAGTTTTTTATACCACCCAAATGGAATATTATAATTTCCATCTGCACTAAAGCGCAGCATTCCCGAAAAAGATAATTGGCGTAAAATATAAAATCTTAAAGCTTTTTCGTAGTCACTTGTAAATTTCATATCGCGATAATGATAATAATATTTATCTGCGATTAATTGAAAGTCTTTTTTCAAAGCAGATTTTAGATTTTCTAGTTGTTTCTTTTTGATCTTAATTTTCTTTTCATCGCTTAAGACACCAATAATATCTTTTAAGTTATCTATCTGAACTTCTAATTGCGGATTTTCTTTTAAAGCTGCAACTTCATTGTTATAATTGCAACTTAGTTTATTTATCTCGTTTACGAGCTTCTCGGTATCAGACTTAAGAACGTTGTAAAAGTTTATAACATCAGCATAATTATCGTTTACTACAGCGTTAGGTGGTTCTAAGTCCAACCACAATGCCCCGGCGCCAACAAAAGGTTCATAATATATTTTATATTCATTTGGCATGTACGGCTTAATGTGAATGAGTTCTCTTCTTTTGCCGCCGCTCCATTTAAAGAATGGTTTCATATGCCTCCGTGATCTTTTTCATTTCTGCGATAATGTATTTTGTATTTGCGGGAGCTTCTGCTTTTCTCTTGGCATTTAGCGCCTCATAGTCAACATTTATCATTTGCGCAAATTCCCTTCCAGTAATCAACATTCCACGACCTCTCTTGTCTTTAAAAGAAGATTTCGATAAATCCTTACAATTCCACAAAACAATTTTAGGAATATATTCTCGTTTGTGGGGATCTTTCACTTCCAACGCTGCAGCAGCTATTAAAAGTTTATCGACTTCTCCACTAGATTTTTTAGTATCAAAATTATCTCCGTCTTTTATTTCACATACAAAAACTTTATCCTTGTGGAAATAAACATAATCTACGTTAACACCTTTGTCTAGAGATATCGCTTCTTTTTTAATTTCAAATTGTGAAACAACCATGATTGAATTAGCATCAGGATATTCAACACCTGTAAAAGCATGTTTCTTTGTTTTGGCCAGGGTTACACATTCATACACCAAATCTTCCAACTGATTACCGTTTTTAATAACAGTAGCATGGCAATTTCGCAAGAGCGTAGCAATTGCTTTATTGCCAGACAGACGATAATATCCGCTGTTTTCAATATTGGTTTTAGGTTTGGTATTTGCTATAAGCATATTTTTTCCTTAAATGTTAAAAGGGGTAGTTATTTCTAACTACCCCCTTATATTATTATATCATTTTTAGATTGTCAAGAGTATTTTTATACTAGTCCCACCCAAGCGCGCAGCTTAGAATTAAACTTATCAAAAAAGTTATCAAAAACAACAGTAACGTTACAATTATCAACTTCACCTATTTCAGTTTCAGCCATGAGAAGAGACGTAAAAAAACTGAGTACTGCATCTCGTGTTTCCGAATTAGCATTCACATAGTACTTGTCAATATAAGGGTGATCTAAATTAATCTCTACGTTTTTGCCCTTGAGAGTAACCGGCTGAGAGCGCTTCCCTAAATGTACCTCTATGTGACTATATGGCGTTGCTTGAGCCTTGGTTTGTGTACTCTTATTCTGCGCAGCTGCAACAGAAGCGACATTGTTACCCTTCCGTGAAGACATCTTACGCTTTTTAGGAGCAACCAATTGACTATTTGCCACACTAGCCGCCTTAGAAAGATTTAGGGTGCGCGAAGGTTGAGTAATAGTACCCTTCTTGTCCTTAGCACGCTTCTTCGCTTCCTTAAGTAAAGGATTGAGAACTGTTGCTATTTGATCACCTAGACCTTGCACCATGTCAATGTGAGACTTCTGCACATTAACGCCCATAGCTTGATCCATCTGAGCATCAAAACTTATCTTAAATCGAAAAAACATCGACGTGGGGTGCTGCGCCCAAAAGCCCTCTAAGCCATTAGAGTTTGTAAGCGCGCCCTTAATAAGCCTGTTGGATCTAAAGAAATAACCGCCTTGCGCAAGGACTGGCTTGCGCCCGTTAAAAGAAAGATAATTAGACGGCTCGCGCTGGGCAACTCGAATTAAATCTACCGCTTGTATCCGATAAGTGTTTCCCTTAAAAATATATTGCTCATCCACTAGCTGCATCGTATCCGGATCGTTCCAATGAAGAGGATCTGTAGCTTCCACTCGCTCCCCGTCAACAGTGATTTCTACGTTGCCGAGCGTGATGTATTCGCAAAAAATTTCTCCAAAATAGGCAGCTAGCTGCTTTTTGATCTGATCCCCGCGTTGAGGACGAATCTTATCTAAAGCCTTGTGAACAATAATTGTTCCCGCGCACTTATCTCCAAATGTCTTCGTAAACAACTCTTCGTATTGTGAAGGGATTATGCTTTCTTCCCGTGTTACCCATTGGTCCCTATCTTCACAAACATCCAGATCATAAGAACGACCAATAAAATCATTATCGCCGGCGCCGCGCGTATATGTTTTTTTCTGAGCGCTAAAACTCAAACTTCCGAGCGTTCCGCCCATTCCAAAATATCCTAGATCGCCAGCGCTGCGTACGCGATCAGCTCCCAACTTAAAAGAATTTTTTAGAGTATCAAAATCCATACCGCTGCCATTATCTAAAATGACGATCTCCTCAATCGCAGATCGCTTATCTCCGAGCAAAACAACTTGTATTTTACGAGCGGTCGCATCAATAGCGTTATCTACATGCTCAGCTATAGCGCGTTTAAGTTTATAACCCATGCTACGCTGCGAATCGATAAATTTATATCCAATCGGTTGGTGTTCATAGTTATCATTTGTTTTAATATTTGCCAGAATTGGCATACTAGTAGACATAATTTTCTCCTTTTTTGTTCTACTAAGTTCAACTTACGTTGCACCTAATAAACGTTTCTACTTGTGTGGCAACGAAAAGATTTTCAAGTCTTCCCACTCAACACTTATAACTATAACATAGCTTTTTTAAGATTTAAAGAAAAAAGTGAATTTTTATCCTAATAGTTTCCAGCTGCCTAAGCCGCCTCTAGTAGAAAAGCCCCATTGACCTTGATGAGTTAATTTAACCATATATGGTCTATTAATATAAATCTTATCTTTGTTGGGATCAATGCCCCAACACCGCACATCAGTCATTGCAGAATTCTTATCAATAGTTTTAATCACGTAATAAGGTCTGCCCTTTACTGTTTTTCGTTTGATAATTTCACGAGGAATAAACCAAGCCACACCTAAATCTCTATCCCATTCTGAAATAGTTGGAACTTTATAGTAATCTAGACGTTTAATTATATCATCAGACATAACTAAATTAAACGGAAAAACTCCTGTTATACTGACTTTTGCTTCGATATATTCATCTCGTGTAAAATCTTCTATATCTTTATGTTCTTCAATTAATATATCTAGCTTCTTTTTTGTCTTTGGCCTATTGTCCGCAACAACTGTCCAAAAATGCTTGAGGTTATTAAACCTGTCATCCATTAAATCGTTTAAGGCTTCTGCTTTGATGAGGACGTTGATTGCTTTCTTATTAAGTTTAGAATAGACAATCTCTTTGCTAAAGAGAAGTTCTTCAATAGTGTTAAAAGGTCTATGTTCGATGATTTGTTCAATTGCTTTTTCTCCTAATCCTTTAATTGACGTTAACGGCTGAATAAGAGTTTTGTTATCTTCATCAATAGTCCAGTCTATCATTGACTTATTAATATCTAAAGGTCGAATGTTAAAACCAAACTTCTTAGCGATGTTAATTGCTTTTTCTTTTTTACTCTCGGGTTCTTTATCAAGAAATGCCGCCATCCATTCTGCAGGATAATAATTAAATAGCCATGCGCATTGAAAAGATATAATTGAATATGAAACCGCATGTGATTTGTTGAAACCGTAGCCTGAAAAGAATTCAAACTTTTGCCACATTTTGTCTGCCCATTCTTCAGACATGTCTTTTTCTACGCAGCCTGCCACAAACTTAAGCTTCAGTTTTGCTTTTTGTGCCGCTACTGCTCCTGTGCCTTTCTTTGTGAGAAGCTTGCGAAGTTTGTTGCCTTCATCCAAACTAAAGTCTTTTCCAAGTTTATGTGCGAGAAGCGCAATTTGCTCTTGGAAAATAAGAAAACCATAAGTTTCTTTTGTTATTTCTTTTACAATTTCATGCCCGTAACGAATGCTTCGTGGGTTCTTTTTTGCCTTCATAAATGTTTCATGGACATTGGCCGAAAGTGGTCCCGGCCGATAAACCGCAGTAACAGCAGCAATGTCAATAATATTCTTTGGCTTTGCGCGCTTACAAAAGTATTGCGCGCCCTTCTCAGCGAATTGAAATATACCAGCCCATTTACCTTTCCAAAAAATATTCTCATAAACCTTCTGGTCTTTTAAATTTATCTTTTCTGGATGCAAGTGTTCATTATAATATTCTTTAACCTGTTCGAACGTTGGATTTTTAACTCCATGATGACGTCGCAGAATATGAGTGACTGCGCCTTCAATCATTTTAAGAGTTGAGAGCCCAAGAATATCAAACTTAATAAAACCCATTGGTTCTAATTGTCTTACGTGTTGACCTTCTGACCATGGCGTTTGTGTTACTCCGCCGCTATTAATCAACGGCATATGTTTATCTAAATCTTCGCCAATGACTACGCCGCCGGCGTGTCTTGAGACCGATCTCACTTCGCCTACTAAAGCTTCAACGTGTGTTTTGATTTTGGGATACTTAGCAAGAAATGCTTTCAAGCTATCAGAATATTCCATCACCTCTTCAAACGTTGGGCTATAAACACCAGCTTTGATGCCACGTACTTTCTTCGCAATGGGCGTAGCTTCCGCCATCATTTTTGAAGTAACTGAATTGGCTTCAATAAAAGGAATATCGTAAAGCTTCGCGATGTCTTTAATAAGTGAACGGAGCTGAAGTTTATTAAAATTGGAAATAGGAACAACAGTATTGGCGCCCCATTCCTCAATTAACATTTCTTTTAGTTCCATCGGACTGGAAACATCATAATCAATATCTGGATAGTCTTTAGAGTCTTTCGTCATGAAGCGCGAAAACAATAGATTATATTTAATGGGATCTACTTGAGTAATGTCCAAAGCATATGCTACTAAACTGCCTGCTGCTGATCCTCGGCCAGCGCCGGCTAATTGAACCGCAGCTGCTTTGTCAGCAATTGCTTTCATTGTAAGAAAATATTTACTAAAGCCGCGCTCACTAATAATATTTAATTCTTCTTTAAGTCGGTCAATATATTCTTTATTATCTTTAAGGCCTCTGTCGCGAATGCCATCAACACAAGCTGCAACCAAAGCTCTGTCTGCTGTTTGACCAGCGGGAACAACAAAACTTGGAAGACGAACTGTATTATCAGGTAAAAACTTTTCAATACGATTGTGAGCAATATGGTGTGTCCGTTCAATACTTTCACGAACTATATCATCATTAAAAGATGAACCGACTTTGGCACAATATTGTTTATAAGAATCCCACATTTGGTCGCCATTTTTTGGAAACAATTCATATCCAATTTCATCAACGTCAACTGGCAGCTCAGTACCATTAGCCCACTTTGGGATGCCCCTACCTAACCAACCCAAACGTTTATAAAGTTCTCTATCTTTCCAAGCAGCTTGAGTTGGATAGTGACTATCGGCTGTCGAAATGAGCTTTACATCATACTCATCGCAGACTTTAATTATCAATTGATTTAAGTGGTGTTGTTCTTTAATATTATTCCATTGAAGTTCGCCGTACCATCGATCACCAAACACAGAAACCATGTTTTCAGTGGCTTCTCTCATGGCTGCCAACACGGCGTCATCACCCTGATCTATGTTTTCCCAATAGTTTCCAGCATATATACCGCCAAGACAAGCAGATGCAGCTATCACACCTTCGCTATGTTCACTCAGCGTTTTATAATCCATGCGCGGAAAGCGATAAAAGTTATCTTCGCTGTAGGATTTGGAAACCAAAGCAAAGATATTGTTAAGGCCTGTTTGGTTTTGAGCCAAAAGAATAAGGTGGCGCCGGCGATTAAGAATGTTTTTTACTTCGCGCTTTGCGCCTTCATCTTCAATCGTTGTGCCGGCTTGAGACTTGTCAATCCCCTTTTTTGCTTTTTTATCTGCTTTTGCTTTTTCTTGTTGTTCTCGCCATTCATCAATACTTGGAAGAAAATAAGCTTCAACACCGAAAACCGGTTTAAAGTCTTTACCTTCTTTCATCATTTCTTGAGCATGCTGAACCTGATAAGCAAATCCATTCATATTGCCATGATCGGTTAATGCAATAGCGTCGTTGCCATTTTGGAAGGCATAGTCCATATGTTCGCTTGGATATCCAAGACCGTCGAAGGGGGATCCTACACCACTGTGGGCATGTAACCCAACAAAGGGTATGTTACTTTTAGTTCTGTCCATTAATTCTCCAATGTATGGTCTTCAGTATATTTTAGTTTTTTTAGAAAGTCAAGTGTGTTCTTCTACATCTACCCCTAAAGGATTCCATTCGTTATAAGACGATATAAACTTGGGAGGTTTTTTAAGTTCGTGTTCACTTCCCAACCAAACCTTTAATTTATCCCAGCTGGATATATCATAATACCAGGGAATTTCTATAATACGCGCATCTTCGGTATTAACATCGCTGAAAACAAAATCGTGCGTAAAATAACGTCCGGTATATCTTTCAGAGAGCGGAAGTCGTTCATTGTTAGCATCATGGCCTTTGGCTTCGTTCTTTCTAAACTTTCTTCTAAGCTCTAGAAAATCTTCTGGAGTAAAAGTAAATGGAAGATACAGTCCATCCTTAAAGCTCTTACCTTTATATGAAACATAAAAAGGATCGTTGCTACTTATTTTTGCTCTTGCATCACTCATGTAATAAGGAGTAAACATTCCGTACGGAAACGAAACAAAATATCTATCTGGTGTTGTCCAACGACTTATTTTTCTCCCCAGACGATAGGAATATTGAGCGCCAGTTATTATACTCCATGATAAACAGTCTCTTCTATCAATATCTTTAGGCTCAATAGGACAATAGTAAATTGGGATTTCGCATACTTTTGGTATTTTAGCAAACGTAACACCAATGTGATATTTAATAGGATCTAAGATATAATCGCCTAATCTATAACGGATAAGAGGTTGCATATCTTTAGGGCACACAAGCCATATCGTATCACAACCAGCAACAGCGCAGTCAAACACTGCTTTTTCTACTGCTAGATAGTTGTGTCCAATTGGAGCAAGCGAATCATGCCATGGAAAATTATAATCTAATGGTTGTCCAGCGACGGGAACGATACCAGCCAAATTAAAATTATGCTTGTTCTTTACTAACTCGTTAACTTCCATAAATAAACTGTATGCGCTCTGTTTCTGTGTATCGATCCATTTTTTTACGAACGATGCGTTTGACAACTTCTAAATTAATAGGCCGTCTTCCATCTCCAGTTGCTTGGGCGCCCACAAAATTGTTTTGTTGTAATAGATGCTCGCTTTTAAACTTTACCATTGTATCTGAATAATCAAAATCTCGCAATTCTTCTTTAGTCAAGTGAGACACCGCATAAATCTCAATAGGAGCAATCTTGGTTTTTTTTATAATGTATAATTTTTTAACTAATTTATCTTTAGTGGTTATTAGCTTTTCTTGAGGAGACGCAATTAGACAAACTGCTTTTAACACATCAATTATTTCATACTCGTCCACTTCTTGTATCGGGTCTGGGAGGCCTATAATGTTTTTATCCGAAAAGATCCGCAATTGATTATATTCTACTTTATTGACTATGTTACGATCACAAACCACTTGAACATATTCATCTGTTACTCTTATGATTTTTACAGTATCGCCGCCAATTGTTTTTCCATTCAACATTAATTTTGTATAAAGAAGCCCCCACGCATTTTTAATGTGTGAAGGTTCAAATTTATCCGGAAAATTAAGTTGATTTAGAATTATTTTAGTATTGTTTTGATACGCATATTGAAGAGACTCTAAACTAGACCCAATAGTTAAAACAGCAGTCACTTGCGCCGCTGAGTTTTCTTTTTAGTCTTCGTTTTTGAAGTTTTACGGGAAGCATCTAAAATCAATATTCCCGGCATCGTTTCGTCCTTCTGGCTACCTTTAACAAAAAATTTATTTTCAATTTCAACCAAAGTATGTAAAAGCGCCTTTCGTTCCTCCGAAGTTTCAAAGGGCTGTTGTATTTGAACCATGTTGTTATCATTTACATGAGGATAAAAAGGCGCATGCACTGTGGTGGGAGGCACCATGGTAATGCTCGCATATAATAAAACTGTTTTTGTAAGTCCAACCATAATTATTTTCTCCTTAAAGCGATTTCCTTAAAAATATTGCTATCTTAAATAGTATTCTTCGATATTAATAATCGTTATTTTTTTTGTAGGCGCCGACAGTTATAGGAAAAAGATCTTTTCCAATTTCCAAACAAGCCATGGCCACCTGTTGAATTTCCCACTGCGCGCCGGCATGTATGCGAAGCCCAATAAACTTCAATAAATTATTAAGATTAACAGTCCCATAATATTCAGTGTACAAATTTTGGGGTAAAACACCTCGGGCTTGTTCTCGGCAGACGCCTGCTTCCATAAGCTTGTTATACACGTAAAGCGAAGCTTCATGATGTTCTTTTACGATTTCAGAAGCTCCGCCCAACATATCATCTAATTGGGGATCAAATAAACAATCAGTAGATGCCTGCCGATTAGATTGACTTTGTTGCCTAAATTGTTTTGGCTCATAAAATTCTAAATTAAAATCAGTATAACGTCTACTAATCTCATTATAAGACCACGTACGATGCCTATGATGCTGAGAGCGAATAAAAAGCGGCACTTTAAAACGAAACGTTATAGTGCAATGCTCTAAAGTAGACGTATGTTTATGCTTGATTAAATAATTAATAAGCTTTTCATCCTTCTTGGATATGTGCTCTACTTCTTTGCCAAAAGAAACACGAGCGCTGTTAACTACAGTACGATCATCACCCATATGAGAAACATATTCTACTTTTCCAATATCATCGCCATACAAGTCAATTCTTTTCTGGTACATTTAATCCTCTAAAACCCCATAGATGTGATTTTCTAAAATAAGTAAAAAGTCTCCCTGATCCACGCTAACGGTTTCCACCATCGACTCGTTTACCAACACTAACTTCCCAATATCATCCACACTTAATTTAGTACAATCACCAGAATATTCATGAATTTGATATACACCGTAAGGGCTTAATTTAGCAGTATATTCTTCTGGTAAAAGAATGGTTGGCTTCTTGCTATCATGTGTTTTTGGCACTTCCTTCAAAAGAATGAAACGATTTCGTGGATTAAATTTCATGCCTGATCCTTAGAGCCAAATTGTCTTTCAACAATATCAAACATATCATTCAGATCATCCATATCTGCAGACTTGCTATACAAGCGTAACGCCTTAACTGCGGCCCAAATTTCATCCTTGGTAAGCCACTTATTTTCAATATACTCAGCTCGTAAATCCTTCTTCTGTTCCTTGTATGGCTCCATTGCTTCCTCTAAAGCAAGCATGGACTTGAGGTAATTAATAACAAATTGTTCCTTTGTCACCTCTTCACTTTCTTCATTACCGATTATAGCTAAACTTGGCTGACTCATAGTACCTCCTTATGGTAAAACCAATATCATCATTATAATATATTATCTTTAAAAGTCAAATGATTTTTAAATTATTTCACATGCACCACCAGCGCATGCTAATTCCCCTTTAAGATCTGTATTATCTTCTATTTCTATAACTTTTTTAAGGTCCATTGTCGAAAGAGTGGTAACCAGCTGATTATACTCTTCTTCTGTGCAATCTTCGAATGGCGCCTGAACATAAGCTCCGCCATCATAAGGAAGCACCGACAGCCCATTGTAAACATTTCTATTTTCCCACATCCACTCGCCAACTTCGTCCCATTCATTTTCTTTAATAGTAATAGTAGCTGAAACGTTATGAGTGTTTTGACCTTTAACATGTCCAAATCTCACCCATTCACCACTAATTTTTTTAACGCGGTTGAGCAATTGTAAGGCGTTTTCATTTCTAGTAATTGCACCGATCGGCGCTTTTTGGGGTACAGAAATTACTGCGGTGTCGTGTGGTCTAAAATATTCGTCTTCAATCAATTCAGGATGATGTATGGCCATATGAGTGTAAATAGATTCATTTTTGCCTACTCTAATACGGCGAATATAATAATTACTATGCCAAGCATGAATTCCGCTCGACGTTCCAAGGGTTAAACTAGTTGTGCCGGCGGGCTTCACACACGTTGTTCGCGCGGCAGTATTAATGCCAATTAATTTGGCCACTCTCTTGTTTTCCTCTTTAACTACTTTTGCGGCCGCTTTCATGTCCAATTTAAGTACCGCACCTGAAGCAATACCGGTCATCGAAACGCCCACGAGAGCATCTTTTTCTGTATTTCTTTGCCAAACATCACGAAGATAATGAAAATCGGTATAGCTAGCTTGAAG
>Ga0114906_1001097_pt1 | contig 14506 bp, 26 predicted proteins | sample MalvirDeepMed_M9_FD_89687 | JGI IMG/M metagenome (GOLD analysis project Ga0114906, IMG submission 89687) | Marine viral communities from the Global Malaspina Expedition - Malaspina viral metaG DeepMed_M9 | ecosystem: Environmental > Aquatic > Marine > Oceanic | place: Mediterranean Sea...
GCCAACATAGCTTCAATCATTTTTGGCGAATGTCCAGATTCAGCTAAACTATCCCATGTGTGTTTACTCATAACCATTCTCCTAATTCCAATTCATTAATATCGTTTAAACAATCTTCTGGTAGGAAGTAAGCATGCCTGTTTGTACCCTGTGGGTCACTCCAGTATTCTTTATTCTTACCATCCGCACCCATAATCCAACCTTTGATATAGAAGGTTGGGGGTTTTGCGTACACCAGTACGTAAGGTCTATCATCCTTATCATCATCATGTAGGATGAGACGTTTCTTTTCATGGTCAACAGTTCTTACTTGTAACTTACCGGCATCATCCGCCTTGTAGTCTCCAAGCGATCCACTCCACCATAGACCACCCCACTTAGCGACACACGCTTCGCCCATTGTGCCTAGTATATTAATCGCCCATGCTTGCACATCTGTTGGTGCGCCATACTTACCCTTCCTACTATCACGTAGGTTTTGTACCATACGCATGAGACCGAGTTGACCGGCAACCAACATTTCAGATGGGGTTAAGGTAACTTCTACCTGTCTAGAAATTCTTTCCATTTTATTTCCGCCCACTCCAAAGGCTCTACTCCTTCCAACGCCCACCACCTTTCTTCATTACCATGTTCATGCAATCTTCTGTGATGTTCATCACACAAAGGTACTGCAAACTGGTCGCCTGTTCGTCTAAAACCACGTGACCCTTCCATAATGTGAGTTAAATGGTGTGCTTGTGAAGGTCTGAAACATATTAAACATCCATGCTCACGCACAAAAGTAAGATACTTTTGAGAGCGTATCTTATCCGCCCAATCGTTAGAAAGGGATGTCGTCTTTTGTGTCTTTGACTTCTTCTTTTGGTTCATCTGTTGTCACGTTTGACCTAGCATAACCAATATCTTTAGGCTTTGGTGTGCCTTGATAGTAGATTTTTCCACTCTCTTTGGCTACTTTCTGCCAAGAGTTAGCTTCCAAGTCTTGACCATTCAAAGTTAAGTTAACAAGGTAGTCCGGTCTTTTATCCCCTTCTTCCTTGCGATTGTTTTTATAAATGCGTAGCTTGTGTTCTTCGCCATTAACACGAAAGAAAACACTCACGTCTATTGCACTGTTTGGGTTCTCGTTGTTAGGAAATATCCTAACGCTATCTGGATATTCTTGATCGCTCATTTGTTCTCCTTATTTATATCCTTTAATTTTGTTATGCCATTTTGTAATTCATAATGACTGCCTTTATCTTCTAAATAGAAGGGTTGATTGAGGGGAATAATATCTATGATATGTGGTACATCTTCATAGGTATTGGTCGCCCACTTGTTTGCTTCCGCATGTGAAGTGAATACACCAAAAGATGTTTTATGCCCTAAGTGTGAAACAGGGTCGCCCATAGTTACCACTACCACCCAAGCACTAGGACTATCTTCACTCATCCCCACTCTCTGCTACAGCATCCTGTTCAAGTTTTTCTCTGATAGTTTTCAGTTCTGCCACTGACGCATCAAACTTTTTCTTGTCCAGTCTTTGCAACGCAGATGTCTTTGTCGCACCGGCAAGCCATAGCTTCTCTACTTCTAATGGGGTTTTCTTTTCCCTTGCTTTATCAAGCAATTCTTCTATAAAGATATGCAGTTCATCTACAGCATGTGGTTCTTTGGTAGCACCGCCCTTCTGTACCTGTGGCTCTACGCCCACGTGGTCTGTATCAGCTATCTGTCCATCATCATCTTCATCTGTTGCTAGACAAAGCATGGCACTCAACGCATACCTACGCATGTACGTCAGCGCAGACCCCATAGCCTGTGCGCCATCACGCTGTTGCTTCAAAGGCAGTTCGCTTTCTATCCACTCTCCGCTTACATGGAGCAGACGTGTTACAAGTGTGTAACCCCTGTCACTGATTATAGGTATCTGTACTACAGACAATCCATTCTTTGAAGTTATGGGTAAAATAGTTTCCAAGATAAGAGCAAGGTCAGCATAAGAATATGTGTAACCTTTGCCATCATGGGTATTTACTTTAACCTTCTTTGTCTTAGGCAGAATAGGGAATTCTGCTTGTGCCTTTGATAAGGCTTCTCCGAGTTCGGCAAGCGTCTTACTTGTACGCATTACCGGTAGTGTTCTAAGGACTTCTCCTGTTGCTTCATCAAATTCCATTCAATTCTCCTTGATATTGATCACAAAAATCAGCTACATCACAAAACCTTTGACACCTTATAGGTTCTCCCCTTCGGTGTTCTATGATGTAGCCTTCGTTATTTTCTACAAATGTTTGTGCATCTTCTTGGGTATCTAAAAGTTTAAACGCTCTCTTACCACCCTCTTTCAACACCGCCCACTTGTCCGGTTTCTTCCATCTATCCTCGTCAGTACAATCTGGCAAGCTAATGGAAGCAAGCTGATGAGACTCTATCTTCTCACGCACAAACTGTTCCTGTTCTGCAAAAGTCCATAGGTCTATGTCAGTTACAGTCACTTCACGTTGTGGGTAATCTGGATTTCTTTCAGCTTCAAATGATGAATGGTCTCTAATGATATTAACAATCTGTAGTTGGGATACATCCCTTCCATTCTTGCGAGCAAGCCAAGCATAAATGTTTAGTTGCTCTACATCACTAGCACGACCATTCATCACAGCATACGCCTTACGAGTTTTCCAATCCATAATCGTTATGCCTTGAGGGTCTAAGCGTTGTACGTCAATCTGTCCACTAACAGTCCATCCACATGACTCGGCAAAGTATCTCTGCTCTAAGATATAACCATCTAGCGTACCCAATTCTAAGATATGGTGTACCGCCCTACCAAACAGAGACCACACTTGTTTGGACACATCAACAGTGATTTCATCATCATGCTGATAAGTTAAGTGGGCGATTCTAGGTGGTTTGAGTAGTCCAGTTGCAGATATATCTGCTTTGCCACGTGTATAAGTGTCACGCATTACTGCCTTCGCAAATACTTCTGGCAAGTTAGTTTCGTTGCTATACTTCATTTACACTCTCATTGGGTAGTTTTGATTAACTCTAACTGTGACACCCACACACCGAAGTGTAGATAGACTACACTTGGTATATAATACTAAAGATATTATAATGGATTGTCAAATACTTTAAATAAAGTTAAGGAATATAATATAAATGGGTAGAAAAGTTTACCAATGTATCAAAGGAGAATGCGTATCCAAAGCTAATTCAAGGAGACTGGTGTACGTGGGGGGTAAGCCAAGATTTATTAAGTCAAAGAAAGGATTAGAATTTATCAAGACAATAGAGGAACAGGTTGCGCCCTGTAAATTTTTAGAGGGAGACTTACAGGCAACCATAAAAATATATTACTCAAGCAGACGACCAGACTTAGATGCTTCTCTAGTGTTGGATGGTCTTGAGGGTATATGGTTTAAGAATGATAGAGCGTTTAAACGTATCATCACGGAGAAATATCTGAGCAAAGAAAACCCTAGAGTCGAGGTGTCTGTTGAAGAAATAGAGTGGGATGAGTTGGGAAGCGTAGAAAAAGAGGGGAGATAACTCGAAATCCCCCCCCTTTAACTGGAGTATTGATATGGGAATATCAACAGAGAACAAGGAGTATGAAAAAAACCTTGCACTCATACACGATTATAAATTAATATAGAGAATAGACAAGTTGAGGGGTAAGACCATAGGACTTGTCATAAAAAAGGTTACTATGGGATGCGTACATAACCTAATGCGAGACCGAAAGATTGAACGCAGTACGCCTTGAAGCACTATGAATTTAAGTATGTAGCAATTAAATCACACGCCAAGTGCGGTAGTGTGATGCCATAGCGGAGTCCGAGACGATTAGCATATGGATAGGTCACACCCACGCTGATGTGTGGGATGTGAAACCTATGCCAAAGCTTCATCCTCAACGAGAAGCATAGATTAGGATGGCATAACTATAAGGGAACATATGAAAAAAACTGGAGAAAAATATGGGAAAAAATTACGCCTTTGAGGGTTACGTAATCAAGCTAACCCAAGCCGACTACGATAAGTGGTTAAAAACTTTCAAGAACATTCCTAATTTAGATGCTGTCCTTATGTCGAGAGACGTGTGGCTATCCGAAGAAGCGGATGATTCTGCTCGCAAGAAATGGTACATGTCCACAGTTAACTACTTAGTTAACGTGGATGCTCGCTTTAAAGATAAGAATAAAAAGGATGAAAAGGGTAGGCGATTAGACGAAGATGGTAAACATATATTTAAGAGGATGCCATGAACGATATAACACTAACAAAAACTATAGACCAACAGTTAGCCGACAAGGGCATACAGCTACGCTCATACGAAACCGGACAACACAAAACCACGTGTCCGGAATGCTCGCATCAACGCAAAAATAAAAGAGACCTTTGCCTATCCATAAACATCAATGAGGAAGGTGCAAGATGGCGTTGCCATCATTGTCTTTGGGAAGGAAACGCATGGAAGGAAGCCTTACGTAAAGCACCCACCATCAAGAAACCTACGCCCAAAAAACCCTCAACCATACCGAATACAGTAAGCATTAAAGGTACGTGGGGAGAGAAATTTTTTGAGGAAAGGGGATTGAGTTTGAGTCATGTCAATAAGTTTGGCGTGGGAATAGCATCACATTTCGTGAGTAACAAGCGACAGGATTGCATAGCCTTTGTATATAGGAATGAAGAAGGAATCCCCATCAATATAAAGTTTCGTACAGCAGATAAAAATTACGCACAGTTACCGGACTGCGAGAGAATACCCTACTTAACAGACTGTTTAAACGCAGAAGATGAATCAATCCTCATATGCGAGGGCGAGATGGATGCACTTACATGGAAGATGGTTGCGGATAATGTGATCTCAATTCCGGATGGTGCAAGTGATAGGAAGATGGATTGGTTGCAGACTTTTGATGTTACTAAGTATAAACGTATTTATCTAGCCTTAGATAATGATGATGCCGGAATACAATGCCGAGAGGAAATAGCTAGACGCATAGGCAGAGAAAAATGTTTCATCATTAGCTATCCGGAAGGATGTAAAGATGCCAACGAGGTGTGGTGTTTGGAAGAATCAGCATTGAAACAATGCCTAGACAGTGCCGAGCCTTACCCAATTAAGTCTTTATATACAGCGAATGCCTTCATGGAAGAAGGCTTACAGCTTTATAGAGGTGGGTTAAGAAAGGGATTGTCCACGTGCATATCTGGAATGGATGAAATCTTTTTGGTGCGACCATCAGAAGTAACCATAGTGAGTGGTGTTGCTAACTGTGGGAAGTCAGAGTTCATAGATGCGGTAGCGGTCAACATGGCACGTGAGCATGACTACAGGTTTGCCATGTGTTCTTTTGAGAACCCTGTGTCCGAACACATCAACAAGATTGCAGAGAAACGAGTGGGTAAACCGGCACGTAAGGGATACATAGAGCCAATGGATGAGGAAGAATTACTGGATGCGTATGATTGGATAGCACAACATTTCTTTTTTATTAGGGCGGAAGATGAGAGTCCGACTATTGATTGGTGCTTGGAAGCATGCGTGTCAGCAGTTCTAAGGTATGGTGTAAACGTTGTGGTGCTTGATCCCTACAACGAGTTCGATCATAAAAGACCTAGTGGAATGACTGAAACAGAGTACGTTTCACAGATGATGAGCAAGCTAAAACGCTTCGCACAGGCTTATTCTGTGCATGTATTCTTCGTGGCGCATCCGGCTAAGATGCGGAGAGGTGCGGATGGGGAGTTCCCTTTGGTTGAACCCTATGACATAGCCGGTAGTGCTAACTTCGCTAACAAGGCAGATGTAATTTTAATAGTGGAAAGGGATTTTACTAAAGGCAGTAAGGAAGTACGCATACATACAAAGAAAATGCGGTTTAAACAGTCCGGTGCTATCGGACAGATTGATCTAGAGTATGACGTGATAAGTGGTAGATACCACAAACCATTCGGCTATCCGGACTCTACTTTTATTTAGCTTTACGTCTGGTAACTTTAACCTTTTTCTTGGGTGCTTTTTTCTTAGGTGCTTTGCCACCTTCCCATGCTTCGTTAACGTCTGGTGTAGATTTGTCGTCAGCTTTGTATCTACCCTTTACAGTTCTTGTTCGCTTGGGTTTCTCCCAAACAGTATCCTTTCTCCAATCCTTTTCAGTTGGTTTCTTGGGTTTAACTTCTGGTTGTGGAAATGAAAACCATTTCACAAACCATTCTTTGATTGTTTTTTTAGGCATGATTATTTCTCCTATCTTTTAGTACCTGTTTTTCCACCTCAAAATCCAACAACGCATCTTCCTGTTCACGCTTCATGCGTATAAGTTTATACACATACTGACGTGAAACACCTACAAGCTTGGCTATCTGATTGCCATTCAAACCTTCCTTATGGAAACCAAAGATGGCTTTGGTTCTCTGTCTGCCATCCGCAGTATTAGGTTCTTTGCAATAGCTATCGTACTCTTCACGTGCTAGGTTAAGTGCTAGTTGGTATCTGATTGTGGAAACTGGTATTAGGAGAACGTTAGATATTTCCGCTAGTGTATCCCCATCCTTGCGTAAATCTATGGCTTGATCAAGCCAGTATGGACTCTTATTTCTTCTAGGCATTAGTGGATGTTCTCCCTTTCTTTAGCTTGATCTGCTTCTAGTTGACGCAGTATTTTTACTTGTTCATCAAACCATTCTGATTGTTCTCCGGATAATATCTGCTTGGCTACTAAGTATTGGTCGTGATTAGCACCAAATAATAGAGGGTTAACGTTGTAACGTCTAGCTGTATCAAAGATTTCTTCCATGTAATTTATTGTTTCTTTGATAAATGCTTCTCCTTCTTTTGCATAATTAAAAACAAGAATTGTTTCTTGCTCTGCAAGTCTTTTCTCAATGGGTTTGTTCTCATGCCACAAGCCTGTTTGCACTTCTGCAAATACCTTTAGTTCTGTTACTTCACGACCAGATAAAGCTTCAACATCTGCACTAAAGTTTTCTCTGCCTGTAACCTGTACGTGCTTGGGTTGGATAATGATTTCGCTTTCTGATCTCTCTTGATAGGCACATATCACATCATTCTTTAATGCTCTACCCCAAAGGACTATAGCAACACCATCTACTGCCATGCGTTGAGAAAACTTTTTGGCAATTTGATAATCAGTTGTCCATGAAAATCCATGCTCATTGAAGCCATGACACCCACGATAGATGGTCATTTCATTTGGCAATACTTCGTATAGTTTTCGGGAATTTGTCGGGAGTCTGTTTAAACGTTCTGGGCTTTCCATCCTAGCTGAGTGGGTTCCACGTTCAAACATTTCATCTATCAAATGTGTATCTTGACTAGGATTTTCTGACTGCATGTATAGGGAATGAAACAATTCCCAGAACACAGCGTGTGATAAGCCTTCGTGCATATCATACAAAGCCTGTATTCTATAAGGCTTATCAATGATCCATATAAATTTGTTTATATCTGTAAGAATTTTCTTGTCTTTTTTATTCATAATTTATTCCAGTAAGTGCATGACTAGGGTTAGAGGTTGCCTATTTTTATTCTAACTTTGGTTAACTGCAACACCTAGTCACGCTTTATTAGTGAGGACATGGGAGAAAAATACAAACCACATGCCCTCGTAAACCTTATTTAACATAGGGTTATCATATACTATTGTAACCTCTATGTTAAATGCTTGGTGTATTGTATTTCTTTAACAGGTAATCATAATGTTGCTTGGCAACAACGACTCCCCACAAACAGTTGCTTTGAAGTGACCGGTGTAACCAATCATTTGTAGCGTTTAAACGTTGCTTCAGTAAAGACCTTTGCTCTAAAGAATCAAAGTCTATGTCTATTTCCATTGGCTTTGTTCGCCAGATAGTCAGCTTTTCCGGTGTGGTTTTCATATTGAGCAACCTATACTTTCATTTGTATCAATACTTTTCTGTAAGAAAGAGATCAATTCTTCCCTACGCTTTTCAAAGTATTCAGCGCACTGTTCATGTGTCCACCCTTCATCTTCGTATGCACCCTTTAAGAATTCTTTGTCAACCTTTAGGTCTGCACCCTCAATGACATCAAGGAATTCCTGTGCCATTTGCGGAGACATGTCGCCCTCATCATCTATGTACTTGGACACATCATCCCACCAAGACAAGCCTAATGACCACAATAAACTGCCATGATTGTAGCTGTCTCTGTAGTAGACCTCGCTACTATAAAGCTTGTTAAATAGTTCTCCGACTTCTTCCTGTGCTTTGTTTGCTTCATCACTACCCTCTGGTAGTGCGTTTCTTTCCTCTATTTTTTTATCAAGTTGAGGTCTGTACTTGTTCTCGTTTTTTGAAAACGATTTATTCATGTAAAGGTCTGCACCCATATCATTACTCCTTTTTATTAAAATTATTATTAAACACCTTGTTTCTGGCATATGCCATAACTGTTTCTCTTAGAGAAAGGTTTTTTGAAACTGTCCAAGACTTTCCTTTCTCCTTTGTCTCTTGGTAATGTATATCCCCATTGTTATATGCAGTTTCAATGACTCCATTGTTTACGTGAATATACTTTATTCCTTTCGACCACTCCTCTGCTTCTTGTTCAAGCCTAGCTTTTTCCACCATGTCTGTGTACTCGGTCATGGTACTTTCACTAGGCTTACACCTACCTCACGTAACACTTCCATAATCTTGTTATGTGTATGCAAGTTAGGTTCTTTTCTAAAAGCATAGGTGCATGAGTTCTCTAAATCTTTAGCAGTTATGTTTATGCACCCATCAGTTTCAAATTCTATGGTAAGAGTTATCTTACCGCTTGGAAATCCTTGCTGTTCCATACAGTTCTCCTTATTCCAGTTCAAAATTAGTTAGCACAGCACACGTACCCACTACAATGTCGTTAGCTACTTCGTAGCCATGCTTAGCTTTAAATTCATCATACATAAGCGTAGCTTCAAGGTTTACAGGCAAGCCATATATCTTGCCTTCTTCATTGATAATTGCATGACGTTTCTCGCCTTCATCATCAAGCACACATATGAGTTCAATCGTGTCTCTGTGTTTACCGGCAGAAATCCAAGACTTCATTTCATTTAGGCTAGGATACTCGTCATACTCTAGCTTGTAGTCCTCAACGCTTAGTTCCTCGTCATTCTCAATAGGCTTGAGTATTCTCACGACATACTTCTTGTCCTGTTTAAACATATCCTCAAAGCTGTCATCAAATGTTTTACTCATCACTCATCCCCCACTTGTTCGCCACCGCCTTGACTGTAGGCAAGCACAGCGCAGACACCAGTACCAAGACCGGAAAAGAATGCGAACAAGCCACCACCTGTCGAGCAGTAGTACCCATTAGATATATACACGCCAATACCTATACAAGCACATGCCAGTACACCTAAGATAAAAGTTAACGTAGTTCTACTCATCTTAATGCACCACTCTATCATCATCATCTTCTCGTAATGACGCAAGGAAATCAGCAAAATCTTCTGTGCTTCCTCTCTCCATGCTTCCATCCTTTAGCATCTGATCAGCTATCTTTTCAAGATCATTAAAGTTATCAAGAGCAAATTGTAAATTTTCCTTCAACCACTCCGGACTGGTACGTATTAATGCATGAACAAGTGTACTTGTTATCATGGCATGCATCACTGTACCAATATCAAAGCCTTCCTCAACACTAAAAGTGAAACCGGAAAGGTTTGCCACGTTGTTTAACGCATGATGTATGCACTCAAACATAGGTTGTACGTCTGCATCTTTATCTTTAGGCGCAACGTTGATACGTTCTGCCATGTCTTTGACTTCTTTAGTGAAGTCTCTTTCTGAAATTTTCTTTTCAGTTTTCTTTTTCTCACTCATATTTTTCTCCCATATTTATAAGCTGTTTATATTATAAACACATGTCAACAATGAATTCAATCACTGTTTACAGTGTCCCCTTCTATCACGAAGTCTTTTAATTTTGTTATTGCATCCCACTTCTTGCGAGGTATGCGCCAACCACGTCTGTTACCGGCACTAAGCTTGATACGCACCCACTTGTAACCTATGTGGGTTACGAGGAAGTACCTGTGTCCACAAGGACACCCCTTTAGTTGATTAGTTTGGTTAAAACTAACTAGCATCATTCTGCATCTGTAAGTTTGCCAACACCGACACCCTTCATGCAGTCGCAAGGGTAATCGACAACTTTAGCCATCATTAAATTAAGTCCGGATGCGATACCAGTTCCCAAACATTTCGTGCAGTTTTTATCTGCTCTCGGATTTAGTTCCATAAATTTTTCTCCATACGTTATAAAGTATATTCATATACATTCATATACCTTTATAACTATTCATCTTCTGCTCGTTGGAATGGAGAAACCTTTGTGGAGTAATCCACATCCCTTTTAGTCCATCCTACAGGATTGAATTGTCCTTCCGGCAGTACCCACATATGATAGATGTTATCTGTGTCATGCAAGCGTTCTTCACTTGGGTACAGTTCAAAAGCTTCACGTGTAGGAGAACAGAGGTCGTTCTTGATGGCTTGAAAATCTTTCCAATCCCTCATGTATGTTTCGCCATTGTCTATACGTACACTTAACCACGTGACACCTTCTACATCTACATGTAACAAGTCCTCTCGGTAGTCTTTAGTTAAGTCTTGCTTGGCAACTTTGAACCTACCATCCGCACTGTACCAACACTCTACGTGGTCACGCAGAAAGCGCATGTGTCTCTTTGCATCCTTTCGTGTGTAACCCATAGACATTCCCCACGCAATAAATTCTTTAGGTGTTTTGTCGTGTTGCTCAAAGCCATTCTTGCGTAGTTCCCAATGACCAAAGCGTTTTGATTTAATTGTTTTCATTTTTCTCCAGTTGTTTAAACGTTATTAAAAATAAGTACATCACATGGAGAACAAGAGCATCTTCTTGTTCTCCTATGATGTATGTGCATACTAATCATCCAGTAAAGAACCATCCCAATCCTTTCCGCTTGTTTGGTTCTCATAGATGCTGATGGTCTTGTCCATCTGGTATTTCATTTCACTTTCTTTCATGCGATCCACTGTAGGAAAGTACACGCATCCATGTCTCATGTGATAGGGCAAGTCTGCCGGACTGCCATACCCACCTTGCCATCCGGCTTTCGCTTTCAGCGTTTGCTCTGTTTTCACAAAGGTCAGCTTGCGTAGCATGGATGGATGCACTAAGGCATAGGCACATCTGTCTATGTCCATAGGTTGACCGGCTTTCTTTATGGGGAATTCCATAAGGAAGTAACCTCTACCACCATTACTGGCTCTAGTGTACTCCACTATAGTGAGTTGACAGGACAGACCGGCATCTTCAAGCTTGTCTATCAAAGATAGAATGCTTGCACCTCTACGCATCAGCGTATCTGCACTGTTCCCACAGCTTGCTGATATGTTTACCTTTATTTCCACCACCCTTTCTTGTGCCTTTTCGTTACCCAAAGGACTCATCATGTGTGCCGGACATCCGGCTACATATAGGGGTACGTTAGGCATGTATCCGGCTACGCCATAAGCGAAGGAAGGTAAGCGATCAAAGGCGGTAGCGTTATGTGCCAATTCCAATTCTGTGTGCATCATTTCTCTACCCTCTCGCCATCCGAAACGAGCAAGCTTAACAGCTTTGTTAACGTTCACGTTACCACTCCAATCATCAGACTCCTCTTGCGAAGCACGATAGCCTTCCCACGTAGGTATGGACTCATCCGCTACTTCATCAATGAAGTCTCCAAAGTTTTCGTATTTGTAACTAAAACTAGGCATAATTTTCTCCTCGTTTAAACATTTTATACACCGGCTTCTGCTCTGATCCTATCAGTCGTTTCAGCATCACATCCACCAAACACATACTCCGCTAACACATCCTCAACCTCGCATCCATCTATGATGGCTTTGCCACCCTTGATGCTTGCACGTGGGGATATGATGTGCCTTATACGCAGTTTGTCTTTCGCTTTGCGAAGTTTCTGCACAATCTTAGTGAAGTTTCTATCTGGACTGATAGCGAGTTCAAGCTTCTCATCATAATCAAGGTCAACGATTGGCTTAAATCTATCAATGGTTGCACCATCTAGCTGATTTCTGCCTACGTACTCCCTGTCTGCACCCTTGCCATATGTATTGGCACAGGCAATTAAGCGGAAGTTCGTATGACGCTTGATCACTCCGCAAGGGAAATCTGCGATTTCATTTTCCATTGAAGCGTTAAGTGCCACCAGTGCTTGTGGATTGGAAGCATCTATTTCATCAAAGAGAAATAGACCGCCATCCCTAAAGCATTTGACGAAGCTACTTTCAACGTAGTTGCCATTGGCATCTTGATACCCTCTTACCTCGTAAGCTTGGAACATAGCACCGGACATGCCGAAGGCATAATCCTCTTGCTCAAACGCTTGACCGAGCATGCTCGATAGCTGTGAAGCCATAGTGGTTTTACCACTACCGGCTCCCCCAACAAGAAGCACATTGTCGCCACGAAGCAAAGCTTTAAGAACAGTTGGAAGTTTCTCATGCTTGAGTGAATCATCTTTGATGATTTCTCCGGATGGCTTCTTGAGTTCTACTGTGACAGTAGAAACGCCATGCTCATTGATTAAATCCTTGATTTTATCAACGTCTAGGCTCTCGTCATGCTCAAGCGAAGGATGTACCTTTTTAATGATTTCCACAATGCTCTCCTCAAGAGCATTAGTGGGTTGGAATTCGTCAACATCCGGCTCGGTTCCTGTGCCATTTGCATCAGATTCGCCCTCTGACGTACCGGAAGGCTCGCTCTCGCCCTCGCTCTCTGCGTCAGCATCAGACGTGCCTTCCCCTGTGCCATCAGCACCGGAGTCCTCATCATCAAGGTCAGCTTTTAAAGCTGAAATATCAATCGAATTGTAAAGTTCAATCAATTCCTCATCTGACATTTGCGAAGCACGCTGTCCATAGGCAACAGCAAGTCTTTTTAAGACTTTGCGTTCTGCTCCGGTCAGCGTTTCCTTAGTGCATGGGAAGCCAAGCATAGCGGATGCACCTTCTGCTATGCTGATAACTGTGGATAGTTTCATATTTTTCTCCAGTTAAACTGCGTTTAAACAACGAACAGAGAGCCTATACTCTCACATGCCGGACATGGCGCAGAATCCGTGTCTATCATGTTCACGTTTTTACGTGAAGTTCGGAAGTGGAAGTCACAATCACAACAGGATACTTTCAGCATCCTAGTGCCTTGCTTCTTTTTACCGGTAAGGTCTAAGTCAATCTTTCCATGAGGATACGTGCCAAGCAATTCGCATATATCCTTGATGCGTTTCGCTAGTGCCTCTCCGGCATGGGTAGATGTGAGATTCCCCTCAAGTCCGATTCGTCTCGCAAAGCGAGCAAAGCGGTTGCGGTGTCCACTCTCATTTTTATCTGCTACATGAACAAGTTCATGTGACAGGATTTCCAACGCTTCAAAGCCATCATCAATCGAAGGATTGATAAAGATTTCAAAGTGTTCGTCTGCTGATGCTTTAGCATTGATGCAGACTCCGAGAACTTTCCCACCTCTGTGACGTGGTGCGTACCCTACGCTGACACGAAATTTAGGCATTTCCTCAACGAGTCCTTGTTCAAGGAACAAGTCTGTGACCAGTTGGTCTGCGCCCTCTGTGAGATAGGCTTCTCGGTCTGTGTAATTATTTTCCATAATTCACTCCAGTTGGTTGAACAAAATTTGGAAGGTTAGATTGTTTAAATCCCCTTCACTATGTTCAGGGGTTTAAACATCTAGCCATCACTCTCGGTGTGCATTATAAACACATGGACATTATCCCTGTCAACTACAGGTTGGTTGTGGGGTTACCGAAGGAAGCGTATTGATATACGTACAGGTATGGTTTACCATACCTACATGACAGACAAAAAGCCTACAGAACATAAGAAAGGACTAAGCGTTAAAGAACGCTTATTTGCTCGTTATAAGGCAAAAGGCTATACGCATGGGAAGAGTGCCGAATTAGCCGGCTATAAAGCCGGAACGAGTGCTGATAAGCAAGGGTTTAGGTTGTCAAAAAAAGCTGAAATAAGAGACGAAGTCTCTCGTATTCTCGCAGAGCAAGAGACAAGGTCTCTTATTGACAGGGAATCCCACCTTGATGAGTTAGCAAAGCTACGTGATCAAGCAGTAGATACAGGGCAGATAGGATCAGCAGTAACTGCTGAACATTATCGTGGCAAGGTTGCCAACTTATACACCGAAAGACTAGAAGTCTCCGAGACTAATAAGGAATCGTCAGACGAGATCATGGCACGCATACTAGGACTCTTGAAGCCGAAGGATAGCGAAGCTAAGAAGCAACTTCACTGAACTGGAACTGTGTTTGGGTTTAAACAAACTTACAGTTTGACCTGCTACTATTCTCGTATCGTTTAAACGTTCTCTAATCCATACAGGATTTATATACGCACCACCCTCCCCCCCTTACTCATTCGGGACTCCGCACACACGCTCTATACATAC
>Ga0114906_1001098_pt1 | contig 14502 bp, 9 predicted proteins | sample MalvirDeepMed_M9_FD_89687 | JGI IMG/M metagenome (GOLD analysis project Ga0114906, IMG submission 89687) | Marine viral communities from the Global Malaspina Expedition - Malaspina viral metaG DeepMed_M9 | ecosystem: Environmental > Aquatic > Marine > Oceanic | place: Mediterranean Sea...
GGATTGAAATCCAGGGCCTGTGGGAGCTTGCCCTGCAAGCGAACTGCTTCACCCAGCTTCCTTCGCGGGCAAGGCCCGCTCCCACAGGTAAAACCCAGGATTGAAATCCAGGGCCTGTGGGAGCTTGCCCTGCAAGCGAACTGCCTCAGGCAACTTCATTCGCGGGCAAGGCCCGCTCCCACAGGAAAACCCGGGATTGAAATCCATGTGCGTAGCCCGGGTAAGCGCAGCGCACCCGGGGACCCAGCCAAAGAAAAATCCGGGCACTCATTGTGCATCCTGGCTCCCTTGGTCCGTCGCCCCGGGATCCCACTAGCCCCTGTCCCCTATCCCCTTGTCCCTGCTTTTCAGTCAGCCGCCAAGCGCCGCATCCGCGCGAACACATCTGGCGCCCGGGCCTGGCTCGCCGCGTCTCCGGGCAGGAACCCCGCCATGGCCTCGGCCAGTCGATCATCGCTCAGCAGCGCCGCACACATCGCGCCGATCGCGCGCTGCACGTCGTCCGGCGCGGCGGCGATTTCGTCCTCCAGTTCGGGTCGGCCGTCGAGCACGGCAACGATGTCCTCGAGGTCGTGGCTGAGCATCAGGTCGTCGATGCCGCGGGAGCGGAACGCCTCGTACTTGGTCAGCAGGAAGGCCGGCGCTGCGACCAGGCGCAGGGCCTGGCCGTTGGGCAGCCGGACCGTCTCGGCCGTTTCCACCGCGTGCGGATACCAGGGGTTGCCGAAGCCCAGGACCTCGGGCGTCATCGGCATCAGGTCCACGATCACCTCGTCGTTCCGCCAACGGCAGATCGGCGCATCGTCGGATTGGTCGTTGACGAACCCGCGCTCGCGCAACGCGCGCTCCACGCGCCGATAGTCCGCCGGCGTCACGGCCTCGACCACCAGGTCCACGTCGCGGGTCGGGCGGATCATCTGCGAGCGCGTCGCAGTGACCAGGAGCCCCGACGCGTTGCCGCCGACCAGCACCATGCGCTGCCCGAGATCCCCCAGCGCCTCGAACGCGGTCTGCACCGCGCCCAGGTTCGGGTCGTCGGCTGTGCCGACCGACCTCATTCGAAGCGCTTTTCGATCAGGTCCGCGGCCAATTTGCGTTCGCGTGCCCGCCCGATGCGCAGCGCATCGAACAGGGCCAGGATCTGGTGCAGTTCGGGATCGCTGAGCGCGGCTTCGGACAGCCGCGGGTACAGCGGCAGCAAGCCGACGCCCCGCACCTCGCCCTGCGGATGCGGCCAGACCGGCGGCAGGTCGTTACCGCCGCGAAAATGCTTCGACAGCGGCTCAACCGCATGCGCCGTCGGCACCCCTACCGTCGGCTCACCGACCACCGGCGGAAACGCGTAGCGCGCCCCGTGCAGCAGGAACTCGCGCAGGGCCTCCTTCGCCAGCTGGTAGCGCTCCGGGGTTTCCACGATCAAGCGCGCCGCGACCAGGCGCTGCACGGCCGCGTGGGCTTCGTAGGGTGAAAGATGCATCGCCTCAGCCAGCGCCGCGTAGGAAAGCGGCTTGTCGCGCAGAAGCAGCAGCTTCATCGCCACCGCGAGGTCCTGCGGCTTCAAGGACCACTGCTTGGCCGAAACGCGGCGCATCGCCACGGTCTGTCGGGATCGAGTATTCATATGCCATATGCATATACCATATGGCTTCGATTCGGTCAACGTATGCGATATGCAAATTGCATACAGAAGCCCTGCAGAAACGCCTCGCCCCGCACTCGATGCGGGAGAACAGCGCCCATTTCCAGTCCCGTCATCCCGGACGCAGCGCAGCGGAGATCCGGGATCTCGCGACGCAGCGCCCCGTCCAGACCCTGGCAACGTCTCGAACAGATTCCGGGTTCGCCTCCGGCGCCCCGGAACGACGGGGACGTGGGGGACGCCCCGGGCTTCCTTATCCCGTGCCCCGCTCTCGATGCGGGGGGGCAGTGTCTCCGCCCCCCGTAGCCCGGGTAAGCGCAGCGCACCCGGGGCCTCTTGCTCCATTCATCGCCCGGCACAGCTGGCCTCCCACAGGAAAACCCGTGCGCGCACATGCGCCCCCAACAGTTTCAATGCTTTGCTACAGGTCTATCGGAGGCCGCTTGCGGGCGAACGATGCTGCCGCGCCGCCCGACCGAAGCCCTGTGGGAGGCCGGCTCCGCCGGGCGCCTCTCGAGGAGACTGTGGGAGCTTGCCTGGCAAACGAAGTGGCTTCACCCGACTTCTTTCGCGGGCAGGGCCCGCTCCCACAGGAAAACCCAGGATTGAAATCCATGTGCGTAGCCCGGGTAAGCGCAGCGCACCCGGGGCCTCTTGCTCCATTCATCGCCCGGCACAGCCGGCCTCCCACAGGAACAACCCTTCGCGCACAAGCGCCCTTCAACCGACCGGAGGCCTCGGCCAATGCTCTTTCTGTTGGAGGACGCTTGCGGGCGAACGATGCTGCCGCGCCGCCCGACCGAAGCCCTGTGGGAGGCCGGCTCCGCCGGGCGACTCTGTATGCGACTGTGGGAGCTTGCCTGGCAAGCGAACCGCTTCACCCGACTTCTTTCGCGGGCAGGGCCCGCTCCCACAGGTAAAACCCAGGATTGAAACCCAGGGCCTGTGGGAGCTTGCCTTGCAAGCGAACTGCTTCAGGCGACTTTATTCGCGGGCAGGGCCCGCTCCCACAGGAAAACCCAGGATTGAAATCCATGTGCGTAGCCCGGGTAAGCGCAGCGCACCCGGGGCCTTACCCCCGGCAAAGAACAACCCGGGTGCGCGCGAGGCGCTTACCCGGGCTACGAATTCCCGGTGCGGGGGTCCAGCGACTTAGCTTCTTGCCGTTGCCTGTATACCGTCGCCCCGGCCTACGACCCGGCCTCCAGCGCCACCGTGCTTCAGAGAATCAACCGCGCAACTCCGCCGCCACCCCGCGCAACACACCCCGCAGGCTCTCCACCCGCTGCTGGTTGCGCACACCTTCCACGCGCTCGCTCTCCAGCGCCACGGCCAGCGATTCCAGCTGACCAGCGATGCCGGTATCCAAGCGCTTGCTCTCCATGGCCACGGTGGCCCGCTCCAGCGCGCGCTCCAGGTCGACGATCATCCGCTTCTCGATCGCGTCCTCGCGCTTGAGCTGGTCGACGTAGGCCATGGCCACCACGGGCACGTCCGGCCACTGCACCGGGAACTGCTGCTGCGGGTTGAACTCGCGGCCGGGGTCGGCAAGCGCGGCGGCAGCGATTTCGTTGGCGGTCAGGAACTCGCTGGGCTCGAGCGCGAACACGTCCAGCCCGCGGGTGATTTCCGAGGCATACACCCGGCCTTCGTAGAAGTAGGCCGACCAGTACCCGCCCGTGGTCAGGTATTTCTCGCTGATCGGGCCGCGGTCGAAGTAGGCGATCTCGAAGGCGTTGGCCGAGTCCGTGAAATCCAGGATCGACAGCCCGCCCTGGTACCAGGCCTGGAGAAAGATGTCGCGGCCCGGCACCGGCACCACCGAGCCGTTGTGCGCCACGCAGTTTTCCGTCACCGACTGCGGCGCCGGCAGCTTGTAGTAGCCCTGGAACTCGAGTTGGCCGTCGACGATGTCGTAGATGGCGTTGGCGCCCCAGGTCATCGGGTCGGACACGCGGCAGCGCGGCCGGCCGCCGCCGCCCCACTCGTCCGTGAACAGCACCTTGGTGCCGTCGTTGTTGAAGGTGGCCGAGTGCCAGTAGGCAAACCCCGGGTCGACGACCGCGTCGATGCGCTTCGGCGCCATCGGGTCCGTGATGTCGAACAGCACGCCGTTGCCCGAGCACGCGCCGGCGGCGAGGTTCGCTTCCGGGAACACGGTGATGTCGTGGCAGTGGTCGGTCTCGTTGGTTTCCTGGGTGGCCTCGCCGTGGTCGCCGCCGCGCCACAGGCCCGCCAGCGCGCCGGTCTCGTCGTCGGCGAACACCGCCGGCGAATCGACGATGCGCGCGGCGGCCGGGTCGTCGACGGGGATCTCGATGACGTCGATGCGGAACAGCGCCGTGCGCTCGTCGCCCGGCAGCTCGTCGACGCAGATCTCCAGCTCGTCCTGCTCGCGCACGGAGCTGGTGCCCGAGTTGTAGACCACGATGCGCTCGTCGTCGCTTGATACCACCGAGTGGGTGTGCGAGCCGCGGCAGGTCTGCACCGCGCCGACCTGGCGCGGGGCCTCGAGATCGCTGATATCGAAGATGCGATTGCCGCGGAAGCGCTCCGGCGAGACATCCTCGGTGACACCCTGCAGGCCACAGTCCAGCCGGCCGCGGTTTTCCTGGGCGGACATGATCAGCAGATCACCCACGATGGACACATCGCCCTGGCCGCCCGGGCAGACCACGGAGCTGACCAGGTCCGGATAGCCGTCCTCGCCGAGCTTGTAGGTGTTGAAGCCGTGGTAGCTACCGACCACCAGCACCTCGTCCGCCTGCGCATCGCCGGCACCGCCGTCCGCCCCGCGCGAGGCAAACGCCATATCCGTGTTGGAGAAGCTGAGCAGCGGGTTGCGGCCGCCGGGGTCGTCCTCGCCCTTGAAGCGGGCGAAGGCGCGGTCGCGCGCATCGCGTTCTTCCTCTTCAGGGGTTTCCGGCTCGTCGTCGTCGATCGGCTCCAGCGGCAGGCCGGCGGGGTTTTCCGGGTCGAAGAAGCCCGGCGGCTTCGGCAGCACGGCCACCTTGCGCAGGTTCCAGATCGCCTCCTCGGCATCGCGGAACCCGGCCGCCAGCCCCACGCGCGGGTCGGTCGAGATCTGGCTGAGCATCAGGTTCATCCGCTCGATCTCGGCGGCCTGGTCGTTGGCCACGTCGTTGACGAACTCGTAGAGCACCGGGTCGTAGGCCGAGCCGCCCTGCTCGAGCAACTCCTCGACCATGGTCAGCGCGCCCGCGTGGTGAGCGATCATCAGCTCCAGGAACAGCCGGTCGAACTCCGTGCCCGTCGCCGCCGCCAGCGCCTCCATCTGCGCCGCGGATGCCATGCCGGCCATGTCGTGGCTCATGTGCATGTGGTCGTGCGCCGAAGGGTCCGGCACCGCCTCGCCCCGCGCGCGCAGCCAGTCCGACATGAACTGGATCTCGTCGGCCTGCGCTGCGTCGATCCGCTCCGCGATATCGACCAGCGGCGCCCAGTTGGTCCGATCCCCCACCAGCGCCGCCATCTGCGTCGCCTGGTGATGATGCGGAATCATGTCCTGCATGAACTGCACGTCCGCCGCCGAATACCGCGTCCCGGCGATCTTCGTCGCCTCCTCCGCCGAAAGCGCCCGCGGCGGCTGGCCCGGCGCCCCCGGCTGCACGATCGGCACCTGGGCAACGACCACAGAAGTCAGAAAGAAAAGGGAAATCAGCGCACTAGCGCGCAGAAACGTCGAATTCATGCTGGATTCTCGTCGATGGGGCAAAGACCCGCCTCGCGGGCGGAACGCAGCAATGTAGCAAAGCAGCGCGGGGGAGGCGTGTGCGGGAAGTCCTTGGAGCCAGTCTGCGAGCACCAGGCCCTCCACTGTCGCCCCGCACGTAGCCTGTGCTGAACTCGATGGCATCGCTGCAGAGCAGCTCAGCGAGCTCGCGCTGAGTGCACTCGGTTCAGTAATGCGGGGCCCAGCGACTTTAATCGAACCCCGGCGCGTCTTACCCCTGCACCTCGAGGAAACGCCCAAACCGCTCCGCCAACCCGTCCCGATTCGGCCGATCCGCCACCCGGCTGGGCATCGTCAACCGCGCCCGGTGCATCTCCTTCAACCCATGCTGCAGCATCGGTCCATCGGTCTCGGCAAGCAGGTCGCTACGGATATGGATCACCCCATCTGGATCAATTCCCAGAAAATGCCGATCAAATGCCGTGTGATGGATTTTGCAGAGCGAGAGCCCGTTCGACACCGCCGGCTCGCCGCGCGGGTCGTTATCCGGAATGATGTGGCTGGCATCCAACAGCTCGCGATGCCGCAGCCGGCAGAGCGCGCACTGTTCTCGATACGCCTTAAGCACACGCTCCCGGAAACCACGCTGGTGCAGGCGCACCTGAACCGCCGAGGTGATGTACTGCCGCCGAGGCACGTCCTGCTCCCGCTCCGCTTCCCGGTCTGCGCCCGCCAAAAGCGTATCGGCAATGCTCTGCCGGTCGTCAGCCATAATCGTGAACTGCAGCCGGTCCGGATCGTCGCCGACCACAAACACCGGCCACACGGGCAAATATCGACCAGGCACGAGCCCAAACAGGTAGATCAGCGGCGTCCGCCGCTTCATTGCCTCCCGCAAGCCTACGTTCTCCCGGTGGGTAGGGTCGGTCCCGCGATACCGGTACATCAGCCGATGGTCGTCAGCGAAACTGTCGTCGTACGGGCTATTAGGGGAGGTCGTGATGGTCAGCGGCATTTCCGGAAGCACGGCCGGTCGAAAAATCCCTTGCGGAGCCACCAGCGGAACCCGCTGGCCTTGAAACTGGAACCCCTGCGACAGCAAGTCGCGCGGCAGCACGTCCCCGTGCAGCATCGTTTGGCGCTCGAGCCAGTCGAATGCCAGCTTGCGGACCTGGGCGTCGCGGAGATTGTCGCTCATTACTGCAGAATACCTGCTGAAACCCACTAACCCAAGACTCTCTGGACCCCGGGGCTCTACTATTCTTGGGCAACAACGCGGCCGTCGAACCACACAATTGCGGAATCGCTGTCGGCGGCAATGTCGGCGATCGATGGCCTCAGAACTGCGCCTAATCGGCAAGCAAATATTCCAAATAAATGGCCCATTGCAGCCGCGTCTCAATCGCTCGCAGTAGACTCAGCCCTCAACGCAGCCTCGCTCTTCTCATAATCACCCAGGTGGGCTCGCATTAAGCTCTTCCAGAGCTTGCCGTGATTGGGAACAAAGAAGTGAAGGAGCTCGTGAACGATGACGTAGTCCCAAAGGACTTCGTCGAGGTCGAGCAGGTCGTCGTTGAAGTTCAGGTGGCCGTTGGGAGAGCATGAGGCCCATTTGTTGCGCATGGGGCGCACGCCCAGCCAGACGATCTTGACGTCGAGTTTGTCGGCCCAGTGGCGGACCCGGCTTTTGAATGCTCTTCGGGCGTTCTGCTGAGCGACGCTGCGAGTGGTGCTCATATCCGGTTCGCGCGGGCCAGCAGGGAGAACAGTTCGTCGACGATCCGGCTGACATCGTCGAGGTCGTCGGTTTCGGCGTAGATCGCGAATGTGACTTTCTTGCGTAATTCCCGCATGGCGGCCTCGCTTCGTTGCCAGTTCGGGAAATCAGAAAAGGCCTGGCGGACTTTCTTGCTGACGTCCTCGGCGCTGGAGATTCCGGCATCCAGCAGGGTTCGATAGACGAAGTAGGTCAGTCCGTCGAAGGATCTCTCGGCCTGGTCCTTCTTACGCTTTTCGTTACCCTCGACTTCCCGCAGCAATTCGGCTAGCGCGTCGGAGGTGCTGGTCTGGCGGTTCTCGAACTTTTCCTGCACCAGCCTGGCGCGCTCGGCCATGGCGATCAGGAACGGGTCGTCGCTGTTCTCATCGGCAATCTTTTCGATGCTCTTGACCAGGTTGATGACCTTGGTGCCTTCTCCTTCGCTGCGGCGTTTGATCAGCTCGATCGTGTCGGCGTCGATGGCGACGCAATCATCCAGCCGGGTCACGCCGTAGGTTCCGATGTGCTCCTGGACCAGCGCGTTGGTCTTGGCCTGGAATTCCCGGTCGACCTGCACCGTGCGTGTGTAGGCCTTCCGGACCACCTGGTAGATGCCAGACAGCGTGCCGTAATCTTGGATGAACGGGCGCAGGAAGGCATCCGGCGAGATGATTTCGTAGAGCATCTCGATTTCCTTGTACTCCTTGAAAAACGCCTTGCGCCTTTCCGGATCACGGAAATGCTCGATCAGAATGTCGACGTCACGATCGTCGAAATCATGCTGCAGCAGGCCCAGGTACGCCGGAGCCTGCTGCTCCATCTTGTTTCGGAACAGGCCCTTGAGCAGCGCCAGGTCCTTGACGATGGCATTGATTTCGTCGCTGTCGAACGCCAGGGCCTTTTCAAGATTTTCGAAGATGCCGACGAAATCCAGGACGAACCCGTGGGGTTTCACCATTTCCTGGGCTTCGTTCTCGTAGGGGCGGTTCACCCGGGCGATGGCCTGCAACAGGGTGTGGTCGCGCATCGGCTTGTCAAGATACATGGCGTAGAGCACGGGCGCATCGAAGCCGGTGAGCAGTTTTTCGGTCACGATCAGGATCTTGGGTTGCCGGTCGAGCTTGCCAAAACTCTTGCGAATTTGGCGCTCCTTCTTCGGGTCGAGGTGGAATTCTTTGAGCAGGGTAGAGTCGTTGTTGCTGCCGGTGTAGACCACCTCTGAATATTCGGGCGGCAGGAACTGATCCAGCGCCTTCTTGTAGTGGGCGCAGGCTTCGCGGTCGACGCCCACGAGGAAGGCCTTGTAGCCGAGCGGTTCGACGTTCTCGCGGTAGTGCTCGGCGACGAACTGGGCCACCTCCTGGATTCGGTTGCTGCCCTTGAGGAAATTCCGCAGGTTCACGGCCCGCTCGAGGATCTTGTTCAGCTCCTCGATGTCGGCCACGCCCTCGGCCTCGGTCAGGGAGAGGAACTCGGCATCCAGCGTCTCGTGCGGGACGAGCATTTCGTTCGGTGCGAGCTGGTAGTACAGCGGCAGGGTCGTGCCGTCCTCGATGCTGTCTGCAATCGAGTACTTGTGCAGATATCCGGCGTCATCCTCGCAGCCGAAGGTTTTGAACGTACCCTTGCCGTAGACCGTCTTATCCACCGGGGTGCCGGTGAAGCCGACAAAGGTGGCGTTCGGCAGGCCGGCCATCAGGAAGTTGCCCAGGTCGCCACCGGTGGTCCGGTGGGCTTCGTCGATGAGAACGTAAATGTTCGAGCGGGTGTTGAGGTCGGCTGGCATGTCGCGGAATTTGTGGATCATCGTCACGATGATGCCCCGGTAATCGTCCCGCAGCAGCTGATTAAGCCGGGCGATGCTGGTGGCGTGCTCCAGGTTGCCCAGGCCGAGCGCGGCGAGGTTCTTGAGCATCTGGTCTTCCAGCTCGTTCCGGTCGATCATCAGCAGCACCGTCGGCTTGTCGGCGGTCTTCTCGCGGAACAGCTTTTCTGCGGCCTTGATCATGGTGAATGTCTTGCCGCTGCCCTGGGTATGCCAGACCAGGCCGCGGGTGCGTTCGGGGTCCAGACCGCGGCCGACTGTCGCCTCCACCGCCCCGGTCTGGTGCTGGCGCAGGATGTATTTGTTCAGCTCCTCGTCCTTCTCGGCGAATACGATGTAGTCCTTCAGGAAGGCCAGCACCTGCGGGATGGCGCAGAAGCTCTTGATCTTGGATTCGAGCTGGCCGACTTCCTCGTGCTTCCAGTTGAAAATGTTCCGCCCGACCAGGCTCCAGGTCGCGCCGTAGGAAAATCCGATGGCGTCGGTGGCGGTAAACAGCTGCTGCGGGACGAAAAGTTCGGGGGTTTCGCGGTGGTACCGGCGGACCTGGTCAATCCCTAGGGCAATCGCCTCGTCCTTGCTCGCGTTCTTGCACTCGATCACCAGCACCGGGATACCGTTGATGAGAAAGACGATGTCTTCCCGCGTGCCGTAGTGCCCGTTGTGAAAGGCCCACTCCTCGGTGACCTCGAAGACGTTGTTCGCCGGATTGTTGTAATCGATCAGGATCAGGTCGAGCTCGCGGCTCGCATCAGCGTCGAAGAACTTGCCCCGGTTACGCAGATGCTCGACGAAATCCCGGTTGCCGTAGATATCAGTGTGGAGATGGCGGAATTTCCCGAGCAGGGCGCCTTCGGCCTCGGCGTAGCGCGGGTTGAATTCGCCGACCTTGGCGGCAAGCAGGTCGTCGAAGAACAGCGAGCGGTTCCGGGCGCGGTCGGTGGGCGAAGCGCCCGGATCGAATCCCCGCCGCTTCTCCGCCTCCAGGCGGGGCACAATCGTCCAACCGGCGGCCTCGGCGTATTCGAGGATCCGGGCTTGGACGGTTTTGTGTTCTCCTGGGGCGGGCATGGTGGCTAAAGGAACGGGCAGGGATTGCGGGCTGGAGTTAGTATTGTTGAGAACCGTTCGGCTCGAGTGACGCCTACCCGAAGGGATAAACGTGCCTGAGCCTCGGCGCGCTCATCAGCGTTCTGGCGCAGAATGCGCCCTTGGAATGCACCCTCATAGATAATGACCTCTGTAAACTGCTTCCCTTTCGATTTATGGATCGTCATCACATGGATCCCTCGATATTTCCGTTTTGAAGCAGCGAAATGCTCTTGAACCAATGCGCCGGAAACAGCGGCGACTGCGCCTTCGTAGCTACCTTGCGTTCGCCAAATCGCAGCCAACTGTGAGCGAAGCTGAGACCCGCGATTCAAGAACTTCAGAAATCGCGCATCTTCTGCGATCGCTCGAAGTTCAGGTGCCTTAGCGTCCTGAAAGAGTCTGCGCACAAGCAGCCAGTCTGCTCCAGGGTCACCGCAAAGCTTCAGCTCTACACGAGCATTTGCAATTTCTAGGCATTCGTCAGCGAGAGCCTTGCGCCTCGATCCGCGAATAGTTCCCGTCTCCAAGTAAGAGTCCAGGCTATCCGCTAATGACAACTGCGCCTGACTGGGTTTGGCACCGCCCTTTCGGCCTCTCATGTGACTTGAGAGATTGTTGATGAGCCGTTCGGCGACATCCACTGGCGCAGAGGCACCTGCCAAAACTCCTGCAATTGCCTCTGCAGCTAGGGCTGGCCCTGCAGCATCCAGCGCAGCCTCATTTTCGATGGCCGGGACTTTTTTCTTATCTTGTAGAACCTGTGTCGATGCCAAGTAGTCTGACACATCCAGCATCATTTGCCGGGTAGGAACCAAAACACCGATTGACCAATCCGAAACTCCCGCATCAAGGATCGCCTTGCGTCTTTGCAAGACTTCAATCTTGAGATGAAGATGGACAGCTGGGGCCTTTCTCGGCGGATATCTTTTTACGGACACCTCGGAGTAGCTCTTGCCCTTGTTTGCTCCTTTCAAGAGATCATTTCCGTAAGTGAGGATGTCGGTGCCATTGCTCCGATGATTCGTCGTGCTGAAATCGAATTCGGATGGATCGAACTGGGCGATGAACTCAGGGATTCTGGTCGGGCTGGCGCCACGGAATTCGTAGATCCGCTGCTCTGCGTCAGCTAGAGCAATAAGCCGGCAATCTTGGCCAAGCGACTGGATCAGCTTCCATTCGTTTGGGTCAGTGTCCTGGAACTCATCTAAAATAATGAGCGGATACTTGCGGGAAATCAAATTCCGAACTTTGGAACTGCGATTCAGCAAGTCAGCCGCACAGGTAGCGAATAGATCAAAGTCAAGGCGCCCTTCTTCTTCGAATAATCTTCGTTTCTCCCGCGCCTTGTCGCGGTCGTCCTCAATTGACGATAGAAGTGCAGCCGATTCGGGAGGTGGAAGCAAATTGATCGGCGCTTCGGATGTCAGAAGGTAACCGTGGCTTCTGAGAATGGCCCAAGCGAATCCGTGGTAGGTGCTGATCTCTAGCTCGCTGCGGCTTTCGCACTTCAACAGAGCAGCAGCGTGCTCCTCGACTCTGGAGATAGTCGCTCTGGCAAAACTTAGGAAAAGGACTCGCTGTCCTGGATTGAGGATTCCATTAGAAATTTCATTCTCCGCCTTGAGGAGAGAAATCGTTGTTTTCCCACTTCCGGGACCGCCGAGGCAAAGCACATGGCCGGTACTGGCCATGAGCGCTTTGTTCTCGTCCGTCCATTCGATCTCCATTTCTGCGAGTTCGCCTGTTACTCTGGAGGGGCTTCGCTGCCCTCTGGCCCCTCTTCCTCTGGTGCCTTTGTGGATTCGTCTGCTGCTCCACCTCCGTCGTTAGTATCTTCTGCCCCCGCTTCAGGATCCGGAGTTGGCGGAGCGCAACGAGTTTTTATCGCTTCGATCGTCGTGACGAGGAACGGCGGAAGCTCGGCCTCGCTGCACATTCCTACCAAAGCGGCTGCTTCGCTGGCACCCTTGTTGTTTTTAAGGAATTTGCCGAGCGCTGCCTTCAGTGCGTCGATTTCCATTCCGTCCGCTGGCGCTTCAGCTGCCAAATGGGGCGGCCATCTCCCGTCATCGACAGCATCTTTGCCAAATCTCCTTAGAGCGACCTCATCTGTATGGTTGAGGATAAGCTTCTCAAAACTCGATTCAGGGGATTCAAACGCGTCGTCAACAGCGGCTTCGATTGCTGCTGATGCCGCGGGTTCTTGTTGATCCGAAATTGCGTAGACTGTCTTTCCGAGGTCTGTGAAGTAGCTGCCCAGCGGAGCGATCTGTGAGTCAGTTTCTGCATTAATGACCGCAAGGCCGAGGCTCTCGAGACTCTTGAACCGGTCACGGTCGAGCTCGTGCAGGCGACGAGCTGCGGTAGGAATCGCATCATACTCAGTCCGGCCCTCGACAATGAGGATTCTGCGGGCAAGCAAACACTCACAGAATCGAGTGCGAAGCTGCTCACGGTAAGCCTTGGACTTGACCGCAGGTGGGAGCGTCGCCGGAGTGGCACTCAGAACACCCGTCTCTCGCTTTAGAATCACGAGACACTCAGGCGGAAACTCATCCAAAACGTAGGGGGAATGAGATGTAAAAATGGACTGAGCAGCCATGTCGCGGATGCTGTCAACAATTCTGCGTTGAGTGTGCGGCGGGATCGCAATCTCTGGCTCCTCCATCGCAAAGATCACGTTCTCCTTGAGGTCAGCAATCATTGCCAGCAACGCTAACACAAGGGTGTTTATCGTCCCCGTTCCTTGGTGGCTGAACGGCGCTGCGTATTCGGTTCCGGCAGACGTGTTCTCGCCGGTTCCCATGAACACGGTTAGTGTTTTTCGAAGGTGCTCCCGAGTCAGCTCCGAAACTCGGATATGTGGATTTTCAGCCCATTCGGAAGGAACAAACTTTCGAACTGAATTCTGAACTTGTTCGAGAATCGCGGCAACCCCGAGCTCGTCATTCTCGGCGACTGCAAGTTCGCGGAGTTCTCCCAAGACGTCCTCCCACATATTGAGCCGCAGCTCCTTAAGGCGAAGGATGATATCCAGCAAAGATCCTCTCTCCAAACTGAGTGCGCGAGATCCTGTACGGAGTGTGCGAAGAAAGAGAAAGCCGCACCGACGTTTGTCCCAGGTCCGAAAAGGGTCTTTTGCGCCTTCCTCGCCCTCTGGCGACATGAAGAACGTTTCGCATGCGAAGTCGTCGTCCTCGGCATCGTATTTGCCCTCGAAGCCCAAGCGTAGTGCGTGGATTACTTCCGGCTTGTCAGTCTCCTCTGGCGGCGGTTCGCTCAACAGGAGCTCCGTCTCTGTGTTCCACCATTCGATGTGGTTTCCGAAGTGGAGAATTTGCTCATCAGATAGGCCAACGACGACTACCTCGACAGTAATCGCAATCGGTGTTTCCTCCGTCCCAAGGTATTCCCCCGCAAAGAAATCGTGCTCATCAATTGGGCTCGGCCTACGGAGGCGTTCTGGACCAAGAACAAGGTCTATGGCCTCGAGAACGCTTGATTTCCCAGTGTTGTTGTCGCCGACGAAAACCACATGCTCAGGGAGAAGTAATTCTGCACTCTTGATACCCCTGAAGTTACAGATCTTGATTCGCGCAATTCTCATGATGCTCCGAGAGATAGTTTGATGCCGTTTATCCGGGTCTTCGCGGTCATCAGTTCGTGAAGAAGGGTGCGGAAGAGGTCTTGCAGTTTGTTGCGCTTCCGGCTGTAAAGTTCGCTTTTGGCGTCCAGTGATTCCAGAGCTGAAACCACGGCAGATTGTTCGTCTGCATCTGGGAAGCTAATTGGGAAACTCCGGATCAAAGCGGCATTCATATTTCTTTGATTCGCGCCATGGCCGAGTTTCCGGAGGTTCTCATAGTGATACTGGAAGTAATAATAAAGAAATAAGGATGTTAGCTTTCTCACATCGATTGGTGATATCGACGCACATGCTTGATTCGTCGCTGCTTCGATTCCAAGCAAACCGACTCGGCCGCGAGTAATTCCTTGGCCATACATAGCCATCAGCAATGTTCCTTCGGGGTAGAGACGCGCTGCTGAATTGCTGAGTCCGACTGACGTGATCTTTTCCTCCGTATCCTTGATTACGCAGTAGTCAATCTCGCCGGTCTTAACCCAAGGGATTGTTCCGTCGATCCAATTCTCTGCAACGTCACGTGCGGGAGTGCCGCCGCTCTGAATCTTCGCAAAGTCGCCGACTTTAGCTACCTCCCAACTTTCAGGCACAGGCCCGATTTCGGTTTGTTTTTGGGGTTCGTTGCGGAGGCCTTCGGTGAAGAGCTTGTGCATGAGGGCCTTTTTCAGTTCGGTGGTGGTATGAATGATCCGCTCCTGCGCTTCGATCGCCCGCTGCACCGTCGAAAGGATGTGCGCAATCTTCTTCTGCTCGGGAAGGGGGATCTTGGGAAAACGGGCCCGTTCCTTGTAGGCGGTAAAATCCAGGTTCCGAATCCCGGTGGTCCTTCGCTGGAGGTCTTCGGTTCGAC
>Ga0114906_1001105_pt1 | contig 14473 bp, 16 predicted proteins | sample MalvirDeepMed_M9_FD_89687 | JGI IMG/M metagenome (GOLD analysis project Ga0114906, IMG submission 89687) | Marine viral communities from the Global Malaspina Expedition - Malaspina viral metaG DeepMed_M9 | ecosystem: Environmental > Aquatic > Marine > Oceanic | place: Mediterranean Sea...
GTATTAGAGTTATCTCTAAAAGAACCTGCACCTCTTGAATTTTTTGTAATTGTGTTTGTAGAATAATTAACTAATGAAGGAAATCTTTTATAAGAATTTAAAGCATAATCAATATCTGTTACAGCAAACAACTCAAACCCTTCTTCATTTAAAGCATCCCACGCATCTGGTCCCATTCTCCAAGCTGGTGGTCTGAATATCGACTTGAAAACATCAGAAAGCCCAGCTTTATCAACACGATCTTTCATTGATCGTGTTCTCTTGACAGCTTCTTCATAAGATATATCCAAAAATTCGTTATTATCATTTTCCCATGGGATCCCATGATAATATCCATGATACCCAATTTCAAAATTTAACGGCGAAAGGCTTTTTAACTTCTTACAAAATTCAGGAAATTTCCATATAACCAATGGGTCTCTTGTTATGACACCATGTCTTTGTGTTCTCCAATAAGCAATTGGCACAAAAAGACTAAATTTAATATCTGGAAATATGGCAATTAATTCTTCACATCTATCCAAAACCTTAACCGATGATTTAGGATGAGGAGACACATCATCAATACTTATATTTACTCTATATTTCAAACTTTAAGTCCATCTAGAAATCTTTTTATCAAATAATCAAACTTATTTCTATCTAAATCCTCCAAATAATTCTCTTTCATATAGTAAGATATTAGATCTATGCCAAATAAACTTGCAAATCTTTCAGAGATATCAAGTGCATTGTTTTTATCCTTCCATTTATTTAGAAATGAAGAATTTTCTTTTCTTATATAGTTGTATTCTCCGGGGCCAAGAATATTACCATGTCGAGAACAATAAAGGACTGTCTCGACTCTACCTGATCTGATTGGCGTTATTTTTTTATCCAATTTAATATCACAATGAGGACAATTTTTAAGTGTTTGTAAATCATTATTTTTCTCTTTTGTCACGCCTAACTTATCAAAACAATGACCAAGCTCAGCATCAATATTAAACATAAAGTGCTCAAAACTGATTATATGATCCTTATCCGGGTTATAAACCTGCGATAATTCAAATAATGACGTCATAAAAGTGGTTTTGAACCAATTGAAAACAACATCATTATCTACTTGCCTATCATATCTTTCCTTGCCGTATTCGGCCCACTTTTTTACCCACGTATAGTAAAACGAAACCGGATTTCTAAAGATATACAATATTGGTATTTCTGGGTGATATGTCTGATGATATATAACTCTTTTTAGCGGTGGTTTGTTCAATATAAGCCATTCTACTTCTTCGTTATATAAATTTTTCTTTGGCAATAATTGTTCTTCGTTTAATTGTTGTAAAGGATGTATATTTTGTGATAAATATTTTTTTAAATCACCCTTTGTTGTGCCGCCTTGAGATGCGAAAGACAGTTCTTTTAATGAAACTATATTTTTATGTCCATGTAATTTATGTAAGACAAAATGTGAACCTATACCTCCGCTAGCGGTTATAAGCGCTGCTATCTTAGGATTATGCATTGCCAATTTTCTCTATGATCTTAATATATTCTTCAACAACATCATCATTTGTTTTCGAATAACATAATACGTTTTCTTTATATTTCTTATAATCTAGACATAAATTATTTATTGCTTCAACCATTTCTTGAAAAGAATAATATTTTATTCCGTAATCTTTGCAATAATTGTTAATACTTCCGCCATCCTCATGATACACAACCGGCAGCCCACAAGCAATTCCCTCAAGGACATGATTTGCTCCAGCTTCTTCAATTGATGCAGTTATATAAATATCATGTTTTGGAAGTTCAATGGCTAGTTTCTCTGCACTGATTGGTTCTATATGATTTTTGAATTCAACATTGGCCGGTTTTCTACCTATATAGGTAAATTCAAAACTCTCTTCGTTATCTAGCATCTCATATAAGTGAAAACCTTTTTTAGGATTCATAGACCAATGATGAGTAACTAGTCTTGGTTTTTTCGAAATATTTAGTTTCATATTTTTATGTTCATGAAAAATATTCATTGGACAGTTATAAATCACTCTACAATTTTTGTTTTTAAAGCCAATATAATCCAATGCCCAATCACTAGGAAAAATAAAAAAGCTAGAATAATTCAAAGTTTGTTTAATTAACTTAGTCAATTCTGGCTTACTATGTGTGCCTAAATCACCGACCCTTTGTATAATTTTTGAATTAAATTTTTGTTTATAATTGATAAAATGTTGATACCATTCGCCATGATTATTGGGCCTAGGATCTATACAAAAAATAACATCAATATCATCTTCTAGACGAAATACAACCTCATGACCTTTCTTTTTTAAAGAATCAACTAATTTATTGACAGTCTTTATGCCGCCGCCCCAGGGGCCAAATTTTGGTTCTCTATTGAGATAAATCTTCATAATATGACGATTCTTTTGCTTTTATCCATTTACCGGCAGTATCAATAGGTAAATTCCAACCAATACTCTTAGATATCTCTTCTATATGTATCGGAGTAGTCCGCGAGAACCATTCTTCCGGAAGATCCTCATAATTAATTATTTCGTAATATTTTATACCCGTTTCATCGCCAGGAGGCGGTTTATAAGTACCATAACGTTTAGAACCACGCACCCGGGCATTTGATCCATCCTCATGAAAAATCCCAATAGATACTGGAATTGTCGGGGCAGCATAATATATTCGAGAATTATTTCTTAGAATTATATTTGCTACTTTTTCTAGCATCTTGGTTTCTGAATCCTTGCCACCTTCATGCGCATGATTATCAACATCCCATGGATGCATCATATCCATTGTATTTTTGGTTATCATACAATTCATGGCGCCCATTATTGGATTTCTTTGATAATGGTAAATGAATTTAAAATCATCATCTCCTAAAAGATTTGAATATTTACCATTATCATTTCTAATCTTTCTCTGAGCGTCAAACGATATACAGCCAGTTGTGTCTTCATATAATTCTAAAAATTTTACATACTCATGTAGCCACTTCCCTTTAACAACAAATTGTACATCTGCAGGTATTGACGCAATAAAATCACCAGTCGCATTTTCAGCAATTATGTTTAAAGCTTTCGCATATTCATTTGCCGGATCTCTTTCAGTTTGTCTGAAAACTTTAAACCCTCTATTTTCTAAATCTTCCAAATATTCAGAAGTACCATCTTCAATTGAAGAATTATCAACAACAATTATTTCCTTATTTGCGTAATCTTCCGCGCAAATTATGAAAGATTCCACACAGCTTTTTAAATAAAAAAGCCTATTGCAATTAACAAATCCAACTGTCACTCTTGGTAATGTTTGTTCCATTATACACTCTCCTTAAATCATTGGGCTTGTAACATTAATAATTAATTCCTTCGATCTATAAATTACCCTAGGTTCCTCAGTAGGAGCCATATCGGCTGTCATAGTAAATTCAGGGTTTTCTTCTAAAAATTCATCAACAGCTAGCTTAACACCTCTTTTTTCAGTTTCTTGTCTTGGTGTTGCTAGTTTATTCCCTTCATATAGTGGAAATTCTGAAAAATATTCATCTTTCTCAGCCCAGCGGCCACTATAATCATCAAATATAATTAATCCACCTTTTTTTAACAAACCTGGCATATATTCGAACTCCTTTTTTACAGTATAATAATTGTGATCTCCATCAATAAGTATTATATCAAACAAACCTTTTTCGTTTGGGTCGGAAGATTCAATAAGGCCAGTTCTAGATTTTAAAAGATCTCTTGGTGAATTTAAAATTTTAGGCAAAAGAGTCAAACTTGATTCGCAATAACAAAAAAATTCTTGTGTTTCCTTTAAATTCTTTTTTATTAATTCCAGTTTAACAAGGAGTTCATCGCGATAATATATGTCACAGCCAGTAATAGAGAAACTATTAAACTCCATACTTAAAAAATGAAGCAAAGGTATAAAAAATTGCCCTTTGTCAACACCAATTTCTAAAATTTGTGGTCTTTCTATTTTTGTTTCCTTTATAAACGCTTTTAAAAAATCAAAGTAACCCCAATAAGCCATTATATAACCTCCTTAATAATTCTCGCTATTCTTTCACCAGAAAAACCATCCCATAATTTAGGTTTTAAATAATCTACATAATTGCTTGCTCTCATGGCTGCGATATACCTAGCAATATCCGCAGATGTATCAACTAATCGATTAGTCCCATCTGTAATCGTGGATGGCCTCTCTGTGTTCTTTCTTAAAGTTAAACAAGGAATGCTCAGAGCCGTTGTTTCTTCTTGCACTCCTCCAGAATCTGTTATAACTAGCATACTATTCTTCATCAATGAAACAAATTCAAAATGACCAACAGGCTGTAAAAGCTCAAGCTTCTCTATACTTTCCAGTTTTTCAAGAAGCTTAAATTTACCAAAATTATTTTTTGTTCGTGGATGCATGGGAAAATACATTTTAGCATCAATCTTTTCACATATGCGTATTATTTTTTTCAAACCATCGATATTATCAACGTTTGAAGGCCTGTGCAATGTCAACAAGACATATTCCTCTTTTTCTCCCTCTTGCTCCGGAATTGTCTGTAAAATATTGTATAGAGAATCTATCATTGTATTTCCAACCAAGAAAATAGAAGATTTGTCTAGACCCTCGTTTAAAAGATTTTTAACGGCTGAATTCTCTGTGACAAAATGATAATTGCTAATTCTATCAACAATCATTCTGTTAATCTCTTCTGGCATTGTTGTATCAAAACTTCTTAAACCTGCTTCAACATGAGCAATTTTTATCCCCAATTTAACTGCAGCTATAGCTGCCCCAAGTGTAGAATTAACATCGCCATAAACCAACAGAAGATCTATATTTTTATTTAATAAAAATTTTTCAATACCAATTATAACTTCAGCCACCTGTGCGCCATGCAATTTGGAAGAGCCAATTTTAAGATTAATATCAGGTTTTGGCATACCTAAAGAATTAAAAAATATATCTGACAAGTTTTTATCATAATGCTGCCCTGTGTGTATCAAAATTTGCTTAACATCATCACCCATCAAGCCTGAGATCCCTTTTATAACCGGAGCACATTTGACAAAATTTGGCCTTGCGCCAACAACATGTACAATGTTTTTAACCACTTAAAATATTATCTCCTACCTTGAGACCTTGGCGATGGGCCCAGACATCAGCCCACAATTCAGTTGTGCTTTTTGTTGAAATTCTTTGTAGCCACAGAGGACGTTCGGCTGCTTGTACTAATATTCCATTCTTATTTATACACAATATATTACCACTCTCTGTTGCAGAATTAAAGGACAAGTTCCGTGAAACTTTCCAAATAAAAATCTTACCAAGTTTTGTTTTTAGAAAAGCACCTGGATAGGGATGTGTCAAGGCTCTTACATAATCATTAATTTTAATAGTATCCCAATTTAAAAATATTTCACCATCTTCTGGTCTTCTTTTGTAAAATCTAGTTGATTTCGCTTTCTCTTGTTCTTTTGATTGTACTGTATTGTTTAAAATTTTAGGAATTGTTCTTTTTAACATTGTTATCGAAGTATCATCTACTTTTAAATAAGCTGTCCTTATATCATCTCTTTTTTCTATAACGAATGGTTCAAAATCTAATATTGCGCCAGTATCAGTTTTAGACTCCATTACAAAAAGACTATTGCCCCATTCAACATCTTTGCCATTACTTTCAATAATCTTCCAATTTAATATTGCTGCTCCTCTACCTTTCGGTAAAGGAGACGGATGAAGACCCAAACAATATTTATTTGGGATATCCAATATACAAGGTTTAAATATTTGAGACCAACCGCACTGTAAAATAATATCTGGGTTTTTGTCTTTTAGCCAATTCATTTCATAATTGATATCATTTGTGTGGGCCACAACAAATTGACCATTAAGATCTTTCAAGCTATCATAATTTGATTTCGTCAGTCCCTTTTCGGGACTGAGAGACATTACTCCTACAACATTACATAAATCTTTTATGGCATGTATTGCATGTCTTGCTAAAGGTGTGCAACCTACTACAACAACATTTAAGTTTGGGAGGTGAGAATTTTGTTTGCCCATCTATTTGCTATCTCCTTGTGGCCAGCGTTTGTGAAATGTACACCATCCACATAATAATCTTCAACACCAGACATATCACAAACATCAAGTTTAAGTTCAATAGATAATTTCATTATTATCTCATTATACGAATTAATCAAATAAGAATTCTTATAATAAAGCGGTGTCATTCCTAATTTTGGCAATGTCGACATAATTATATGCATGCCATGTATCTTGCACATATCAATAATCTGCCTTAAATTGTCTTCATAAATTTCTGGTGGGATTGCTTTTTGCGTGTCGTTTGTTCCTATCATTATGAAGGCAATATTAGCAGCTTTATGAGATGATGTTGCTCTCCATGTTCTTTTTAGGAGGTCTACACTGGTCTCGCCACTTACCCCATAATTATGGCAAATATAAACCTCACCTGTTTTTTCCTTCATTGTTTTTGATAGTTCAATCGTTGGAGATCTGTCGTATTCATCTCTCGCGCCGTATGTAATGGAATCGCCTAAACAAAGTATTTCGTTCCATATCGTCATAGTCTATAATGTTCTTTCATCCATTGGACTGTTTCCCAAACGCCCTCTTCTAAAGTGACTGTATCTTTATGGTCTAAATCCCTGACTGATTTAGAATTATCAACTAACTTATGCTTGGTGGTTAAAATTTCACTATGAGTTTTATAGTTTACAAGATTTGGATCTGCTTTTGTGTACTTGACTAATAATTCTGCAAGATGCTCAATTGTGTGCTCTGATTTAGAGGCAATATTGTATATCTCGCCATCAATAAAATTGTCAGCTATATTTGCAAGAGTTCGAACACTATCATAAATGTACGTACTAGTTCTAGAATGTCCTTTGTAGACCGTTATTGGCTTTCCATTTAAGAGATTGTATGTAAAAAGGCAATTTACACTCCTAAAAGGATGGTACCACTCTCCAGGACCATAAGTATTAAAAAATCTAACCAATACAGTTTCTGTATTAAATTGTTGACGAGAATTAAAAACTTGCATTTCATTAACTCTCTTGCTCATCGCGTAATCGTTCATTTGCGGAATTGGAGTTTTATCTAGGACATCTTCATACATAATACCCTCATAATCACCGTAAACCTCAGAGGAAGAACAGTGTACCAATTTAAAACCAAGCTCTTCTTGTAATCTAATTATATTCTTCATGCCAATAACATTAGATCTCCAAACGTTCTCATAGAAGTGTTCACCGTTCCATCGACCAAACTCTGCGGCACAATTATAAACTAAATCTGGCCTTATATAATCAATAACTTCTTGAATTTGTCTAAACTCCCCAATATCACACCTGAAATAATCATCATCTTTAACTTGGCCTAGGCCGTGGCCGTAATGTCTATTTGTATGATATAGATCAACTCCAAAAACTTTATGTCCTCGGATTTTAAGAATTTCTTCTAATTTGCTACCTATAACACCCTGGACGCCGGTGACTAAAATTTTCACTTTTCATTCCTCTTGACTAATAAGCCGTGTTCATAAAAATATAAATAATCAATCTCAGTTCCTAAAAAACAATTTATAGCATGTTCTGCGTTTTCACAAATTGGTTCCCTATCATTAAAGCTCGTATTAAGTAATATTGGTACACCGCTCTTTTCTTGCCACAATTTTATAAAGTTATAATACCACTTGTTATCATTTTCCGTGACTGTCTGTAATCTTGCTGTCCCATCAAAATGTACAACTGCCGGGACTTCTTTTTTCTTCTCTTCTTTAAAAGGGATAACAAAGCTCATATAAGGACTGTCTTGATCAATCATAAACCAATTTTTCACCTCTTCTCTCAAGATAGAAGGTGCAAAAGGCCTAAACCATTGCCTGTGCTTTACTTTTTCATTTATCAAGTCCTTCATATTCGAATTTCTCGGATCTGCTAAAATACTTCTATTGCCTAGGGCCCTTCTTCCCGATTCAGACCCACCGCCAAAAACAGCAACAATCTTTTGATCATCTAATAGTTCAACAACATCTGCATCAGAAACTTTTTTCACTATAATTTTATCGCTATATTCATCTATAGTTTTCTTTATGTTCACATAATTTGTAAATACTCTATTACCTAAATAAGGTGTAAAATTATCTTCCCACTTAATTCTTGGATTATCCAAAATTTGATGATGGACATATTGAGCAGCACCCAAAGTCAAACCACCATCATGAGGAGTAGGAGTGACATAAATATTTTTATCTGGATACCATTGCAAAATTTTGCCCATGACTACAGAATTCAAAGAAACACCCCCGGCAAAGCAAATATTTTCATAGTTGTGAATATTGATAAACATGCCTAATACATCTTTCATATATACTTCAGTGGCCTTTTGAAGACCCGCCGCAAGATCAAATTTTTCCTGATCACCTCTATCAGCAATATCTGTCCATGGCCCTAAATAAGGATGTCGAGGATCCGTACCCACATAAGCTCCTTTTGGTTGTCCAGGAGGCTTAAAAGATACAGCTCCAGATTCAGTATTCAACATTTTATGAAAATCTTTGAAATATTTATTTGGATCTCCCATAGCAGCCATTGCCATAACAGTTCCTGCCTGATGGCCCCGGGGCCAACCGGATTGTAATCTAAAAACATATCTTGTAACCCTAGTCCAGACACCGCCAATATTGATATCAGATATCGGAGCAATAAGAATTGGCTCTATTTTGTTACCTTTGCCCTTCCATACAGTAAAAGCAGTTATAAATCCGACTTCATCTTCAAAACCTCCACCATCCATTGTAAAAATTAAAGCATTATCAAAATTACTAGAAAAAAATGCATTTGCCGCATGGCATCGATGATGACCTATAACATATGATTGACCACCGTTTTTCTTCAAGATTTCTTTCATTCTTTTTAAAGACTTAGGATAGTTTTCCAATTTTGAGAAAGAATGATTTGTTGCAAAATATTTTATATCCTCTCTGCAAATATATTCATCAAATAAAAGTTGTATACCATCGCCGGCTGGTTCTTTTTCTCTTATGTATCTTTCATATTCTGCGTGAATATCCGGTCTTCCGTTTTTTAAAACGCAAAAAGAACAATCATGTCCGGACCATGCGCTCGCTATCTTCATATATTAATCCCCTTTTAAAATCCTGTGAGAATCGCTATCAAAATGTTGTGTCGAAAACTCATATAATTCTGTATCTTCTAGAGCTTGTATTTGATGTCGGAGACCTCTATAAACATGAAAACTGTCTCCTCTTTCCATAATAAGCTTTTTTGCTTTATCAATATCATCATTGTCGGAAAATGTAACAACAACCTTACCAGATTGTATATAAAAAACTTCATCCTTCAATTTATGATAATGCCACGAACATCTCTTTCCTTTTACAAAATAAAGTAGTTTTCCACAATATTCTTCACAATTTACAATCCATTTTTCAAATCCCCACCCTTTGGGGACGAATTTTATCTCAAAATCAGTCAAAAAATTTGTCATCTTTCATTCCTTTGTCATCAATAAAAAGATCTGCATCTGGCTTTCCCATAAACAACTGATGGTATTTTACACCCCATTCTTCTAATTGTTTTTCAGTCATAGTATACATACATTTATAAGCTCCGATTTGATCATTGTTAGTTCTTCCCATTCCTCTAGCTGTTAATAAGTATATTGTATTTCCAGCATCATATAGTTCATTAACTAAATTAATTCTTTTCGAAATAGGTTTTGAATTTATATAATCCCCATCATAGTGACTACATATAGTTCCATCTATATCAAAACAATATATCATTCTAAATCTCCTAAAGATACCACATAATTCCCAAATTTTTTAACCGATATGCCAGCACATTTATTTGCAAAGTTAATCGCTTTCTCCATAGATCCAGTTGACATATAAGCAGTTACTAAAGCTGACAAAAATGTATCCCCTGCTCCACATACATCGAAAACATCTTCAGATACTGTGGGAAATAACTTGTTTTTCCATCTGGCGCCAGAAGATCCCAACGTCACAATCAATTCTGAACTGCGCGGTAATTCTTCCAAAACTTTATATTCTGCCTCATTTATCTTTATAAAACATTTTCTAAAACATGAAAGATCTTTTTTCTTTGAATCAACAAAAATCGGCTTTTTTGATTTTAACAAAATCTTAATTAGATCAACAGAGCTTTCATAACTTAAAAAACCTTTATTGTAATCTGATATCACCACACAATCAAAATTAAAATTCATATTTTGTACTGTTTTTAGCAAAAACAAATCAATTGTGCTTACTTTATTATCTTCGCCTTTATCAACACGTAAAAGATGCTGCATTGTTCTTTGATCAACAAATCTTTCTTTTATAATTTTTTCTTGATTTGTTAATACTAATGTTTCGTGACCAAAGGCCTTTAAATTTTTATCAACATTCAAAACCATTCCGGGTTTTTCTTCGACATATAATGTCTTAAGAATAGGTACCGGGGCTTCCGGGCTAAGCCTATCGCATATTCCATAATTATATATATCTGTACAGGAGTCACCTATCACTAAGATTTTGAATGATTTGAGTTGTTGAATATCCATCTATAAAACTAAAAATTACAATATTGCTACAAATATCTGCGCCAATAATTTCTTCTTTTTTGTAATCTCCTCCTTTTACAATTATATCCGGATTAATTTTTTCAATAAGATTCAAAGGAGTATCTTCATCAAAAAGAATAACTTTATCAACATATCTACATGATTCTAGCATAAACTTTCTATCATTTTGATTAAAAATTGGCCTATCGGGGCCCTTTAGGCGTTTTATACTTTTATCAGTATTTAAACCAACAATAACTTCTCCCATATTTTTACAAAATTTTAAAAGCTCAATATGGCCGCGGTGAAGAACATCAAAACACCCGTTCGTAAAAATAATCTTCTTTTTAGCCATGGCTTATTCTATCAAATATGATAAGGCCTTGTCAAGTATTATTTTCTCATTATGCTCTAATGCTTCTTTAGCACATTCATCACATTTAATTTTCAAACCGCATGGTCCATGCTTAGATATATCGATATTAATGTTCTGAGGATAGGACACCATTTTAATATCTTGATAGCCTGTTATTATCACAACAGAAACAGTGTCTACAGCCGTAGCAGCATGCACTAGACCGCCTTCTGCACTCATAAACAACCTAGACCCTCCAATTAACAATGCCGCCTCTCTAAAGGACGTTCTCGACCTCAAATCTACAACATTATCCAAAAGAGGAGAAGTATTCAAACCAACCTGTACAATTTGAATATGGTTCGATAACTCATTAACAATATTTTGCCACTTATTAAATGGGTAAACTCTATTAGGAGTATAGTTTGTTTTTGAATAAGGTTCTATAACCACGTATTCTTCATTCAGATTATTTTTAATTTCTTGAACTCTTTTTTCCTCTTGCGAAGAAAAATATAACTCACATTTAAGTTCGGGGTCAGGAATATCATAATATTCACACATTTGTTCAATAATGTGTTTATCATATCTATGGTGTGCTTTAAGTGGTGTATCATCCTTACAATAATTAGCTTCTGGATTGTTGCAAAACATAGGAAACAATTTTGTCTTTTCTCCTTCTTTAAAAATCAAAGGATTGTTCTCGAAAACTGGACTCCTAACTATTTTATGTATATTTTTGCCATCACCTTCACAAGGTAAAATCTTAGTATCTTCCGGAAGTTTTTTGGAAATTTCTCTAGCAACAGCTGTCCAGGCTAAATAACCGCCTAATCCCATTTTAACCTCAATTACAATATTTAGTTAATAATTTGTATGCATCATTAGCATATCGTTCATACCCAGCATGCTTAAGGATGTATTCTCTGGGCGAAATAGAAGGCTTTAAATCACCAGCCAGAAATTCTTTCACTTTATCAATATATGCTTGTGCTACATTGTCTTTTCTTTTAATATATTTTTCTGTCATTCTATCCGTGTTGTGCACCCAAAAATTTTGATCAAAGATACTTGGAGTGTTATTAGGCGAACCAATTATTGGAGTGTTTAAAAACATTGATTCATAAGTTGCAATACCTGGACACTCATCTAAACTAAGATTTACACAGCATTTTGCTTTTAGTAAAAGATCAAAATAATCTTCTCTTGAATAGCCGCCATATCTAACAATTTCATATGATATATCCTCTTCTTCTAGAAGATCTATAATGTCTAAATAAAAATTATCATAATTGTCATCATATCTTCTCTTTTTAGAATATATCAGGCAATCAAATTCTGATTTCTTGTTTTCTATAATAGAAGGATCTATATCAAAAGTTACGCACTTATCTAAATAATCCGCTCTATCCACCAAATCCTCTCTTAAAAACTTCTTAACATGATCATTATAAAATTCCACTTGATCAATATACAAATCAAATTCAACATTCTTAACAAACCATTTATCCCATTCATCAGCTGGGCCGATATCCGGATAATCTAATAAGACATTAGGTCCAATAACAAATTTGGAATTTTTAAATTTTTTGAGATCATTGTATAGATCTGGATGGAACCCTTTTGCATAAAACCAAAATATATCATAATCCGCTAAATGCTCATGAGTATTTAATTTCCACAATTCATCTACTTCAAACCTACCCGACTTATCTTGGTTTAAAGCATCAACATGATGACTATAAGTTAGGCCCGGGCCCCGGTCACCGCCAGGCCTAGAACACATTAGAATTTTAAATTTTTTATTCATATCAAACTTTCCAGCCTTGTATAAGGGGTTTTTTGTTTTAGTTCTATTTCAATTCTCAATTGATCTTCTCTATGCGCTTTATCAACTGCTATCGGGTTGGTTCTATTATACACATACATAATGTCTTGAATATCCCTGAAATGTTTTTGACCCGCCATTTCTACCATAGGATACATAATAACTCTATCCCAAGTAAATTTATAGATTTCACCATCTTTTCGATCAATCATATCTTCCATTTCTATCTTTTCAAATAATTCTTTTCGAAAAGTACGCAAATGAGATAATGTCCAGTGTTGATGTCTAATATTATTATTCCAAAAATTCTCTGGCATTTCTGGCCTTACAACTCTTCCTCCAACATTTTCTATATAAGACCCAGCTGTAATCCAAACGTTTGGATTTTGATAAACCTCGTTTAATTTATTTAATACGTTTTTATTAATCAACCAATCATCACCATCTAATGCCACAATAATAGAACCACGTTGGGCCGCGGAAATGCAACTAATTAAATTTTCTAATGCTCTAACGTTTTCAGTATTATGTACAATAGAAAGGATCCCTCTTTCGGGCTTTGCAAACCAATCTTCAAATAAATTATCTGCCATCTTACCGGTCTGATCAGTTGATGCATCATTCACATACATAACATCAAAATTATCATATTCCTGACTTAGAGCCGATTTTAAATTCTTTTCAATCCACTCTTGACAATTGTAAGCTGGGATAACTATAGTGAAATGATTATTGATCAAAGGATTGTTCCCAGAAGAATGCGGGGCGGGACTTTAAGTAATCTATAATATCTTGATAATCTAAATTAAACCATTCTTCTCCAGAATGTTGGACATTTTCATTTATTTCCAATTCACATCCTAATAGCTTAGCTTCAATTATAAATCTAGGACACGTATCTAATCCTGTAGGTTTGAAACAAACTCCTTTAGCTGACGCCAATTTATTTAAAAAATCAACGGGCGCAATATTCCAAACTACTTCATAATCTAGATTATTTTTTTTGCACCACTCCTCTGATTCTTTCACTCCTTTTACCCAGCTATTGGATCCAAAAACAATCCACTGATTTTTCTTTTCTTTTGCTTGACTTCTAAGATTTTCAATAATATCAAAAAATTCATTAGTAAACAAAGAAGACAAAACAAACATATTATTCTGTTTCAGGTCTTTTAATGATTTTTGATATATTCGTTTTTGTTTCTCTGACATAAAGAATATAGATTTAGCGTTATTGGCAAATTCCGTTATTAAGCCTCCTAACTCTGTTGCAGAATAATCACAATCTTCACCCTCGACCATAGAATACAAAAGTGGGTTTCTGTGTTTGCAAAATTTATAATCAAATTCAATAAAAGAATAACTAATATTATTCTGTGATAAGTGTTGCAATACTTCTTTGCTTAAAGCTGAAATATTTCCGAAAATCCAATTGGATTCTGGATGTTGGTCAATGATCTTCTGTGTTAGAGCACCAGAGTTTATAAAAGCCACTTTTTCGGAAGCACATGAATCAATTATTGTTTGCAAACTCATTTCCGCGCCGCCAGAGTATTGAGACATAAATGCGTCACTAACAAATATAAAATCAGGCTCGTGTAATACTCCTGCGGGCAATAAAGCCTCTAACATCTTATTGTGTATAGTTTCTTCTTTAAAATCTCTAAGAA
>Ga0114906_1001107_pt1 | contig 14468 bp, 14 predicted proteins | sample MalvirDeepMed_M9_FD_89687 | JGI IMG/M metagenome (GOLD analysis project Ga0114906, IMG submission 89687) | Marine viral communities from the Global Malaspina Expedition - Malaspina viral metaG DeepMed_M9 | ecosystem: Environmental > Aquatic > Marine > Oceanic | place: Mediterranean Sea...
AAGAGATATAGGTATAACACCTAGGGGTGAAAAGAGTACTTACAATAGAGATATAGGTCAACTACTCAAAGGATTTGCTAAGGTATACTCTATTAACGCATCGTTATCTGCTGCTCAAAGATTCCAAGAAGCTAAATTAAAGAAAGCCCCAGCGGAACAGAAAAAAGCTATCAAACAACAAACAGCTGATATTACAGCTGCGCAAAGTAAAATAGCGTTTAGTAAGCAAGGTAAAGACAACTTTATAAAAAGACATCCTAATCTAAACTTAATAGATTTTAATCCAACTGAAAACGAAACAGATTATAACACTTTTATAGAAGGCTCAGAGTTGTTGGCAAAATATATAGGCCCTGGATTTATCAGAGCAACTGACTTATACAACTTTGGTATCAACAATAAAGCCATGAGAGATTATGCTAGAAAAACAGCTAGAGCAAAAGATGATGTTTTTGTAGTAGAAAAAGGTAGAACTAAAAAATCTGTTGAAGGTTATTTTAGACCTGATACAACTCTAGGTAAGCGTATTAAGGACATAACAAAAGCTAAAGTAGACAAGTACAATAGAGTTGGTAGATCTAACTTTGAGGTTATGTGGGAAGGTATTAACAAGGCTATCAAGGATAATCCAAAAAATAAATCACTACCTGTTGTTGCTTATTTTTATTTAGCATCATCTATAAATGATACTTCTCATCCAAATAGAACTGGGGCTTTAATGTTGGCTTTTGATAAAACCGCTACTGGTGAAATATTATACGAACATGCTTTACAAAGTGTTAATGTGTTTAACGATTTATTAGATGCTATAGTAGATCCTAAAAAAGATTTTAAAGACACATTTGAAGCTACTAAGAAAAACTACTATTTAATAGCTGTAAGTAAAAGTAACGCCAAAGCTATTGACTCTACTAGTTATATAGATGAAAATGGGAAAAAAGCTAACTTTAAAACAGGTATGGGACCTGGTTGGAGTGTGTTTGAAAACAATTGGCACGAAAGATACTTTAACAAAATAATAGGTAGAAATCCTTTAGTAACACTAGATCCTAACAACTTCAACATAATAGGTACTAACAAAACATTTGCACAAGAGTTTAATATAAACTCTGAAGGAGATGCTTCATTCGTTATACCTTCTAGTAACAAACCCGTTATTAGTAAAGCTATATCCAACGCTAGATCTGTTAATATGTACAGTAAAGCCTCTAGAGGCATGTCTACGTTTGACTTTGATGAAACATTAATTATAGACGGTAAGAACTTTGTTACAGCTACAAAGACAATTGATAAAAAAGTAACTAAAGCAGATTTAAAAACCTTTAGCGATGAAGAGCTGGTTAAGTTGGCTGAAGCAATGGAGGATGGCGAATATCTTAGACCTTTACAAAACACCAAGAACGAATTTGGTTTTGAGTCAGCTAATAGAAATGATTTGATAAATGCGATCATTAAACACCTTGGAACTAACTATGGTAAACCTAAGGCCTTAAGAGAAATGACGGAAGCTCAAGTCGTTAAGATTGCACAGTTGATGAAAGATCCAGAGTATCTTAGACCTGTTCAAAACAAATTAAACGAATTTGGTTTTGAGTCAGCTGATTTGAATGATTTGATTAAAGCAATAGAGGTTCAGAGAACCAAAAAGTATTCTAAAGATATTAATAAGATACTTGATATAGCTATCAAAGGAAAAGAATCTATAAAGATTAGTTCTGAAAACTTTCCACTACAAGGCCCTAAGCTTGCTGCTCAAGGATACAAGTTTGATTTTAAAGATTTTGTAAATGTAAAGGGTGGTGTTGAAGGACCACTAATGCGAAAGCTAAAAAACCAAATAGCGAAGTACGGAAGTGAAAACGTATTCGTACTTACAGCTAGAATGCAAGATAGTGCTCCAGCAATTCAAGCTTGGTTGAAAACTAAAGGTGTTGATCTAGCTATTGATAATATAACTGGATTAGGCAATAGTACTGGTGAAGCTAAAGCAGTGTGGATGCTTGAAAAGTTTGCTGAGGGATACAATGATATGTATTTCGTAGATGATGCTTTACCTAATGTTAAAGCTGTTCAACACGTTTTTAACCAGTTAGATATTAAAGGGAAATCTATTCAAGCTAAAATACAATTTAGCAAGGGTATGAGTCCAGCGTTTAACCAAATGCTCGAAAGAACTAAAGGCATTGGCGCTGTGAAAACATTCTCAAGAATCGGCGCTCAGAAGCGTGGTAAAAACGTAGGAAGATTTACTTTCTTTGTTCCACCATCTGCTGATGACTTTGTTGGGTTACTAAGATACTTCGTTGGCAAAGGCGAGCAAGGTAACAAAGATATAGCTTTCTTCAACAAGGCTTTAGTTAAACCATTTGCTAGAGCTGATGAAGAAATGAAACGACAACGTCAAACTATAACTGACGATTATAAAGCTTTACGTAAAGAGTTTCCTCAAGTTAAAAAGAAACTAGGTAAAATGATTGGTGAAAGTGGTTTTACTAATGATAATGCTATTAGAGTTTACTTATGGGATAAGGCTGGGTTTAATATACCTGGGTTATCTAAACGTGATATTAAACTACTTACAGATGCTGTTAAAGCAGACGCTGATATGCAAGCGTTTGCTGATACTATAGGTTTAATCTCTAAACAAAAAGAAGGTTATACTGAGCCTGGTGAGCACTGGAACGTTGAAAGTATAGCTTCTGATTTACAAAACGTAGTAAACAAAGTTGGTAGAAAAAAATACTTAGCTGAGTGGATAGAGAATAAAAATGAAATATTCTCAGAAGATAATCTAAACAAGATAGAAGCTACGTACGGTTCTAACTTCAGAGAAGCTTTAGAGAATATCCTTTGGCGTATGGAAAACGGTACAAACCGTGCTAAGGGTATGGGTCGTATTGAAGGTGCTTGGAACAACTGGGTTAACAACTCTGTTGGAGCAATCATGTTCTTTAACGCTAGATCTGCTGTGCTACAAACGTTATCTACAGTCAACTTCATCAACTTTGAAGATAACAATATGTTTGCAGCTGCTAAGGCTTTTGCAAATCAAAAACAATATTGGAAAGACTTTAGCTTTTTATTCAACTCAGACTTCTTAAAACAAAGACGTGCTGGATTACAGATAAATGTAAACGAAGCTGAACTTGCTAGTGCCGTGGCTGGTGCTACAAACAAAGCTAAAGCTGCATTACAATACTTACTTAAAATAGGTTTCTTACCTACACAAATTGCAGATAGCTTTGCTATTGCATCTGGAGGCTCTACATATTATAGAAACAGAGTTAAAAAATATGTAAAAGAAGGTATGGATCAAAAGGCTGCTGAAGAGCAATCTATGTTAGATTTTATGGAAATTGCAGAAGAAACTCAACAGTCTTCTCGACCTGATCGTATATCTCAACAACAAGCATCATCTCTTGGTCGTATCATATTAGCATTTGCTAACACGCCTATGCAGTATGCTAGGTTAATTAAAAAGGCAGCTGGAGATTTAGTTAATAAACGTGGTGATTGGAGAAGTAACGTGTCAAGAATCGTATACTATGGAGTTGTGCAAAACATTATATTCTCAGGATTACAATCAGCTATATTTGCTTTAGCATTTGATGATGAAGATGACGACGAGCAGCTAGACAAAAAGTCTGAACGTATGCTTAATGGTATGATCGACTCGTTGCTACGTGGATCGGGTTTAGCTGGTGCTGTAGTGGCAACACTTAAGAACACTATATTAAAATTTATGGCTGAGTCTAAAAAAGACTTTAGAGCTGACTACGGTAACGTTCTTGTTGAAGCTTTAAACGTATCTCCACCTATTGGATCTAAGGCTAGAAAACTATATAATTCTACTAAAACTTATAAGTTCAATAAAGAAGTTATGGGTGAAATGAGTACGTTTGATTTAGAAAATCCAACATGGGATATTGTAGGCAACGTTGTGGAAGCTACAACAAACCTTCCGTTAAATAGAGGGTTTAGAAAAGTTGATAATTTGAAAGAAATGTTAAATCAAGACAATGAAACTTGGCAAAGAGTTTTTGTAGGTCTTGGTTGGGATCAATGGAGTTTGGGTATTGATAGTAGAAAAGAAGTTGAAGAAGCTCGTGAAGAAATAAAAGAAAAAAAGAAAGAAGAAAAAAAGAAAACACAACAACGTTGTACTAAAATAAAATCTGACGGTACTCGTTGTAAGATTATGATAACAAAACCAAAAACAAGATGTCACTATCATGATTAAACACTCGCTTAAATATGTAATTAAATAGAGTATGAAGAAGTTACTTACTATACTATTATTATTCGCTTGTTTTACGGCTAGTGCGCAGTTTAAGAAAGCGTTTAAGTTTTCTACGTTTTACATTGCGGCCAACGGTGGAACATCATTAGCGGATCAGGATGTGTATTCTGCACAAGGTGGTATATTAGCTTACGATACAGTATTCACTCCATACGATTACTCTTTAACAATGGGTATTCGTAAAATACAACGATTCCAATACGAAGATGTTAGTAAGTTTAAGGATGGTACAGAGTCCGCTTATGGAGACGGTGCTACAATTGGTAAATCTCCTTTCGAGTACTTATTTGAAATAGATTACAAAAGACAAGAAGGTGTAGAGTATCTTGATCAAAACCATTTTTTGCGTTATATAAAACCTAGATGGTTAGTTAAAGTAGAATACGTTAAAGACGGTTTTGCTGATATTCAATACTACGAAACAACACAAAGATTAAGGTTTAACTCTAAAGGTAAATTATCTTTTAACCTTGGAGCTGTCCAACGATTAGCTGAACCTTATGGCTACGATCCTCTTGCTGATTGGAAACTAGAAACTGGACATGTTCATTATACGCAGCTAGCTATCGAAGAAGGATATGGCGTCGATGTATTTCAGTCCACGTACACTAACCCTGCTGGAGATATTGTGGCAACTAGCGCTGACGTGTGGGAGGAAGTAGTTATACCTACTGTTCTTAAAGACTACGTAAATAAAAAAAGAAGTGAATTATCAAACCAACAACAACACTCATTAGTATTAGGTTTTGATTTTTATCATTATAAAAAAGATTTTTGGTTACACTCTTGGGGTAACCTAATGCCATACCACTACGACGACGGTGGACAATACTCGTATCACAACTTTAACGATGGAGAACAATGGTACGACTACTCTGGAGGTTTAATCTTCGGGTATAAGCTAAATAAAAACCTTGGTTTATTTACTGAAGGTCGATATAATAAGTACTGGAATAGAGAATGGTACGATTTTAAATTTGGAATAAATTACATAATTTTTTAATAATGGCGAAAGAATTAAATGAAGACACTGGTTTTCAAGTAAGTGTTAAAACTTTAATAGGTATAGGTGCGGGTATGGCATCACTTATTAGTATGTGGTTTGTTTTACAAAGCGACATAGCTGAAGCAAAAGAACTTCCTAAACCAGAGGTTGGGCGTATGGAATTTCAAATGAAAGACGAAAATATTCGTAACACAATTATGGAGACTCGCGACGACGTGGGTGAGCTTAAAGATCGTATGATTCGCATGGAAGATAAGATCGACCAATTAAAATAAATAAAATGAAAAAGCCTATCTATAAGATATTCGGAGTTTACTTAATGATATTATTTTTAATGACAGTATCTAACTCTGCATTTGGTCAAATTACAGCTATTCATTTTAATGCTGGATGGAACGACGCTAATGGCGTAGAGTGGTTTAGTAAGCTATCAGATGTTGACAAAGATAAAATGGATATTGGTGAAGGAGATTGTCAAAAAAAATATGCTATAGCTATTGTACCTACAATTGTTATATTTAGCGATGGAGAAGAAGTAAAAAGATACCAAGCAGATCTTAGTTTTAAAATGCTTGCAACTAGGGATGAAATACAGAATTACATAGACGAACTTATAATGAGTCAATTCTAATGAAAAACTTACTTACATTTTTATTTCTACTTAACGTAGCGTTTGCTCAACAATCTTGGGTTAACGTATTACTGCAAACTGATCAATACGCTGGAGAAACATCTTGGGAAATATATCAAGATGATAGCTTAGTTGCTTCAAGCCCAATGTATCAGTCAAACGCTTACGAGGAAACGTTAGTTTTCCTACCAGAAGGTTCTTATAGCTTTGTTATATACGACGCGTTTGGTGATGGAATTTGTTGCGCTTATGGTGAGGGTTGGTTTGGTTTAAAAAACTCCTGTGGAGTAGAAAGTTATGACTATGAGTTTGCTGGAGCAACGCAAACCGTATACTTTGATTTGCTAGCCTGCCCACCGCCCGCTGAGGGTTGTGCAGATGCTGAAGCTTTAAACTACGATCCTAATGCTATTGTAGATGACATGAGCTGTGAGTATCCACCGTGCACTGGAATAGAAAACGTTTGGGTTGATGAGAGTTGTGTTGAGCAAACTAATGGAAGTAGAGCCTTATTGTACTATCACTGGGAATCACCTGACAACTCACAGAGTTGTAATATTGAAAAGATTTACTTTGGTAATGATAATGACAACTATACATTTTCTGGTCAAGGGGTTGATGATATATGGGGAGTTTACGCTGGTAGTGTTAACATGCCTCCGAACTGGAGCGAAGAATACTATTGGTTTTTAGAGTTTGTTGATGGAACAGTATCTGATACAGTTTATCATACTCCATCTGCTTGCGTAGAAGGATGTATGGATGAGAGTGCAGATAACTATAATCCATTTGCAACTATAGATGATGGTTCTTGTGAGATTATAGCTTGTGCTGAAGATCAAACAGAAATTACATTACAGTTAACATTAGACAACTATCCATCTGAAATTAGTTGGATACTATATAGTGGAGGTCAAATTGTTGATCAAGCTATTCAAGGTGATTACGATTATGCTGATGCAAATCAAACGTTTTCATACACTTATTGTGTTTATCCATTTGGAACAGAGCTGCAGCTACAAGATACTTACGGTGATGGTTTAGCTAGTTCATCTACTGGTGGAGACCAAGATGGAGACTTTATTATACTAGCTTGTAACGGTGATACATTGTGGGATCTACCTGAGCCAGACTTTGATAACTTAACTTATTCTGGAACATTAGATCCAGTATTCTGTGAAGAAGAGAGTGTTACAGGTTGTATGAACCCTGAGTATGTAGAGTTTAATCCGCTAGCAACTATTAGTGATGAAGCGCTATGTCAAACACCAAGTGTCTTTGGATGTGTTGATGATACTATGTTCAACTACAATGCTTCTGCTACAGCTATGAGCATCGTACCTCAATGTACTGTTACGGTTACGTTAGAAGATGACGGTGGAGATGGTTGGGGTAATTCATATATTGGAATCACACAAGGAGATACTTCGCATATTTACACAATGGGACCTGGTTCTTATACTGAGTCTTGGGATGTAGAACTAAATACAAATGAAGAGGTTGAGGTATATTACTTTCAAGTAGGTAATGGACAGCAGCTTCCTGATCAACTAGCTTTTCAGACTTTACATAATTCTGTACTGCTAACAAATCAAGATGGAGATACACTATTGTCTGAAGGATCAAATCCTTTCTTTAGCAATGGACAAGGTGCTTTACAACCTTTTAGAGCTCCACTATGGAATAGTTATTCTACCATGATATATTGTGGTAATTATTGTGAACCATTCACTTATGGGTGTATGGATTTACTTGCTGTTAACTATACTGACACAGTTAATACGGAAGATGGTAGTTGTTATTATCTTCCTGGTTGTACTTCACCTGCCTTCCTAGAGTATTACACTCAAGGGTTCGAAGCAGATTATGATGACAATTCGTGTCAGACTGCGGCAATTTGGGGGTGTACTGACAACACCATGTATAACTACGACTCAACTGCCAATATTTCGAATGGGGGCTGTATATCTTTCGTATACGGATGTATGGACCCCACCGCATTTAACTACGATCCACTTGCTACGGCAGAGGATACGTGTATAGCATATTACTACGGATGTACTGATCCACTGGCTTTTAACTATGATCCGCTAGCTAACACTGATGACGAAAGTTGCTATGCTATTGTTCTTGGCTGTATGGATGTCACAGCGTTTAACTACAACGCTTTAGCAAACACAGATGATGGAGGTTGTATTGAAACAGTATTTGGGTGTATTGATAACACAATGTATAATTACAACCCTGAAGCAAATACGAGTAATGGTAGTTGTATAGAATTTTATTATGGATGTACAGATAGTTTGGCACTTAATTATAACGATAACGCAAATACTGATAATGGTAGCTGCATTTATCCTTTGTATGGCTGCACTAATCCGACCGCTATCAATTATAATATCGACGCTAACATGTCGGACAGTTCTTGTTACTATTCTGCTGGTTGTGCTGTTGGTGATGTATACTATATTCCTAACGAGTGTTTTAGTTGGGTAATTGACATAGATGCTTACTGTTGTGATATTGAGTGGGATAATACTTGTATAGAGCTTTACCAATATTGTGAAGATGGTTGGACTGGTACAACTAACATTTTAGAATATAGAAACGAAATAATTACATATCCCAACCCTACAAGTGATTATATATACGTAAATAAAAAAGTTGATTTAAGCATTTATAATTTACTAGGAGATGTAATCATCAAGGAAACTAACGTAGATGCTTTAGACGTATCTATATTAGCTCCTGGAATATATAGTCTAACTATTGAATATAACAAAATAAAAATTAACAGAAAAATTATAAAACAATAACAAGATGGCAACAACGACATGTACATTTACATTAAATAGTTCTGATCTTTTATCTACAGCTCCCCTTAATGTTTCAACTTCAAATGTGTTAAACAAGGCTGGGCTTCAGGTTGGGTTGGATCAAGTGAAAATGGGTAGAAATGAAATCGCAACAGGAACTAGCTTTGATCTTTTAGATGCTACAGCTGCTGGAGTAAATAAAGCTAACTGGGTTTATATAGCTAACTTAGAAACAGATTCAACTCTGTTTGTTACTATAGTTATAGATGCTGAAACTATTGGTAGACTATATGCTGGTGACTGGATGTTTATTCCTTGGAACGTAGATGACGCTACTCATGATTTAGAAGTTACAGCTTCGTCTGGAACTCAAACTGTAGAATGGATGGTTATTCACGAAGGTGAAACTTTAGGAACATCTGCGGACTAATAATAATTTTTAAAATAAATTAAAATGGCAACAACAACAGCTGGTATTACTATATCTAGTAGAGATTTAATGACAAACGCCGTAAATCTCACTAATTCAAAAACATTGACAAGCGCTGGTACAACGGTTGGTATTACAGGTTCAACTGGTTTAGCTGCGAAAACTTTTGCTGCAACTGCTAACGTTGTCCTTATAGACGCTAGTACTACGTTTGCAACTGGTAGCGGTCATGAAAAAGTATACATCAAAAACACTTCTAGCTCTTCTACTCAATATGTCCAAATTTTACTTGGAACTGTAGAGATAGGTAGATTATATGGAGGTGATTGGATGTTTATGCCTACAGCTTTTGGTAGTGACGATTTTGACAATGATGGTGAAGGTACCGATTTAGAGGTAACCCCTAGCACTGCAGATTCTGTTACTCTAGAGTATATGGTATTATACTAATAGTATGGAGTTAGAGGTACTAAGGTTTAGCTCTCAAACAGACTCAACATCAGGACTTCTTTTCGAGAACACACACGTCGGAAAGAAGTTCTTATGTTACACTCTAGAAGATGAGCGTAGAGCATTAAAAGTAAGAGGAGAAACAAGAGTTCCTGCTGGTACTTATAAAATAGAGTTAAGAACAGAAGGTGGTTTTCATTCAAGATATACTAAAAAATATCCTGGTATACATCGTGGTATACTTCATGTCACTGATGTTCCTAACTTTGAGTATATCCTTATACATACTGGAAATACTGACGAGCACACTGCTGGGTGTTTACTGCTGGGCGACTCACAGGAAAACAACCTCATACTACCAGACGGATTTATTGGTAAAAGTGTTAATGCGTATAAAAGGGTTTATCCTAGTATTGCAAAAGCAATAGCTCAAGGAGAAGAAGTAACAATAACGTATATAGATTACGATTAAATAATAAAACATGGCAACATTAACAGTAACATTAACAGAGTCGGTTACGGTAACTGGAGAAGCTCACGCTCCTACAACTACTCAATTACCAGCTATGAGTTTCACTGGTATAAACAATATATACAAACAACAGGTTACTGTGCCTAGTAGTGCATTAACTCAATTTTTAAAGTTTGGATCTGCAGAAGCAGCTGGAACACTTAGAGTTGCTGATATATACTACATAAGAATTACCAACCACGATTCGAGCAATATTGTTTCTGTTGTTACAAGCGACAGTACTAACAATAGATCTTACGCTCAAAAGATTTTACCAGGTAATCATATCATATTTACATCAGGAGCACAAAATGTTTTTGACGCTAATGATGCTTCTACTACTCAAGGAAGCTACAATGTAAGTGTTCCTTGTACTGCTGATTTCGACGAAATAGCTATGAAAGCAGAAACTGCAGCTGTTAAATGTACTATATTTGTAGCTTACGGATAATAGACATGATATGGCAATTAAGTATATTGGTAAATATGTAGGCGATACTCCCGCAAAAAGAAAGTTTCAAAGAAAAACTAAAGACGACACTGGAAATAACACTATACAAGTAGGTACTAAAGATACCAGTGGCTTTATTCTTCAAACAACTTCAACTGGCGCTGGTAACGATCTTATTATAAAAGCTGGAGATGCTAAATCTGGCGGAACCAACGGAACAGGTGGTGATTTACAACTATTTGCTGGTAGAGGAACTGGAAGTGGAGCTAGTGGAGAAATATCATTTAGGCTCTTTCCAGCTGGTGGATCTGGAACATCTTATAATTCAGCTGTTGAAAAAGCTGTACTCAACGAACTTGGTAATCTACAGATAGACGGAAGACTAACTGAAAGTAGTAGAACTAGAATAAAAATACTACATAGTGATTTTATTGCTGACGATGGCGGTAGGCCTTTAGCAATTGATGACACTGGAGTCGCAAGCGAAGAGTTGTTTTTAGAAACTGTTAGTACAAACCCTGCGTATGTTACTGTAGATATACCAACAGGATACAAAGCGACAGGTGTAATGATTTTTGGAAGTGGTACAACAGCTGTTGAAGTTTGGGAACATCAAATTAATTCTAAAACAGGTGTTAGCAAAGGTACTGGTAATGTTGATACAGAGATAAATATAACAGATGTCACTAGTAGTACTACAAACTATTTGTTTATACAAGTATTGCAAGGATCTGGAGATGAAATACACGGTGGCTACGTAACAATAGCAGCAGTATAAATATAAAAACTACAACTAATGCCTAATAATTTAATATCGTTAGTATCAATAAACTCAACATCTTTTGTTAGCTTATCTAACAAAGGTTTTGAAAAAATGTTGATAAGTAACACAGGCACTACAGATTTAGATTTTAATCTAGTTTATGGAGATACTAGATTAGTAGGTGAAACATCTGTTGGAAGTACTCATGAATCTTTTTTCTTTTTAAAATCTATAGAGATACCAGTAGGTACAACATTAGAGCTTGATGGTTATAGTCCATCATCTATTAAAAAAACTGATGGTACTGTTTTAAGAAAATCAAGAACAGTTACCAGCGAAAGAGATGGTCAAAACCAAAACTTTAAAAAACTATCCAAAACAACTACTACAGTAGATTATTCTTTTCTAGTTTCATTAGATAGTGGTAGCGATACTGCTGATGTTGTAGTAATATATAAGGATAACTTAGCAAATTATTAATATAAAAAAACGGTCCACAAGTAATTATATACTCATGGACCGTAAAATTGATATTAGTAAAACCGTGTATGTAGCGATAATGGTTATCGTTTATACAATAGCTTTATACTAGCTCACCATTCTTAATTTCTTGAACTTCAGTTCTAACACCTTGTGCTAGATTCTTAATCTCTTGCATAGCTTTTCTAAGACGCGTTCCAGCGGATTTATTTCCACCTTCAAACTTATCATAGTCAGCCGCAGTTTCAATTAATACTCGATGCATTTCTGCTAGCATTTTTTCTAAATTCTCCATTTGATTAAATTGTTTAATATATTAAATTATTTCTTGATAAAAAATGACATTACAAATAACATAGTAACTAGTCCTACAAACCCGCCGTTACCAACGTGATTTAATAAGTCAGCAAAATTACCGATAACATCGATAGTTGCATCTCCAGTTACTAAGTACCAAAGGATTGTCACTGGAATCACCGCCATCAATAGCGCTGAAAATCCTGTTAAAAATCCCATTACATAATCCATTACTTCTTTCATAATAATTGTTTTTAGTTATAAGCTTGTTACTTCACAAGATCCGCCGGCACAAGCTAACTCACCAGACAGATCAGTATTATCATCCAATTCAACGACCTTCTCGAGGTCAACGTTTTGTAATGACTGGGACATTTCTTCGAAGCGCTTCTTAGTTATGTCCTCAAAAGGTGCTTGGGTATAAGTACCACCGTCATACGGTAATACGGACAACCCATTGTAACACTCTCTATTCTCCCACATCCATTCGCCAGCTCTATCCCATTCATCTGCTTTCAGACTGATCGTAGCCGAAACGTTGTGGGTGTTAGATCCTTTTCTATGACCGGGCTTAACCCACTCTTCAGAAACCTTTTTAACTCTTTCAAGTAAATCAAAGGCTGATTCGGTTCTAACAATAGATTTGGTTGGTGATGATTGTGGTATTTCTATTACAGCGGTATCGTGTGGTCTAAAATACTCATCCTCAATTAGGTTTGGGTGATTGATACTAAGATAACTATAAATAGCCTCGTTTTTACCAACACGTAATCTACGAATGTAGTATTTGTTATGCCACGCATGTATACCTGAAGAAGTACCGAGTACTAGTGATGTTGTCCCCGCAGGTTTAACGCAGGTTGTTCTGGCAGCTTTGTTAATACCAATGAGCTTTGCAACTCTAGTATTCTCACGCTTAACCACATCAGCGGCTTTCTTCATATCTAACTCCAATACCTTTTTTGAAGCGATACCTGTCATCGACACTCCTATAAGAGCATCTTTTTCTGTTGTGTCTTTCCATACCTCACGTAGGTAGTGAAAATCTGTATACCCAGCTTGTAGTGTACCGATAAACGCAGCAGCTTTCACCCTGTCGTTTAATTCATCTTGGTCAGCAAGATCTGATACATTAACTTCACATAGATTACAGAACTGATAAGGACGTAGAGCAATCTCGCAACACGGGTTTGTTCCCCAGTCTTTATCATTGTTTAAGTAGATACCAGGTTCTCCAGCTCCAGATAACTCAACACGTTTCCAAAGATCCATAAAGAAGTCTTTAGTAATTTTGTGTCTCATCAACACAGCTGAATTATTAGCTCTACCTCGTTGTGGGTTTTTCTCCCACCAACTTCCTGCTTTACAGGAAATCATTTCTTCGTCGTGCGCACTAAACAGTGATATTAATGCAGCACGTCTAATGCCACCAGCAAGGACAGCATCAGCAATGTAACATATAATATCATGTACTTCAATAGCGGCCAAGTTCTCTCCATCATCTTTTGCATCTAGTACTCCTTGTATTTTAATTAAACATTCTTTCAAAGGCTGTGGTCCCGGTGCTTTTCCACCAGAGGTCACTAGACGTGCTCCCTTAGGTCTAATGTCAGAATAATCAAATTTGATCTTAGATGATCTCTTAGAGCCCATATAGGACTTAATTAAAACCTTAACAGCATCTGACCATCCTTCGATTGAGTCTCCAATAACAAATCGTCTTTCTCTTTTACTAAATGGCTTTAACACATTTGGTAATTGTTTGACGTGATGTTGTTGAACTGAATAACCAACCCCACAACCAGACAGTAACAAAAACATAGTCTCATTAAATGAATCGATTGAATCAATAGGTAGGTAAGAACAATTGTACAACCTGTTAGGTGATATTTCAATTGGCTTACCTGAGAACTGAAGGCTACGCATGGAAGGTAAAACCTTCTTAGCATAGACCAACTTATATGTGTTCTCTATATCATCTTTCAACTCTGGGTATTTTTTCTGGTGCATCTCTTTATTTCGAGTTACAAGTTCTTCCCAAGTTTCCCGGCGGTTAAGCTCGGGGATATACTTAGCATATTTCATATGCACGGTAATATCCGATAATATATTATTCATTGATTAGTTTTTAAATATAGTTAAACAAATATCTATAAATCCTAGATATAACACGTGATTTGCCCGTGTGTCTTCTTGGTATGATCTCATACCAAATAATATGCCTGGAAATGTTCCAAAGCTTAGTTCCCAATTATCTCTCATTTTCGTTGTTTTAAGATTAATTCTACTACTTTGTCACACTCCTTTTGATTCTGAGGTTTATATAAAGTCAC
>Ga0114906_1001117_pt1 | contig 14411 bp, 10 predicted proteins | sample MalvirDeepMed_M9_FD_89687 | JGI IMG/M metagenome (GOLD analysis project Ga0114906, IMG submission 89687) | Marine viral communities from the Global Malaspina Expedition - Malaspina viral metaG DeepMed_M9 | ecosystem: Environmental > Aquatic > Marine > Oceanic | place: Mediterranean Sea...
GATGTTGGCACAGGGCGATCTATCGTTTTAAATGAAATAAAAGATATAGTTGATTACCACCACCAGCCAAAGTGGAATTATGTGCCTGAAAGAAAAGGAGACGTCAAACATACTTTAGCTGATATTAATAAATTAAAAAATATTGGATGGTGTGCTAAAATAAACGTTATTGATGCCATTAACAATTGTTTTGAGGGAAGTAAAACCTAGTGAAAGAAATATCATATAAAATAAAAAATAACACCATTGCAATTGATTTTGATGGCGTTATACATAAATATTCAAAAGGATGGCAAGGTCTTGAAAACGCATATGATCCCCCAAATGATGGCACAATTGAAGCTATAAAAAAATTAAAGTCTATGGGTTTTAGATTGGTAATATTTTCTAGTCGAACCGTTTCGGTAATAGAAGAATGGCTTGACAAACATCAACTGTCGGAATGTTTTGACGAAGTGACAAACACCAAAATACCCGCAAGAATTTATATAGATGACAGAGCTTATCATTTTACAAGTTGGGAAAAAACAATAAAGGATCTTTTTAGTGATTGATTCCCAAAAAAGAAGCTGGCTAAAAGCATTTAGTTGGAAAAGCTTGGGCTTTGTTATACTTTTAACAATAGCCTTTCTTGTGACTGGATCCTTAGCCCAAACCGGATTTGTTGCTATAGCTTATCATTTTTTTATGCTATGTTTGTTTATGGTACATGAACGAATGTGGAATAAAATAAATTGGGGAAAAACAAAAGGATTATACATTCAAATGACGGGAATGAGCGGCGCAGGTAAAACTACCCTGGCGCGAGCTGTTGAGACAAAATTAAAAAAACGTGGGATTAAAGTGGAGATTATCGATGGTGACGAATACCGCGAAAATCTTTGTAAAGATTTAGGGTTTTCTCGAAAGGATCGCGAAGAAAACATAAGAAGACTTTCATTTGTTGGAAAAGTGTTAGAACGTAACAACGTGGTTTGTATTATGTCCGCAATTAATCCTTATAATTCCACGAGAGAACATGTAAGAAAAATAGTTTTAAATTCAAAATTAGTGTATGTTCAATGTGATTTAGAAGAATTGAAAAGAAGAGATCCTAAAGGTTTGTACAAACGGGCTCTTTTGGCTGATGGAAATCCTAATAAAATATACAACTTTACAGGCATTTCAGATTTATTTGATGAGCCTCGTTGTGCCGATTTGACTATTTCAACAAATAAACAATCACAAAAACAATGCATCAGCGAATTAGAAAAGTTCATTTTAAAAGAAATAGGAGGTTAAAATGACTGAATTACAACACACAAATTTATCAAAGCAAGCTTTGGGAGCTTTAATGATGGCTCTTCAAAAGAGCTTGTTGGAACAAAGCGATATTGTTCCAGTGTTAGAAGGGTTTAAGTTCGTTAATACCGGAGAAGGATTGGTAGTTTTAAATCCACCCTTAGTAAAATTTAATGAAGAAACCACACAGGATTGGGATGTTATAGCGGGAACATCTGGAGTGGTAGAAAACGAACCGGTACCAGCAGTTGATCCCTTCAGCAGAAGAGAAGAGTGATGCCAATTTATGTTTATGAATGTTTAGATTGCTTAGGAGAATGGAAAGAAAGCCATGGCATGACTGAAGATATAGAAGATTGCTTTTGGTGTGATTCCCATAATGTTCATAGAGTACCATCATCTTTTACCAACTTATCTAAAAAAATGGAAGCTAAAAGGAAAGTTGGTGACTTAACTAATGAATTTATAGAAAATTCAAAAAAAGATCTACACCAACATAAGAAGAAGTTAGGTGATAAAAGATGATTGATATATTATTGGGTCTTTCTTTTATTGCTAATATATTTTTAGTTTGGTATATTGTACAACTTTTGCGCCGATTTCTAGCCTTTCAAGAAGATTTGGACAACTTTATGATAAAGCTTGAAGAATACGAAGGGCATATAGAACTAGTTAACAAATTGGAAAGATTTTATGGAGATGAGACCCTGGCAAATCTTCTTCGGCACTCTAAAGCTATTGTAGAAGAATCTAAACAATTTAAAGGCATTTTAGAGCCGGATGAAAACTATGAAGAGGAAGAAGATTATGGCGAGGAAGCGTAGTCCCAAAAATCATTACTTTACGAAAGTACACGAACAGGCTATAATTGATTATTGCAATACAGAAGATTCTAAATTAAGAAATCAATTATATAAAGAATTTATTGGCCCTGTTTTTGATGAAATGGTGGATAAGATTGTTTATACTTATAAGTTTACAACTCTTCCTAATATCGATGTTCTTAGAGAAGACTGCAAAAACTGGTTAATAACGGTTCTGAATAAATTTGATCCTTCTAAAGGCTCTAAAGCTTTTACTTATTTTAGTGTTATTTCAAAAAATTGGTTTATTGCGGAGATTAAAAAAACCTCTAAGAAAGCTAAGAGAGAAATACACATAGATGATTATTATTTTTCTTCGGGATGTAACAATGAAGGTATTGCCGGCGCACATCAACTTATTGCTCACAATACTTATATAGGTGATCGCACCAAATATGAATTTTTCGCTCATTTAAGAGAAGAAATAGTTGACTGGAAAAAGCTACCTCTTCGTCCTAACGAACAAAAAACCATACAAGCTATAGAAATATTGTTTAGCGAATCAGAAAATATAGAAATTTTTAACAAAAAAGCTATTTACTTATACATTAGAGAAATTACCGGCTTGAACACAAAACAAGTTGTAAGTTCTCTTAATAAAATAAGAAAAAGATACGCGGAGTTTAAAAAAGAATGGGACGATCAATAAAAGATGTAGACACTTTCATTGAAGAGGCAATCAATAACATTAGAGATGATAGAGACATTACTTCTACTCTTTTAACAAAAATATTTACTGAAATTAACAAAGCAAATGATGCGGATTCCCATAAAAATTTAGGTTTTATTGCCGCTAAATATGTTGAAACCCTTCAACGGTCCAACGAACAACTAGTTAAGCTTACTTCTATTTTATCTAAAAAAAGCAACACTTCCGCATCACTTACGGAAGATGATAAAAAAGAACTTTTTGACGTCATTCAAGGAGAAAAAAGTTAGCTTATGACTGATAATTTATTTAACAACACTTCTACTCCTGCGTTTCTCGACCCAAGTGAAGATAGAGTTACTATAGACGTTCTTAAGGATGCTAATACACAGTTAAGAGAAACTATGTTAGCAAATTATGAACCAAATAAACTTAAGCAACAGACTGAATTCAGCGCTATTTGTTTAATGCAATTGGATAATTTAAGTATAGGTAATCAAAATGTGGTTAGAATAAAAGCTAGAATTCCTGAATTGCATAGCATGTTTCCTGTTCCTAAAGACGTCGAGGATTATAAATCTATAGCAGTATATCCTACGTTTATTGCGCTTGGCAATTCTTTTAATCCTCAAATACAAAATGGAACTGTGGCGCCAGGAACGAGATTAACGGTAACATTTACTAGCATGGCTAATTTTGGGGGTCCAACAATCAAATCTATTTCTAATATTACAGATGGCGTTGTTGGTAGCATTATAGGCAACACGAAAAAGAAAAACAAACGCAAAGGGCCGCCGCCTAAACCGGGAACGTTAAAAGACTATTTAAAGGGCTTAACAAAGTCAACCGGACCCCTCGCGAGATATGGCAACAACCATCCGTTCCAGTATTACCTCCATGCTTATGGCAGCCCTCATGCCAATCCTACGACGGTATACCCAGTCAAGGCCAGCTACGTCCGATTTGTTGGCTTTAAGCGCAGAGGCAAGCGCTCTCCGAAGGGAGTTGTGTTACACCATGGCGCCGGCACGGGCGGACTACGCAATACGGCGCAATCATTGTGGAGCCGAGGGAAGTTTGGTACCCATTACGTAATAGACAAGGATGGATCTATTTACTGTCTTACTAATCCTCGATATAGAGTTTCCCACGCCGGCGGAGGATATAATAAATATATTGGTATTGATATGGCTAATGGCCCGGCGATGAAGGCTGGCTCCACAACATTTCGTACCCCCGCACAAGTAGAAGCTGCGTGGCAATTAGTTAACTATTTGGCACAGAAATATAAATTTGGTCTTTCGGTGCCCGCGGAGCCAAACGTAGGCATCGACGGCATGACCGATGTACCTTTGAGCCGATTACAAAATTCCGGGGCAAAAATAAAACACAAAATATCAGGGGCCGGAAAAACAATACACTCTCATGCCGAGGTCGGCCACGGCGATGGAGATTTTGCTAAACTTTATATAATAATTCGTATGACTGGGAAAGGTCCGGCCACCGCATACGCCCACGCCAAACAGAAATGGCTTGAAGCGGCGGCGACCAAAAAGGTCGTTCGAACGGCCATCATTGACGGCAAGCCGAAGGGCGGCGTGCGTACCGGTCCCGCGAACAAGGCCAAGAGCAAAATCAAAAACGTCATCCCCGTAGGGTTTATTAGCAGAGATAGGTCAATTGAACTTTTTGGGCAAGCAACGAATGATCAAATCGTAGAGATGAATAATTATACGGGTAAAGCATATACTCACGCCGAATTAACAGAAGCTATAAAAAAAGAACCGAAGTGGACAGCTCCGCTGAAGGGACTAAAAGGCGAATAAATAAAACGAATAAATATATACAACTATGACTACATTTTTACAAGCATATGCTGATAAAGTTGATACTAAATTAAGAATTAATCTTAAGATAGTTGAAGACTTTTTTGAAATTACTGAAGAGGTATTTCTCTTACCAGATCAAAAAAGTGCCTTTGGAAATATTACAAAAAACCTCTATGATGGCTCTAAGAAGCCGACATATGTTACAGAAAAGGAATTTCAAAAAGGCTTTATAGATTATACTTTAGATTTAAATTTTTCTACTGTCGATCCGGAAACATTAACACAACATTATAATAATTTATTTAAACTAAAAGAAAATGAAGCTGAAGCTGCTTTTAGTTCATTGCTGCTTCAACAAAACGCTGAATTGTCTAAAATGCGCGATCAGGCTAATGCCACTACTGCAGCAAATATAGAAAAATACACTGCTGACAAGGAGGCCTCTGCAGAAGAAACACCATTTGACACAGTGCCGACTGAGCCTTCTTCTCCCGACGCTACTGATGAGGACGCCGAACCGCGCGATCCGAAAGAGTGGGCAGGTCCACCCGAGTTTGCGCCATCATCGATGAAACCACCAACGGCCAACAGCCGCCCAGTTAAAGAGTTTAGTGGTATGAGCACGGCAAATGCCAACACTATGACTGAACTTCCTTCTAAAGTTACCATTAATTTAGAGGGCATTGATGGGGATCGATTGGTAGAACCGGTACCAGCTCCTTTATTGTTTCCTGGTGATATAGATGTAAAATGTGAAAACAATGCTGGTGTTATATTTGGTCGCGACGAATTATATCGTATTCGCGGCCACACTAAAGCCGGCGCCTGTTATCTTTATGCAGGCCGCAGTCCGAACAACATTCAGACTGAAGTAAAAGCTAAAAAATCCCCATTCATGGCCGGCGCCGCTGAGGTTGGATCCGCCGCGGCAAATTTGGCGTTAAAAAAGCCTAATGATTTGATAAGAGATGCGGCTTATTTATATTTATCTCAAAAAGCAGATGTCGACACACTGTTAAAAGTGGCAATTGGTACGTATGGGAAAGTGTCACATCGAAAGATCGAGACGCGTCAAGGTTTTTCTTTAGCAGCTTTAAAAGCTGATGATGTTGTAATTATGGCCAGAGAATCGGGCATAAGATTAATTACCGGAACAGATGAAACAAATAGTAGAGGCGGAAAATTGTCTGCTAAATTTGGTATTGATTTAATTGCTGGAAATGATGATACAGATTTACAGCCTTTTGTTAAAGGAAAAAACCTTACTGAGTATTTAAAAACGCTTTCGAAAGTGGTTAGTGAACTTCGGGGAGTCCTATATAATTTTATAACAAGCCAAATTGACATGAATGCGGCTTTATCAGATCATACTCATTATGATCCTTTTTCTATGTTTTTAGGAGCATTATCGGCCGGAAGTCCATTGGTAGTAAACAAGGGTCAGAATTACATGTCACAGAAGGTTATGAAGGCTGGAGTAAAAGCACAATTGGACGGTGTACAAATGCAGAAAAACATTATAAGCATAATGCAAAACAGAACTAATAATGATAATAATGCTTTTGGCAAACTGGGAAAATATAAGATTTTAAGTGAAAAAAATAGAACCAATTAAAAGGAATTACAATGGCTAGACCCATAATAAAATATATCCCCAAAAAGGATAAAAAAGTTATTTTAGCTAAGTTCAGAAGTGATGCTACGGCCGCCGAATTTAAGTATATGAATCAATTTGTGTTTTTTGGCAAGGAAGGCGTAGTATACTTTTTTGGTAAAGGTATAGCCGGCGGCGAAGGCGGACTAGATTACAGCGTGGGTGTAAACAAAGCAATATCTGAGGCACAGAAAATTGGAATATTACCATCGGAAGAAGACCTCGATCTCTTTGGCTCGCTTAGCCCGAAACCGGATTTTAAATCGATGTTTAAGCCGAGTGAATTCCACCGTAATGCCGGGGACAACGAGTACGAATATCGATTTATAATTCTGACCACGCGCGCCCAAATAATTACTAAAGGTACCGCAGATGTATTTTTTGAGACGCCTAAGAAGTCCTCATACACGCCACCGGCCACAAAAACCCCACCATCCGCGACGCCCGGGGCTTCACCCACTTCAGATAATTTTGGCTATAGAAGTGGATATGGCAATCGCGTTGTACAATTAAAATTAGGAGACATTAGCATCTTTACTGTTGTGATGCAAAAACTCTTTTCGGATTTAAATACCAAAATTCAATCTTATGATATTAAATTTGATACCTCCTTCAATCCAATATATTATGCTGACCTGATGAATGATTTAGATACTAAAATAAGAGAGGTTCTTGAAACCAACAAGATGCCACTGGAAGGCAATCGATATATTAAACTTGAATTTACAACTGATTTTACATCACTTGAAAAAATGCTTTTTGGGGCCCTGACAGAGACGGGCAACATGGAACCAGTGAATGTTAGTAGTATTAGTAATACGTTTTCTAATCAAACCCTTAATTCTTTAATTTACAATTTGCCGGCTATATATAAGCAATACAATACAAAATATCAGCTGGGCGGTAGTACAAATGCTAGCGGAACCGGTACTGTTTTTCTTTCCGCGGATGAAATTAAGTCATTTTTAAACAAGTACGTTGTTCCTCCTCCTAGTTTATCAACATCAAGTATTATACCCACTAAAAGTATACTCAATAAATTTATTTTAGGAGACGAGCGCCTTTTAGATGATCAATATTATAATAATTATCAAATTTCTCGTCGGGCTATCCCGGCCAAGTTTAAACAAAATCTTAGTCAAGAGATATCTCAACAATATGAAGCAATAGGCGATTTTCTAGGAGATCAGTGGGTTCAAGGAAAGTATTCAGAGCTGAAAAATGTAGACGATATTTTTGATCAACTTTTAGATTACATTAGCATCCCTGACTTAATTAAACTAGCAGCTAAATGTTTATTACAAATCATCCCTTTGGATGATTTAATGGATACTATATGTGACTGGATATTGGAAGAGGATCCGGAGACCGGGAAAACATGGTTTGAAACGCATTTAGAAGACATTACCACAGCATTGGAGAAAATGGATGACGGTATTGCTAAAGATATAGCAGGTGAATTAACTCAAGTATATTTTGAATTGCTTGATAAAAGTATAGAATATTCAGCTGAGACAGCTAAAGCCGGCATCAAGAAAATAGGTGATTTAATAGCTTTTACTACTGATGTTGGTATGTGGTCAAGTACCAAATCTATTCAGCGAAAGGTTGATGATATTTTGGACCATGCGGAAGAATTAATTAAAGCATTAGGAGTGGGTGAAACTTCTATATTGGCTAGACAAGGCGCGATGGAATTGCGCAGGGACGCCCTCCAAGCAGAATACGATAAATTAGACAAAAAATTAGAACGATTTGGCCCCGGCGCCCCCGGAACTTCAAATCAGAACGAAACTAAAAGCTTTTATGTTAATCAAATAGGCGAGTTAGATACTGATATAACAAAGCTTAAAGAAGCCGCTAACAACACTGAAGATCAATTACGGTTGTACAATTGGCTTGTATCTATTAAACAAAGGCATTGGATAAAAGTGGCTTTAACTCCTGGCCCCATTTCGCCACCGTCGCTAGTTGCCCTCAATAATAAGATTGAGGCAGATAATGCCGCCGGCGGCCACGCCATTGGCAATATTATGTTATATATGGTATCTTTAAACCCTTATCTCACGACTGACGAAAAAACTATATTGTATAACACAGTTTTTGGTTCTGGCACAACTGCAGCCCCGGATAAGCCTGCATTTGAGCCGAAACACGCAGCGGATGCCTTAATAGCGTTTAATAATTATGTTAAAGGAGTAACTTTTAACTTTGCACCACCAGAGACATTTAAATTATTTAAATTTGCTTTTAGTAGTGACTATACGACATTAAAGGATAAACTGGCGGCTAAGAAGCACCAGTTTGATCTCAATTTAATTAATATAAAAAGAATTGTTGAATATATAGATTACTTAGCCAAACTCGAATCGGGCCCATCTAGTGTGTTGAGGAATTTAGCTAAGTTTGGGGCTGATACTGCTACAGAGTTGTTTGGCCAGCTGATGGACAATGGAACAAAAAAACGCAAACTTTGTTTAGCAATTATACAAGCGGTGCCGGCAGTCGGATATCTAATATATCAGCTAGCTGATGATCCTGCAGCTGCAGGAGAATATTTTGTAGATCAAGGAACTGCCCTATATAAGGGATTTCTTAAAAGAGTACAAATGTTTTCAAGAACTGATTATCCTGTAAATGATATATTAAAATCACTAAATGATGCTCTTGCAGAAGTGGGTATGAACTTGGCAAGAGATATATTAATTAATGGAATTCTCGCCACCATTAATTTGCTTAGAGAAGAGTGTGCAGACGAAGATAAAATTAATGCTCCTTATAGCCCGATGGGTGCGGTAGATTTATCATCATTTATAACTAATTCTAAAAAAGGCGCCGACAATACTGCCCCCGACGCGCTTGAAAAGAGTAATTCATATAATGACATTATTAGTATATCACCAGATATTTCGGCAGATCAATTTTCAACAATATTATCTACTTTATCTGAGGCCTTTAGTATCAAAGAAATGTGTTCTCTTCTAGATAAAAACACACCAACATCCAAGAAATTATATAAAAAAGCAATTGCTTCTCTTAATTCGTTAAGCTTTCTTAAAGGAACGCATTTTCATGGTTTGTATATTAATGAAGCTGGAATAGAAAATTTCTTCAAATTGATATCTAAGGATATTGAGCCGGCTTTTTGCGCGCAAGCACTTAATAATTTTGCAAAAGAAAAGACACTCTTGTTAAAAATATGTTTTGGTAGAGATGATACAGTGCTGGAACATCTCTTATGTAAAGATATGACTCCCGAGGAGTGTTTAAAGCTCTTAGCTGCTAAAGCCGCAATGCCGAAAACTTTATTAAACAATCTTCTCGGAAATTTATCTACTTTGTTTGGCGACAATCAGTCTCCCGATCCCTGTGCTGACAAAGAAGGCATATTCGACGCATCACAAAAATATAGTGCAAAACAAATTGGAAACTCTATTTTTGGCGGTATAGAAACATGGTTTGAAGACGATATAAGTAAAATAAAAAATATTTACGGCGATACGGCCCTGGCCTGGACCGAGCCCGGACTTTTTGCACCCGGTGAAAATAATGTGCTTGCCAAAATGGCCCAAGGGGAAGCTGCTCTCAGCGATATAGATGCTCTATCAAATAAAATAGGTACTGACACCGCCGGAATGAACATTTTATTACGAGTTCAACAGAATTTAAACCGGTTAACTTTTAGCAGGCCGAAGGAGGATGACGACAATCCAGAAGGTACTTTGAACTTGAGAATTGCCACGGAAGATATAGACAGCGTCGGCACCGGCAACACCGCATTTAAAAGAACAATTAAGTTTGAATTTAACCCTGACATGTCTCCTAATAACACTACTCTAGAAGTTTCTGATCGAGAGGACTTCGTGATACAACCTACCGCGGAAGAGCTTGCACAGCAACTTCAAGATAGAGCAGATTGGGAAGCAGACAATCAAGACCTCATGGACCAGGGCGAGGAATGGCAACCGCCGCCGCTAAAAACGGAGCCCTATGATGATGTTATTGCGTCGTGGGGTACCAATAAATTTACGTCGCCAGGTCAGGATACAATGTTACCAGATGAAGTATTTAATATAGTGTTGGGGCAGCCTGATTACGCAAAAAACGCTCAAGACAAAGTCAAACAGGCTGTGATGGGGCAGGATTATTATTTTACTTTATTGAATAGCATTTTAAAAGATTTATTTGCAACGGCGTTTAAATCAGGCTTATATAAACGGTCTGAGTTCAATAAACTTAACTTAAATAAGAGTATAACGATTGAAAAATGCTTTTTAGGTTTTATGAACAAGAGAGTGTTAATTAAACAAATGTTAAGATTGGCGGAAAAACTAGTTTGTTATGACCCCAATTCAGCCACGCTCGGCCCTGTTAATGTGGCTATAATAAAAATAGCGTTAGATTGTTTAATAAGAACAATTGCCGTAAAAGAATTAATGAAGTCACTGTTTGTGTATGGCCTATTTCCGGTTGAACTACCTTTTGATGATGAAGCTTCTTTTTATGATCAATACATCACTAGTGAAATTGAAAGAGCACTAAAGGAGAACTTGTTTAAAGGTAACTTTTATGATGAGGTTATAAAAGGCTTTATTACCGATATAGTAAAAATCATGTATCAAGACGACACAATGGATCATGAAGAGGCCTTTAAAATAGTTAAAGACGCCCAAATTAATTTTGTTAAACACCTAATGATTCAAACAGTTTCTGACAACCTTTCAGCTTCAGTAAATGATATATCTGAATATCAAATGATTGAAGGTATTATTGATGGAGTAGAGAGCAGCGAAGATCTCGGAACCCTTGATGATTGGGAAATGATATCATATACGGATAAAATACAAGCCATTCAAAATGATTATTTTACATTATATGCAGATTCTTTTAATTATGCTCCAACAGGCGACGCCGTCGGATCGCACGCCGACGATCGTCCATGGTTGATCGACCATGGCGCGCTTACTAAAATTAATTTTGACTTAGGATCAATGCCTACGTTTGTAAGGACGCCAACTCAAGATACTACTTTTTTTGATTATTTAACATTACAACAAACATATTCGGACGATATCGAAACAATATTACAAGGCATTGATGACGGCATTGTATTGGAAAAAATGATAGAAGTAAAGCCCAATACTAGTTTTATTGCGAACATGGGTGAAAATTATCAGTATTTTCTAAACTTTTTGAGAGAAATTGGAAAATATAGTATAGTTGGCGCCGTACCCTACGGTCTTTCGTTGTCGCGTTTTTTATATGAAACAAAATTGATAATGTTATTTCCTCAATTAAGAAAAATTGTAAACAGTATGGGTCAAAAGGCCGGCACGGGCGCCCTGTGGGAAAAATACTGGATGGGTTCCACCAATCTGTCGAAGATGGGTCCGAATTTATTTTTAAAGATGTTTTTGTGGAACTATGATCCACAATTTGCAGAAGGTCAACCTGACGAATGGGCTAGTGTCTTGAGTGATCCTGAGATAGCTGAAGACTTTGATTGGTCAATAACAGGAAAATGTTATCTTAATGACCTTGAAGCGTTAATAAGTGAGTTTCGTTATCCATATTTTGATGCAGATAGCAGTTTAGGTTTGTACGAACCCGCCGGCTATAACGAATTAAGCGAAAACCAATATTTTGAGAAATATGTTTTAAGTTTTGCCGATGCAGGCTCCACAAATCTTGGGAACAAACTCTACACTGCAGTCGGCAGCTTTTATAGGGATGTTTTTCAAAATCCCTCGTCGGGTTGGGGAGGCGATATAAACATATTTAATAATCTATTGAATAAAAATTGGAACACTGCTTTCGCCGACGGAACATATTATTCTTTTTTTAAGTGGTTCTATAAACTACCGGTAAACAATATATTAAACACTAGTGTAGTATTAAGATTGAATGGATATGTAAAAGACCTTTCCGAGTTTCCGAGCAAACACCCTGAAAAAGCTAACGCCCAGGATGCAGCCACAAAGTTTCAAGACTCACTTTTTCCCGATACGGGCGCAATAGATGTACTGGCCAATCTAAATGATATTTTATCGCGCAAAAAAGTACTACTAGAAGAAAAGATTGGAAAATTTTCGTTCTTGACGGGAAATTCATCGGCGTTACCAACAAATCTGTACATTGGTTTTCCTGTGTTTGAAGTTAAAACGCCGTTGCCTGAACATATAACGTGGTATAATTTCTTTTTGAAAATGGACAAGTTGAGTTATTTATATCCCAAATTTTATCAAGATATCAACACAGCAGCGCTAGCAGCGCCTAATGGTGACTGGAAAGTAAATGATTTATTAATTTTGCCTAATAAATCTAATGATATTTGTAGTTATCTCCATAGATTTAAAGGCTCAACGGGATTAAACACTGAAAAACAAAAAAAAGTATTTGTAACTAAGTATCAATCCACACAGTGGTTTAATATAAAGGGCGTGTCTGTCTCAAAAGAGCAAATATTAAAACACGTTGGTCTCGACCGCGACGACGCGCAATATACGTCTGTGCACGAGGATTATGAGCACCTTAAGTTTGGGATGAGCGATGAGTACGTTAAGGAGCATGCAATCACCGATCCTTATGACGGTAACCCATGGGCTTATTTGACCGACGATTCTCTTGCGTCACTTCAAAGGAATAAAGATTATTTTCTCAAGCCGGATGGTACAGTAAAGCTTCCCCAGCAGTTCCTCAAACACGACGACGGTGACGACTTTGTGGGGGATCCCAAGCGCGCGGCCTTGACCGTCGGGTCGTTTACAATCAACGCGGTGAATGCCACGGACCCCGCGCAGACCGCCAAGATGAGCATCCCTCGATATATTCGACTAAGAAACAAATATCATACCCTAAATAAAGCCCATTACAGTCCAGCCGACGCAGGCAACGAGAACTGGTGGACTTATATTGATTACGGATGGCTCCGCGGATACCACGAGAGGTTCGTCAAAGAGGAGAAAGAGCTTGTTCGAAAATATCCCGGCTCCGAGTGGGATCCGTCGCTTCCATATGACCTGAACGCGGAATTCCCGATGGTACCTCCAATTGGGATATATCCATGGGGTAACAACATAGATAACGTATGCCATTGGGAGGAGCGCGGCGGCTGGTGCAGCCAAAACGATCCTAATACTTGGGAGACAGCCGGCACCGATAAAATTACGGAAAAGAAGGGCATGGAACCATATTGGAAATTAAGCTCCTTCGGCGGCAAGTGGTCGCAAGGCTGGGCCCAAGGAGGCTTAGCAAGCGCCAAGAAATCGCAAGTAGCTTTAGATTTAACCACCGTGGATAAGGCCACTGGAAAACCAATGTATCCTCAATATAATGCGTATTCGTTTTTTGGACGTATGATTGGCAATTCAGCTACAGACATGGAACTATTCAGACGATGGCTAGTAGGAAGCTTTTTCATAAAAGAACAGACTAGTATAATAGCATTACTTCATAAGTTTTATGCTGAATTGTATTATCCCGCAATCGACGGTAGTTTTGATACAACAATCAAACAAGCACTGAATGTGCTGGAGGCCGCAGTATCTTCAGCTAATGGAGATTATCAACAGGATGATGCCGAGGACGAGAATAGCGCAGGCGATTTAGATTTTGGCCTGATTGTTGGCATGCTTCTTAAAATGTTTTTTGGTGCTATGGCAAATACGGTTGATCCGATGTGGCAGACACCGTGGTTTATGCCGGGGCCATTTACACCTTTTGGAGTAGTGGCAAAACTATTAGACGGCGAGGAGGATCTTTTTAAAGGTGGTCCCGCCAGTACAACGGCCCCACGCGTATCTGGCATTCCAATATTCTGCGATGATGTTTTGGACGAACAAGTTAAGTTTTTCGATGTACCTACAGCGGATGATGTAGTTACACCGCCAACGCCGCCAGAAGGAGACAATGAATAAAACAATAGCCAAAATGTTCTATCAATCTAATTATATGAAAGAGGGCTAAACATGGCGTTTGGATATTCAGCAGTATTACCTTTGCAACGAGATGATGCGGATGGTTTTTATGTCTTAACAAAGACAATTCCACAAAATATCAAACAAAACTTTAAAAATCTTATACTTACCAATCCAGGCGAACGCGTTATGATACCAGATTTTGGAGTAGGTATAAAA
>Ga0114906_1001121_pt1 | contig 14353 bp, 14 predicted proteins | sample MalvirDeepMed_M9_FD_89687 | JGI IMG/M metagenome (GOLD analysis project Ga0114906, IMG submission 89687) | Marine viral communities from the Global Malaspina Expedition - Malaspina viral metaG DeepMed_M9 | ecosystem: Environmental > Aquatic > Marine > Oceanic | place: Mediterranean Sea...
CTAATGGGCGGTGCTGTATATGTAAGTGGATATGTGTCAGCTAACCGCCCATATATGATGTTAGTAGGGGGACGAAGTCCCCCGTAGGTTAGAGAGTCTCAGCCAGTTCATCCATAGCTTGGGATGCTTTGGTGCTGGATTTACGAAGTTTGTTCACGGCCTTCTCGGTGGCTAGGTACTGGAACTGTGAGTCGGTGTCATGTCTCACGAGATGGTACTGTTCTCCATCAACTTCACGAGTCTCTTCACTGATCTGGACATTGATGGCTACCAATTTACCTTCAATCACTACTATGATAGTTTCAAACATGCTATCTCCTTACGTTAAGGTTTCTAACTTAAAATCAGATTTTCATAATCGGATTAAAGGGTACACGAGCTGAGTTTGGCCGCATCACAAAATGATATTATTTTTTTTAGAAAGAACTTGGTCATTGACAAATATTTGATATTAGGTTTAAATTGGGGGGACTATAGGGGGGCAGGGAATAAGACTACTTAAAGAACTATATAAAACATATTATATATAGTATACATTATGGCTAACAATATAGGGCAGTACCATTCATTATCTTCATTTATAGACCTATTCAAAGAAGGTTTCAAATTATCTAAGATATTCTCAGGTTCTTTTATTGACCAACCTATCAAAGGTGGACTAAAAGAGGCGAAAAAAGGAGCCACAGCAGAAGAAAGAGAAAATTTCAAGCTTGGCCTTTTAGAAGACGATATGAAAGCTGCTATGAATTTATTTGAGAATGAATCATATTATTTTGGTTTGTTGTCAGGAGAATATGAAGTAACTAAAAAATTAGCACGCCCTCTTGAATTAGCTACACTTATTCGTCACGGTACAGCGGCTAGTCCAGTTAGTGATTATGGGATGAGACAGTCAGATTGGGAAAAGCAAGGAATAAAAGGATATAATATCAGTGAAGACAATTTGAGTAAATACGTTGATAAATGGAGAGATAGATATTTAAAGAATCCAGAAAAAGGGGCAACATGGGATATTGGTGGTTTTGCAGATATTGAAAGGGACAGATTTATCCTTTTTGGGACTACCCCCTCAAGAGAAAAACATGAGATTAGTCATATTTTAGGAGTTAAAGGTCTTAGAGAAGAACAAGCAAAAATAATAAAGGAATTTGAATCAGACCCAAACCCTAACAAAGAAAAATTTAATAAATTCAAAAGGATTTTAAATACGATGACGGCAGAGCACTTTGGTGGTATGGGGAAGGGAGGTAGAGAAATGTATGAGGAGGTATACGGAGATGAACCTAAATATACAGAAGAATTTCAAGAAAGGATTGGAAGAACTAAGGAATCATCAGAAACTCTTATGCATTCATATTTTGAGCAGAATTTTCCAGACTTTGAAGTACCAGACCCATCCAGACCAATGATACCTAAACAGCCGTCGATGCTTTCATCTACAGCTATGAGAGAAGCTGTTATGGGTGAATCTACAGTAACAGCATACGAAGGTCTTCCTTTACAGTCCACCAGCTATCGTTGGGATTTAAGCAAAGACGAGAATGTTGCTATAGCTGCTCAAATTGATAAACCTGAAGATATCATGAAGAGCAAAAGGTTCAGTCCAAAATATATGGCTCATCTAAAAATGGTCATTCCAGAAGATTTGTATCCACGAATGTTCAGAAATAAAGCAGAGGCGCTTTCACAAAGATTTGGAAGCCAGTCCAAGGAGGTAAAAAACTGGTGGTCCACTATGCAAGAACATGGATTAGCAAGAGTGAGATGATGGCAATTGCATTAAAGCAGTTAAGTAATTTACCATTAGAGGACCAAGAGTCTGTATTAGAGGGGATGATGCAGGAGTATTACCCTATAGAGATAAACGGTAAGAGGTTCATGATTCCAAAAGATGTCAATATGCTTGTAGATGAATTATACTTAGAAGTGAAAAAACTTAACAGTGTATTAGAGGAATACAGTATTGGAGAAGAGAGAGATTAAAGGTGTCAGTCATTATGTATTCGACACTTTAGATGAATTTCAACAGCACTTCGATAATCAACAACCTGATATAAAGAACAACTGGCGCCTTGCAGATGAAGGTGATTGGGTATGGAGTGATGACGGCAGGATAATACAGCTGCTAAAAGTAGCTAAAAGCGTCAATCATCCTAATGACAGGAAGAATTATAAGTTCGCAAAAGGATGGATAAGAACAGTCGTAGGTTCCTTCATCAACCGTGACAATACGGTAATGGATACGGATTTCAGTTCCCATGCTAACAGATACACTTTCTCTAAGACCATAAAGAACCCTGCTTCTAGAGTCAAACAACGCTCTATACCTACCAATAAAGAGAAAGAGTTTGCAACTAATGTTGTAGTTGGCATGGGAGCTGTAAAATCATACATGACAGCTTTCAGTGAAAAGAATGAGAATAGTGCAAGAAAGAAAGCTGTTGTACTCTTAAAACAGGAGAGGATAATGAAAGAAATAGATAAGACAGCCCTTGAAGTAGCAAAAGAACTAGGCATTGACCATAAGTATATACTTGCAAAGTTGAAAGATTTAGCTGACTATAGTGAAGACGACAGCATTATATTGCAGTCTACTAAAGAGTTAGGTAAAGCACTTGGTACTCTTGGCAGTGTGATAAAACAGAGAGAGATGGGAATCATGGGCATGTTCCAAGGATTCTCACAAGAACAGTTAGAATCTGCTGACAGGGCCAAACTAGTGGAGGATACCGAATCAGATGTTAAGGAATGATGAGGACGGCAATATAATAGGTTGTCATGAATGTGGAGCTAGAACATTAAAGAAGGATGGGTGGCATTATTATGGTGGAAGTGAGGAGAAGAAGCAAAGATGGAAATGTACAGCATGCGGTAAGAATACATTATATCCCAAGATATTAGAACAAGCCCCATTCAGACCAAAAGAAAGACCAATAGAATTTGCTCCTATAGAAGAGCTTATTGACCATCGTAATAAGTTATACAATAGAAAGAAGCAATATAAACAAAAGACAAGACTGCATGATATTGAGATAAATATCAATGGCCCTATAGGTATAGCACATTTTGGTGACCCTCATGTTGATGATGATGGTACAGACCTATCAATGATAATGCAGTATAGTGATGCTATAAATAATACAGAAGGAATGTTTGCTGGTAATCTTGGAGATATACAGAACAACTGGATAGGAAGATTGAGTTTCTTGTATGGACAACAATCAACATCAGCAAAAGAATCATGGAGATTAACAGAATATTTTGTCAATAAGATAGATTGGCTATACTTGGTAGCAGGTAATCATGATGTATGGAGTGGAGAGGGTGACCCACTTGACTTCATTATGCGTGACCATAAAGGTATATATGAGAAATGGGGAGCAAGACTAAATCTTATATTCCCTAATGGTAAAGAGATACGAGTGAATGCAAGACATATGTTCAAAGGAGTGTCTATGTGGAATACTGCGCATGGAGTAGCAAAGGCAGTGCAGATGGGATGGCGTGACCATATCCTTACTTGTGGACATATTCATGTATCAGGTTATCAAGTATTAAAAGACCCAGCATCAGGTCTTATAAGTCATGCTCTACAAGTAGGTAGTTTTAAGATATTTGATAATTATGCTGAAAAACTTGGGTTGGACGATAGGAATATATTCAACTGTCCAGTAACAATAATAGACCCAACGTATAATGACGATGATAACAGATTGATAACAACTATCTTTGACCCATTAGAAGGTGCGGAATTTCTTAAATTCAAGAGAGAAAAATGGAAAAAATCAAGAAAGAAACGGAAGTAGTACTGGTTCCTGTATTATCATACTGGCATCTTGCCAATAAAGGGCCCAACCAAAGTATACATCATAGAACAGAGAATTGTTCCATGTCATATAAGAGAATGGGATTCACAGTAGATGGCAAATATAAACTCAGAAAACGTATCAGAAGCCGAAGAAACACTTCAACTAGCACATAAGGATTTAATAGCATTTGGAAAGTTATTCCTTCCAGATGACTTTATGCGCAGTGAAACACCATTCTTTCATTATGAGATGGCGGATGACATAGATGATTTAGAGTGTAAACAGCTTGCTATCATCATTCCAAGAGGACATGGAAAGACAGTATTAACTAAAGCATCTATACTAAAAGATTTTGTATTTTGCAATGACAATGATAACTTTCTTTTCTACGCTTGGGTATCTGCTACGCAGAAGCTTTCTGTGGGCAATATGGATTATATCAAGCATCATCTTGAATATAATGATAGGATTAAATACTATTTTGGAAGCCTTAAAGGAAAGAAGTGGACGGAAGAAGATATAGAGTTGACAAATGGATGTAAACTTATTAGCAAGAGCAATGTTGCAGGAATCAGAGGAGGGGCGAAACTACACAAGCGGTACGACCTCATCGTACTCGATGACTTCGAACACGAAGCGAACACGCTTACGCAGGATTCTAGAGATAAGAATGCTAATCTGGTCACTGCTGTTGTATATCCCGCTATTGAGCCTCATACTGGTCGCTTGCGTATTAATGGTACTCCCGTACATTATGATTCTTTCATTAATAATCTTCTTACCAATCATGCAAAAGCTCAAAAGGATAAAAAGGATTTTGCTTGGAAGGTTATCACTTATAAGGCAATACTGCCAAATGGAGAGTCTCTATGGAGTTCTTTCTTCAATAAGAAGAAGCTGGAAGAGAAAAAAAGATTCTATATAGACTCAGGTCAGAGTACTAAATTCTATCAAGAGTACATGATGGAAGTGCAGAGTGAGGATGATTCCGTATGGACAAGGAAACATCTGAAATACTGGACTGGCCATTATGAGAACATAGATGGAATCAATTATATCCTTACTGATGGTAATCAGCTCCCGGTCAATGTGTTCATAGGATGTGACCCTGCTACCGATATTGATACCAAGACATCTGACTTCTCTGTTATAATGGTCATTGCAATAGACCCCGACAGCAATGTTTATGTACTTGAATATGAGAGACACAGGGCAATACCAACAATAGGAAGTAAGGATTTTGAAGGAAATATCATAGGTAAGAAGGGTGTAGTTGATTTTATAATAGATTTATATGAGAAATATCATTGTACTTCAGCTACAGTTGAGGATGTAGCAATGAACAGAAGTATATTCCAAGCCCTGAATGATGAAAGAAGAAGGCTCAATAAGTTCTCAATTGCCGTAATTCCAGAGAAACCGGGCGGAACCAATAAGCTTAATCGCATCTATAGTGGACTTTCGGGCAGATTTTCGATGGGTTTAGTACATTTAAGGGAGTCTCACTTTGATTTATCGCACGAAATAGTTACATTCGGCCCTAAAATGTCACATGATGACACAATAGAAAGCCTTTATTATGCCTGCGTACACTCCTTTCCACCAAATATGTTAAAAGGTAAAAGCAATACTTGGTTCAAAAAGGTACGACAGGCCAAGAACTGGATAGTAGCATAATGGCAACAAAAGAAACACACGATATATCTCTTCCTAAAAGCACCAGTAAGTTATCAATGAGTTCAAAAGGAGAACTTGGGACCCAAGGATTCTCAGAGGGGGGCCCTAAAAAATCATACTGGCAGAGTTTTGTTCCTTATGACAGATACCATGTAAAGAGAAAGATAGATACTCTTTACTCTCAAAGCAGAAAGAAATAGAATGCCAAGATTCGGTCGAAAGAGTAAATCAAGATTAAAAGGTTTGGACGCTGGCCTTGTCAATGTACTGAATCAGTCAATAAAACATTTTGATTTTTCTGTTATAGAAGGACTTAGAACACTTGAAACGCAGAAAAGTTATGTTGCTAAAGGTGTCAGTAAAACATTGAAATCGAAACATCTTGAAGGCAAAGCAGTTGATATTGCTCCTTACCCAATAGATTATGATGATGTTGAAAGATTCGTATACCTTGGCGGATTCATTCTCGGTGTCGCTTCCCAACTTGGAGTAAAGCTCAGATGGGGACTTGACTGGGATAGGGATACATTCACGAAAGATACTGGATTTAGAGATATAGGACATTTTGAGGTTATAGGCTGATGGCAAGAGGAAATAAAAAAATAGTAGAACAAGTTCATGACCTGTTCAATAAAGCAAACGGGCATAGTAGAAAGAAATGGGAAGGTATATCACAACAGTCATATGAGTTCTTTTTAGGAGAACAACTTACTGAAGAGGAGCAAGATGAATTAGGTTCTGCTGGGATGCCTAATTTCATTGTCAATAGGATAACTCCCGTTATTGAGATGATGAAGTTCTTTGCAACTGCAAATACTCCAAGATGGCAGGCTGTTGGTGCAGAAGGAAGTGATTCTGATGTAGCTGCGGTACACGCTGATATAGCTGATTATTGTTGGTATAATTCTAATGGTGACAGTATATACGCTCAGATAATCCAAGATGCTCTTGTAAAAGGTATTGGATATATGCAGATTGATATAGACCCAGACCAAGACAGGGGACTTGGAGAAGTTGTATTCAAGAGAATAGAACCTTTTGATGTATATGCCGACCCTACTTCACGAGACTTTCTATTTAGGGATGCAAGCTATATAATTATAAGAAAAGACCTCCCAAGGGAGCAGCTAACAAGACTTTTCCCAGATAAAAAGCGACAGATAAAGAGCGCTAACAGCGATTATGCAGGAGAGTCTGATTACTCTGGGAGAGATGCTCTTGATACAAAACTGATATTTCCTGCAGATTCCAGTGATGCATACACTAAGGAAGGTGAAGAGGATTTAGTTCTTAATTATTACGAGTGCTATAGCAAAGAGAAGATTCCATATATGAATATCTTTGTTAACACTCCCCCGGGCCCGACTGAAATGGAAGAAATAAAGAAACAAGTCGAGGTTGAACTAAAGGACTTCGAAGCTGAAATGATAGTTAGAGTTGAAGAAAAATCTCTTCAGTTATCTGAATCTGTGGAAAAAGGTGAAATCATAGAAGAGAGGGCACAGCTTGAATTGGAGAGAGCTCAAAGAGAAGCTCAAGAATCTATTGAACAACAGAAACTTGTTCTTATGAGCAAGATACAGGAAGCTCAGACAAGAATAGAGAATTATGCTATTACAGAGATAGAATATGATATAATGATGAAAAATGAAGTAATAGCTGATACAGTTGTTGATGCAATCAGGTTCTACGATACAAGAATAAAATTAACAATAGTTGCTGGTGATAAACTATTATATGACGAAATGCTTCCTGTAAAAGAATATCCTATAGTTCCTTTTGTCTATCAATATACTGGAACCCCATATCCAGTAAGTGCAGTACATCCACTTGTAGGAAAACAACAAGAGCTTAATAAGGCTCATCAGATACTCATACATAATGCGAATTTGGCATCTAATCTTAGATGGATGTATGAAGAGGGTTCTGTACCAGAAGAAGAATGGGAAAGATATTCATCTGCCCCCGGTGCTTTATTAAAGTATAGACAAGGATTTGCAGCTCCAACACCAGTACAGCCAATGCCACTTAACAACGCTTTTTATGGAATCACTCAGAATGCTCGTTCTGATATGGAATATGTTGCTGGTGTATACTCTTCAATGCAGGGAGATACTGGAGCCTCTCCAGAGACATATAGAGGATTGTTGCAGATGGATGAATATGGCACACGGAGAATAAAGTCTTGGATGCAGAATATAGTAGAGCCGTCATTAGAACATCTTGGAATGATATTCAAAGACTGGGCTCAAGATACATATCTTGCACATAAGGTATTCAGAATTGTACAGCCAAACAATATAGATGAAGAGAAGATAGTAGAGATAAATGTTCCAATATTCGATGACCTAGGCAATTCGGTTAAAAAGTGGAATGACTACGCTACTGCAAGATTTGATGTAAGGATAATTGGAGGTTCGACATTACCTCTCAACAGATGGGCACTTCTTGAAGAATACTTCAAATGGTATCAATCTGGATTAATAGATGATATAGCAATGTTACAGGAAACAGATGTAAGGAATAAAGAAGCAGTGATAAAGCGTAAGTCAGTATATATGCAACTTAGGAATAGACTGGAAGAATTAGAGAATGTAGTAAAGGACAGAAATGGCACTATAGAAACATTAGAAAGACAACTTGTACAATCTGGAATAAAAGAAAAAGTACAGGATGCTGATATGTCAATAAAGAAAGATGTAATGGAGTCTGAAGCTGCGCAATCAGCTTTCAGAGAGAAGTTAAAAGGTGAAACGGCAGTAAAAATGAAAGAACTTGGAATGGCAATAGGCTCTATGAAGGATAAAGCAACTGCTGCTAAAAAATAGTTGTATCTATTATTACTGCTAAATTAAATTAAGGAGAAATTATGGCTGAACAAAATACAGACAACCTGTCTGCTCTTGAAGATTTGAGTGTAGATAGCCCTGAAAGTGAAATGCCAAAAGTGGCTGACGATTTTTTTGAAGCTCTTGACCGCAAGGTAAATGAAGGTATACTGGAGCCTGAAGAAGAACCAGCGTATGTGCAAAGTGAAGAAGTAGAAGCAACCTCAGAAATGAGTCCTGAAACTGATTCTCAGGAGCACGATTGGAAGAAGAGGTACAATGATTCAAGCGCAGAAGCACATCGGCTTAACTCCCGATTATCTGAACTTGAGAAATTTGCACCTGTTCTTGACGCAATGAGAAAAGACCCCAATTTAGTCACTCATGTGAGAGATTATTTTGAGGGTGGTGGTTCAACCCCTAAAAAAGTAACGGAGAAACTTGGTTTGGATGATGACTTTATCTTTGATGCCGATGAGGCAGTGAGTGATACAAGTTCAGATTCTGCTAAGGTCTTGCAAGCTACCATAGATGGCGTTGTACAACAACGTCTTGGTAACTATTCAAAAGAGCAGGACAATCGAAGCAAACGGATTAGTGCGGAACAAGAGTTTAGAGCTAAACATGAAATGAGTGATGAACAGTGGAGCAAATTTGTTGACTTCGCAAACTCACGCTCACTTTCTCTAGATGATATATACTTCCTCCAGAATCGTAACAGTCGTGATAAGACTGTAGCTAACTCTGCAAGGAAAGAAATGTCTGAACAGATGAAGCGTGTTCGACAGAAACCTCAAAGCGCATCCTCAGTTGGAGGCGCAGACAGGTCAGATGACGTATCCGAAAATGACCAAGTATTCAACGCTATTTTAGGGATTGATTCAGAACTCGAATCGGCATTTGGCTAAAGATTAGCTGAGTGCTTTAACTTAAAATAGGAGAAGGCTAAAATGGCTGACTTATTTCAACTCGAGTCAACCGCTGATGTATCACCAAGTTCCACTTCTGGTAGTCCCAGAACTGGTACTGACCTTGATACTGGTGTTCTTCGCAGAAAGTATAATTTCGGAGATAGAGTCTCTGAACTAGCAATAGCTTCAGACCCTTTTTTCCGAATGGTATCAAAACTGTCGAAGAAACCAACGGATGACCCCGAGTTTAAATTCACAGAGCGCAGACCTTCTTTCCATAAACGATACGCATATCCTATAGCTTTCAGTAATGACAATTCTACTTGGGTTGAGACATTAAATGGTACTGATATTGATACTCAATTGGATAGTTATGAGACAGCTGGGACAACAGTTTATGTTAAGATGATGGGTGACTACAAGCACACTGGCAACGTACAGAATATCTACGGACAATCTGGCGATGAGATTGTAATTGGTGGCCCTTCAACGCAACCTCAGTTTTACTTACCCGGACAGATGGTAAGAGTAAACTTTGGTAATGCATCTGCGTCTTTGTCTGATAAACAAAAAACAGCTTCCTATGCTATTTTTAGGATAGATGCTGTTACCCTTCAAGACCAAGCGTCAGCAACTCCAACGACTCATACTCAAGGAGAAGCTGCGATTCTTCAAGGAACTGTTGTGAAGACAAAAACAGCCGGACATGATGTTATTGCAGGTGTGAACTCTGCAGCAGCAGCTGGAGACTCTACATATAATGTAAGTGTTTCTGGTGAAGGTGAAACCAATTTAGCTGGACTTGAAGATTTCAGGTCTTATGTTGTTGGTTCTTCACACTCTCAAGGTTCGGGCTATCCAGAAACTTGGAAAGACCAACCTTTCTCGACTGGTTACGGGCGTACTCAAATTTGGAAGACTGCTATGGCAATGGATAACACAACTCGTGCTACCGTGCTGAAGTATGAAGCAAATGAGTTTGCAAGAATCTGGCGTGAAAAGTTGATTGAGCATAAATGGGATATTGAACAGAGCATTCTTTTTGGTTCCCAATATGACTCTGGAGATGAATGGTACACTCAAGGTGCTGTTGATTTTGTTTCAAGTTACGGTAACGTCTTCAGCTTGACACACGCAAGCAAGACACAGGATGATTTCTTGGTTGACTTGAGTAATTACTTAGACCCAAGGTACAATAGCGCTAAAGCAACATTGTTTTTTGTGGATACACCAACTTATAATTGGTTACATAAACTAAGTGGTTATTTCAGTAACAACATTGAAGTATCACCGAACTTCAGAGCTGACATGTCCTTGGTTGGCAAAAAGAAGGTATTTGGAGTTGATATTAGTGTTATTTCTACACCTTACGGTGATATGAATGTAGCACGGAATATCCACCTTGATGGACATCCTATCAAGATTCTTGCCGTTAACATGAGGTATTGTTCATATAGACCTCTTGTTGGTAATGGATTGAATCGTGATACGGCTATCTATGTAGGTGTTCAAACCTTAGAGAACAGTGGCGTTGACCGCAGGGTTGACTTAATCCAAACAGAAGCTGGGATGGAATGGCAAATGCCAGAAGCCCACGCTTACTGGTCATAAGGAGGGAATGAATAATGGCAAATCCTTTTTATGGACAAAATAAAGCTGATAGTGAACTTGACCGAGCTGGAAACTCATCGAGTGGTTCTTTTGGTCAAGTTGCAGTTGCTGGTGATAATACACAGTATGGCACAGCATCGGTTCCTTTAGGAAAATCTGATTTAAATAAATGGATTGTTAATGGTCATACCAATGGTTTTGACCTTTGGCTACCATCTGTTAGTAAATCTGATGCCGGTTTGTGGTTGGGCGTACGGTGTGGAGTCGCCAGTGGTGGAGCTTCTATCATTGTCACAGCTGCTTCTGGAGACCTTCTGGTTGGGAATGCTTTTATTACTAAGGCTACAGATGCTGTTGCGAATAGAGTATATTTTGCAGCAGATGGCTCTGATGACCTGATACTTACTTTGAATGGCACAACTACTGGTGGTTTAATTGGTAGTCAAGCTGTGATGCAAGTAAATAAAGATGGCTACTGGTTGGTACTTGCAGACTTAAATGGTAGTGGTACTTTAGCTACACCATTTAGTTAAGGAGGTAAATGATGGCTAAGCTAGGTTCAAGGGCTAGTTTTGGAGGTACTGTTGTTGAAAACATAACAGCCGCTAAGACATTAGACCCTTCAGATTCTGGTAAGGTATTTACCATAGACCAAGATTCAGCATTTTCTATCACTCTACCAACAGCAGCTCAGGCTGGCGCTGGTTGGAATGCTAGATTCATCATGACCGATATTGGTTCCAATGATGTAAAGATTATCCCAGATTCTTCTGAGGATACTCTTATTGGAATGATTGTATCTGCTGATGGAGCTGCTGCTGAGTCTTCTGAATCAGGTGTTGATGAACTTGTTTTTGCTAGTGGTAACTCTGCCCCGGGTGATTGGGCTGAGTTAATCTGCGACGGAAGTAATTTTTATGTTTCCGGGCAAGAACATGATGCTGATGGCATGACAATATCATAATCTGAAGTTCGTGATTAATACCACGATATAAAGATTAGAAAATGGGGGGCTGAGGTATTACACTTTAGCCCCCACACATTGTAAGGAACTATGGCAACATTTGAAGAACAGGTAAATGGTTTAACTAACCTATCAATAAGTGGTACTTCAACCGACCCCGGTCAGACTGAACTTTCTACATTCCTCAAAGACGGTGTTGTTGATGTAACAAGTAGATGTCTTGCTGTTAAACCTCAAGATAGTTTTATGTTCATGAGGATATCTTCAGAAAGCACATCTCAAGCTGGTGTATCAGCTCCTTCTGCTAAGGTCATTAGTGTCATTAGAGAGTCGGGAACTAATGATGATTGGAGAGAGTGCAGGCGTATACCTGCTAGTTTTCAAGGCAGAGTGGTTGACACTGCCAGTCTTTATTATGCTTCTGCATATAATCCTGTATATTTTATTTCTGAAGAGGGAGCAATACTTGTTTATCCCGCTCCCTCATCTGGTGGGGCTAATTCTTATAAAGTTCATTATGTCAATGGGACACCGACAGACCAAACTAATAATGCAACATTAACACATGCTCATTCAGATATTAAATATTTTCCAGAAGACAAAGTTTATTTAGTTGTACTATATGCAGCTATACAATCATTACAGGCTGCTTTATCAGCTAAGAGTTTACCAGATGCAGTTACTATTCCTGTATTACCTGCTTTTATAACTCTATCAACAGTAAGTACAAGTTTACCTACATTTACATCTCCTTCGGGATTTGTATCTCCTGCGTCATTAGCTGATGCAGACGTTTCATTTAGTGAAGTTGGTTCATTTCCATCATTCGTGAAACCTGCTTTTTCTGCTCCTTCACTCGGTTCAGTAGCAAGTTTGACATTACCTTCTATACCTGTTGCCCCTACACTAACTGATAATAGCATTTCATTCAGTACGAGTGTTCCAACTTATAATCAACCAGTACTTTCTTTGGGAGCAACCCCGACTATTTCAGATTTAACAATATCCGCAGTTCCTCCTGTTCCTCCAGAATCTCCTCGTTTTACAGACCCGACAATACAAGCTATAACTGTTGGTACGATGCCAGATATTGATTTTACGCTTTTATCTAATGTAGGAACCGCTCCTACTTATACATCTCCTGTGGTTGGCGGTGCAACTGAAGAATTGACTGCTACAATCGATGCTGCTACTGCTGGTGAAGCTACTGATAAATACGATTATAGTAGATGGTTTGATTTAGCTGCTGATTATATAGAAGATGATGAAGATACCGAACTTGCGGCAATTCAAATACAAAAGATTTCTACTTATTTACAATCCTATTCAGCAGCTATGCAGAATCAGCTTAATATATTTAATGATGCTAATGCAGAGTATCAGGCTAAATTACAAGAATCTATACAGCAGGCTCAATTAAATTCTCAAAGAGCAATTCAACAAGCTCAGATTGATTCGCAGAAAGTAACTCAGCAGTCTCAAATAGATGCTCAAGATGCACAGCAGGAAGCTGCATTACAACTTCAAAAACAAAATCAAGAATACGCACTTAAACTGCAGAAATACAGCGCTGAAGTAAGTGAGTATCAAGCTGAAGTAAGCAAAGAAGTACAGGAATATCAGCAGAATATGACTGGAGATTTACAGGTCTGGAACCAAGAAAGACAGACAGATATTCAAAAACACTCAGCAGATATACAAAATGCTTTGAATACTTTTAATAAAGAGAATGTCGAATATCAGGCTCAACTGCAAATATCAATGCAAAATGCACAGTTGTCATCTAAAGATGATGCAAATGCTTTACAGAAGTATTCTTCTGAGACGGCAGTTTATCAAGCTGAAGTGAACTCTAAACTGCAAGAGTGGATAAATGAAGAATGGAATCAGAATTTTCTAAAATATCAAACTGATTATGGTCAGCTTTTACAAGAATATGGAAGTGATATACAGGCAGAAACACAACGTATACAGAATGAAGCTCAAGATTATCAGCAAAAAGTAGGGAAAGCATTACAGACATATCAGGCTGAAACAGGATATGATGTGTCTAAGTTGAATGCTGATATACAAAAAGAAGTACAGAGATTCACACATGATTTGGCAAAGCAAAATGCATCATATCAATCAGATTTAAGTAAATACCAAGCTGAGTCAGGAAAAATTAATCAAGATAATCAAAGTAAAGTTGCTAAATTCACTGCAGAGGTTCAGTCATTTGCGAATGAACTTTCTAGTAAAGTACAAGATTTTAGCGCAAGGATTCAAAAGTCAATGGCAGACTATAGTTGGATGGAGAACAGATATAAAGCTTTAGAAGCTAGATATAATGGAACATTCGTTGCTATGGCCGGTAGGCAACAACAACAGCAACAGTCTCCACCTCCGCAACAACAGCCACAACAACGACAATATAGGAGATAAACATGGCAAATACTAATAAAATATCTTTTGCTGTATCTGTCACACCCAAAATATTAATGGACGCCGCTGACGGAGTTAACCAATCGATAGAAGTTATAAATGAAAATGTAAGGAGGTCTGTTGGAGGTA
>Ga0114906_1001123_pt1 | contig 14335 bp, 12 predicted proteins | sample MalvirDeepMed_M9_FD_89687 | JGI IMG/M metagenome (GOLD analysis project Ga0114906, IMG submission 89687) | Marine viral communities from the Global Malaspina Expedition - Malaspina viral metaG DeepMed_M9 | ecosystem: Environmental > Aquatic > Marine > Oceanic | place: Mediterranean Sea...
AAACAAAGCCTAGCATTACCCAAAGACTCTGAGCTTAACCTTGATGTACCTATGCACCCCATCGTTATGACTCAATTACGTAATGGTGATTTAGCGGGTGCGCTTCGATCCTTAGCAACCACTTCATCTAACCCCCGTGTAAAAAGCATAGCTAAAAACCTAGCTAAAGTAGTGGGGGAAACCAAACTAGAAACTTCTAAGGATTTAAAAGCTAAAGACGGTAGAGCGGCTAACGGTCTGTTTGACCCAGAAACCAATACAATAAAACTCGACGCTGATACAGGGCTAAACACGCATACTATATTGCATGAGATGACCCACGCGGTTACTTCAGCACAGTTGGCAGAAGGTAAGTCTGCGGCTGCTAAACAGCTTAAGAAACTATTTAATGAAGTAAAAGATCAACTAGGTACTGCATACGGTTCGCTTACCGTAGATGAGTTTGTAGCAGAAGCTTTTGGTAACCCCACGTTCCAACGAGAGTTAGCTTCAATAACTGTCCCTAATACCTTTAAGACAGCGTGGCATAGGTTCTCAACAATAATATCTAACATACTAAACTTCTTAACAGGTCGCCCACGTATACCACTTGCAGGTAAAGGTACTACTGTAGATGCGTTCACTGATCGACTTACTACTGCACTGTTAGCACCAGCCCCTTCCTCACGCTTCTCTGGTGAACTATTAATGGCGTTTAAAGAAGGTAATGCCGCCAAAAAATTTAGACAATATGGTAAAAACGTAGTCGATGCAGCTAAAGAAATCGATAAAACCACATTAGATAGAGGTGCAGAAAGGTTATTTACTACTGGTAAGAAAGCAGCTAAAGCCGTAGGGCTTCAATTCCTTAACTCCCAATCTTTGGCAGATGTAGTAGAAAGTGTATTTGGTGTAAAAGGAGCCTATAGAATACACCAATTAATAGAAGAACAAACAGGTGCTATAGATGATGCAAATAAGCCTCTTGATGGTACTGCTCAAGTAATAGAACAATGGATGAGCACTGATAAAGGAAAACAAGAAAAAGAAAGGTTTGATAGCCTTGTAGGAGAAAGCACGATAGAGCAAGTTGATCCTTCTAAAACTAGAAGTGAAGCTGAAGCGGCTTATGATGCAGAGAAACTTGCTGTATGGGAAAAAATGCAAGGAGATTGGAAACAGCTTGGAAGTGAAGGTCAAGGCCACTACGAACGATTACGTGATTCATACAAAGACTTGTTCAATCAAATTAAAGAAGCGTTAGGAGCTAGGTTTGAAGCACTTGAAAAAGCAAATCCTGACAATGAGGCGTTAGCTACAGTTAAAAGTGAAATGTATAAGCGGTTATTTGAAGCCGCCACAATAGAACCTTACTTCCCATTAACCCGTACAGGGGATTTTTGGTTGCGCTATACGGCCACTCCAATAGGGGTTGATGGTACAAAAGGGCAACCTGAAGTTGGGGTAGAAGCTTTCTCTACAGAATCTGCTAGAACAGAACGTATGCTTGAACTAGAAGGGATGGAAGCAGAAGGTAACGTAGAGATAACTGACGAAGAAGTATTTTTTAACTTAGACAATATGCACTTTGATAAAGTAGCCCCTACTTCCTTTGTTTCCCAAATGTTAAACGCATTACAACAAGCGAATGTCCCTAAAGAAGTGCAGTTAACAATAGCTAGAAACTTTATTGATGCCGTACCTGAGTCTTCTTTCCTTAAATCCTTACACAAAAGAGAAGGTCGAAGAGGATACAACACAGATGCTATGGACGCATACAGGCAAAAAGCTTATAGCATAGCTAGACAAGCGGCGAATATAAAAATAACAGAACAGTTATATGACGCGTTGTCCGATGTAAAATCTGATTTTGCAGCGAAGAAAAAAGAATTTAGAGAGCTAGGGGCTGAACTTGCAAAGACACAAGACCCTGAAAGAAAAAGAGAAATAGAAAAAGAACTTAAAGCGAAAGGAACTAGCGCGGCTCTTTTTGCTCCTAACAACGAAAAAATTGTAATCGAAGAGCTGTCAAACCGCATACGCCAAGCTACTTCACCTGATATGAATTGGGTAGAGACAGCAGCAAAAACAGCAAACCGTATAGCCTTTTTAGGTACTATCGGGTTCAGTGCAGCGTCTACTTTAGTTAACCTTGTACAAGTTCCTATGGTAGTACTGCCTTTCTTATACGGTAAAACTAACTATAAAACTGCGAAGGGGGCTGTTGCGGCTGGCATGAGGCTCTTCGGAAATAGTGGTTTTAAACATACTCTTCCTGTATACGGAGCAGACGGTAAGATGGAGCGTGTAGAAGTAAGCGGTATGCCGTCTATCGATAACTTCTATACCACAGATGAAAAAGGAGGGTTGATACTACGTGAAGATATAGAAGACGTTAAAAATTATTACGAAATGCCTATAGATAAAAAAGGTAACACTAAAAGTTATTCTAAAAAAGAATTTTTAATGTTAGTAAAGCCCTTAGTACAACGGTCTGCTAAAAGAGGGTTACTTAGCCGGTCTTTGTTTGCAGACACTTTAGGTTATGAACTAGCAGGTAAAATAAAAGATAGTAGATTTAAAAGCACATGGGATAAATTTAATCTATGGGGCGCGTTGCCTTTCCACACAGCAGAACGTATGAACAGGCAAGTAACTTTGGTTGCTACTTATTTGAATGAAGTATCTAGGCTAAATTCTGACCCTAACACAGCCAAAGGCGAAGGGAATCTAACTGATACTGCGCTAATTGAATCGGCTGTAGAAACAGCTTTGTACGATACACAGCAGACTAACGGTGGCGCTACATTAGCTACTTCACCCCGTATCGCACAAAAGAGTTTAGGCCGCGTTGCTATGATGTTTAAGACCTATGGCTTTACGATGTACTACCATCAGTTAAAGATGGCTCTTACTGCACTACAACAAGCTAAAGAAAACGGTTTAGATGATTACACAATACGTCAAGCAAGACGGCAGGTGGTAGCAAGTTTGGGAACAACGGCAGCGTTATCAGGGCTACAAGGACTTACCATATTAGGAATGTTTGAAGGACTAGCCAATCTTTTCTTAGATGACGAAGACGAAGATGCGGAGACTTATATCCGTAAGTTTCTTGGCGAACCCTTGTACAGTGGCGGATTACAATATTTGACCATGTTTGCAGGAGATGTCTTTGGTGCAGAAACCGAATTAGATATTGCTTCTCGTATAGGTCTTTCGCACCTTATATTAGGTAATAATAAATATGACTTTAATGAATCTGCTAAAGAAGAGTTTTTAAATATTCTAGGTGGCCCTGCACTAAGTTATGCGTCATCAATAGCAAGAGGTGCAAACGATATATTATTTAACGGGGAAGTGCAAAGGGGTGTAGAGAGTGTGCTACCTTCCGCATTCCGTAACATATTTAAGACTATACGCTACTCTGATTTTGACGAAGGAACTGCTCGTACCCGACGCGGCGATCCTATTGTAGACGATTTAAACCCAGCGCAATTAACTGCTCAAGCGTTAGGGTTTGCTCCCGCAGAATACTCTAGGGCGCAAGAGATAAACCAAGATATTAAACGTATAGACCGATCAGTAAATCAAAAACGTACTAAGTTGATGAAGAAATATTATGTTGCTAGGCGTATGGGGGATGCAGCGGGTGTAAGAGAGGCGGCAGAAGAAATAAGAGAGTTTAATAAACGGCATAGAAGCAAAGGGCCAAAGGTAGTAATTAGCACTGATAGTTTAGTTCGTTCTATGAAGATGCACGCAAAAAGTTCTTCTCAAATGTATAACGGAGTTACGTTAAGCCCTAATATAAGAGAGTACTCTAAAGAATTAGCTGGTGAGTATGACAGGTCAGGGTTATTTTAAGATAGCCCCCTTACCGCTTGGCTATACGATAAGGGGTACTATGCTAGGGGAGTAAAGTGCAATGAAAAGACTTTACCCTTAAATTCTATCATACGGTTCTCCAAAAACGCACGCCCAATTTACCCTTTTCTACACGAACCTTGGGTTCCAAAGTCATCCCTTTTGTGTGGCCTATTTGTGTAGTTTCTGTTAAGACCTTATCAGTATTGATACAAGGAATGAATATGGACGCTCCGACTACCATTTCTTTCCATTTGATAACTATCCGCACCCCGTCCGGCGCAACATCATCAATCTTCCGCATCAAAGTCTACACCGGAGCAGTCCACGGAGATAACATCAGTAGACGGTAACCGCATATGTGTACCTTTACCTAAACGAATCTTATCCTTCTTCCCCTTTAACTTCTCCATTAAGTCTTGCACGAAAGAAGCGTAGTTAATCTGCTGCGCTCCACACCAAATACGTAATGGTTTAGGTAGCAGATAAGCACGTTTCGTATCTGTCTCGTATCGTGCGACCAAAGCTCCTCTTGGTAAGGCGTCAGGGACAACCAACTGATCTAACCCGTTGCCAGCACCTTGCTTACGTAAGTCATCAGTACTTTTAATCTGTAATATGTTGTTCCAATTCTCGTTAATGTATTCGTTTAAGGTCTGTTCTACAGAGGCATTCATATCGTCAAACGAGTTTTTGTTACGCTTGAGTACCGTGTGTATCCATTTGTAAACCCTTTTAGTGTTATAAGGTAGCAAGTCAATCTCTTTACATATTACTAGGGCCATCAACGAACACGCAGCCCCCGCAGACCAAAATCGATTCTCTGCTGCAAGCTCCGCCTCTCTATCAATCTTCTTCTGTACCACCTCTAGGTCTTTCTTTACCTTATCTAGGTTATTTATGACGTACTGTACGAATGGTATCCCTGCATGACCCCAATTATTAAATATGTCTTTACTGAACGCGTCAGTCTTTTCCTTATCTGAAGAAGCCTTAAACATCTTATCTACTTTGTATTCTAAAATACGCTGTGCTTCTGCTTTAGGAGCGTCTTTATATAGCCCAATACGCTCTATCATACTAACATTGCCTGTGGATACAGAGTTGAAGCTCCAAGCATCACCGTTGTACCGCTCTGCATTAACGCTGCCTGTCATTCTCCTTCTCTGCCTACCACTTACATATTGGTAGGCTAAGTTACTTAACTCTTTCGGGCTTAAATTAGTGATTTCGTCCAAGAAAAAAGGCAAGCTGTGGTACACCTCACCTCTATTCATCTTGGTGTTGTAGGTGTCTTCCTTCTCCATTAGTAGTTCTTTCGGGTTACCCCACGGAGTTAGTGCTGCATACAGTGCGGTTGTCTTACCGTACCCTGTGTCCTTACTGTAAATATGCAAAGAGGAGCACGCTACTGGCATGAGTTCCATAAGAATAGAACCAAAAGAAGCACCAACAACATATTGGTAAGCTTCTTGTCCTTTTTCATTGAAAAACCCTATCATTTCCTTCCACGCATCCATAGTACCCTTTGGTTCAAAGGCATGGAACAACCCTGCGGTATTGGTAGAAGGCGGATTAAACTCTATACGATCCCCAAAAATCTCCATGTTGCCTAGTATGAAGGACTCCATCTCTTCGCTAGTCCAACCAAATTGTCTGTGCGCTTCATCAGCGGTAGCAGTTGCTTGCAACTCGTTGACCCAAGTGGTTGTGTACTGCATAAGTTCGTCCATCCTACCAACTGCAACGCCTTGCATTGACATATGCTTACGGAATTCTTCCTTAGAAGTAGCCGCAGTGAGAGGTACTGTAAACTCCCTCACCCCATCTTTGGGCAGGTGAAGTCGCATGACAATAGCCTCGCCTATCTCTGCATCACGTATGCGTTTAACTACGTATATGTCGTTATGGTACACCATCTTCTCATCTATCTCGCCGTCAGCATTACTAGAACGTACGTATACGCCCCCTGTAACTCCTCTAAAATAAGGATTTGGGTACTCAGGTATTATATAAGTTTGAGCAGGGGCGTTAGGACGGTTCGCAGAGAGAGCTTCTATTATATTATCCTCTTCTTCTGCTTCTTTTACGGTCTTACCTAACACTATTGGAGACTTTATCTTCCCCCAATGCTTACATTCGGTACATACATTCGGGTTAGATTCGTCAAACGTATTGCACAGGTACGGCCCTTTTATAAGCCCCACCTTCTCTACTGTTTCTTGCTCAGAGAACTCTGGATGCCGTTTCGATATGTTCATTATAGCTTTGTCAGAGTCTACGCAGAACTTAGCTATTGATAACCCCGCCCTCCACATAGGTTCACTGCATTCTTCTTGTTTGCTTATAATCGTACCTAGTTGCTCGCAGCCGTTCCCCGCTCCCGTCTTAACAATGATGTCTTTAAAGTTAGTTTCCATGTTTCCCATTAACGCATCCATCATTGCGCTTGAGGGGCTAGGGGTAAACTTCTTAGGAACTGGTATCGATTCTCCACCGAGTAGTTCAGCAAACTCATCAAAGTCTACAAGTTCTGGTATCTCAACGCCCATAGGAAGTACTTGTGTGGGCGGATTGTCTTTGTGGTTATGGGTGTACGGCACACGAAGTACCCTCGCTCCATCAGAAGTTACTGCCGGATCTGGTAAGAACTTATGGAGATTACAATAACGTTTCAGTTGCTCCGCTACAGGTAACCACTTCTTGTAAGAAACCGCCTCTGATAAAATCCAGTAAACGTGTATACCTCTACCAGAACTAACTATTAAGGGCTTAGGCAACCCTACCGTTTTAGTAAACTTCCGTAGTGCTATTAACCCTTCCGTCTGGTTTATATATTCTTTACTAGGGCCACAATCAATATCGAAAAAGAATGCTTTTAAGTTCTTAATATTAGTTGCTTTTCGTGAACCCCATTCGTTAAAAGTTCCTAGTGCGTAGAAGACTTTATAGCCTTCTTGATCTAAGTCGGTGCTTGATTGTATTAATTCGTCTAAAGGTTCATAAAATCTTTGTGTATGAGGGTCTTCTTTTTTTACGCCTTTAGCGGCAAACAGGGAATAATACCCGTCGTCGCTAAGTACCCTCTGTAGAAATGTCTTTGAATCCATACCCTTCCATCCAATTTACCCATTATCGAGAGACACCACGGCAGGGTGGAGAACTGCGCGAACCCACCTTTTCAGTCTGCCGAAACCTAGCCGTAGTGAAACTGTGAGGAGTTAGTCGTCCCACTGAGAGAGAACGTCAGCTATTTCAGACTTCTCTTCTTTAGGAGCCGCTGATTTCTTAGACATCTTCTTAGGTTCTTCTACCTCAAGAATGTCTTCTTCCTCAGAAGCAGTATCGACAACAACTTCTTCAAATGGATTATCATCTGAAGAGTCCTCGGATGTAAAGCCATCAACCGCTTTGAACGGTGAGATGGACTTTCTTGGAACATAGTTGGTAACTTGTACCCCTTTTAAACGCAGAGAGACCCCTGTTCTATCTTTGTCGATAGAGTATGGGACGAAAACAACCGCTACGTTTACGGTGCTTCCAGTAGTAAGCTCGAAACTTTCGTCTAGCTGCTTATTCTTCGCGTCATATTGTGCGGGTGCAGGAGTCGCATTACCATTATAAGCAGCAGAGAGCTTAGACTTAAAGGTAAACGTACCCCCTTCTTCCTCCTTCTTGAAAGGATTCTTGATCTTATCAGGCCAAGATTCTTGTTTCTGGCTTGCATAGGCACCAGACATTGCCTTCCAAAGATCTTGCGCTTGGCCTTTGTTCATACGGAAGTCTATCTCGTACTTCGCTTGGTCCTCGGTAGCGTCACAAGGTACGCTGCGCTTTTCCTTATTATCAAACCGATAAGGACGGTTTATCTTAGGCCATAAAGCCTCTACATCTTCTACGATGTACTGTATGTTTTGGTTCTTATCCATTGCGTTCTCCTAAACGTCTTACTGTAAACTTACTGAATGACATGAATCTATCAAAGAAGCTATCGAAGATAACTTGTATGATCGAACCCTTCTACCTCACTAAACGGAGATACAGTTTGCTCTCCACCTTGGACTAATGTAATAGCCTGTAAGGTATCAGGGTGCGATTCTAATTCAGCGGCTTTTTGTAGCTCTTCTTCGCCTAGCACTCGCATCGGACGAAAACGAAGCCTCGGAATATAACCATCCTTTTCAAAACCCATTCTGGTTACAACCGATATGGCAGAGGTACTGTGGTTGTTCAAGTGCCTAGCATAGTTTTGCATTGACATCCATCCACTACCCGCAGGGCCAAATAGGCTTGTTGCTGGTAATTGGATTTGATATACCTCATCCAAGTTATCCTCCAATACAACTGCAATACGCTGTGAATATTTACACGCTCTTGCGTTATTACCACCAGATCCCTTTATGTTATGTGGACAATCAATACAACGCCCTGCTTGCTTATGCGTATCGGCCACATCTGCATCAGGTCTTTGTGTATCGGATGACCAACAAACGGGTGCTGTTGGTTTATTAGGGTCGTATTGGTTAGCGTAATATATTCTGGAAACCCTACCTGCGTTTATAATCACCGCATCTAAAGTATCTGAGTCGAATATATGTGTCTCAGTCCCGTCGATAACTTTACGGAACTTACCTTCTCTTAATGAGATACGTGCAACCATTAGAAGTCTTCGTCTAAATCCGCTAGTACGTCTTTAGGATCAACTTCTTCTGGTTCTTGTGCGCTTTTCTTCTCCTGCCAGTATGTCTCCTTAGCCTTATCCCTCATCTCTGCACGCTTTTGTCTAGCCGCAAACTGTTCGTTCTCTTCCTCTTGCGTAAGCGACCTTCTTGGTTTTGGTTTTGGCTGCTCGCCTAACAGTGCATCTGATATGAGATTTAGCTCAAACCTAAAGGTCTTACCCACTTTGATGTAAGTATTCTCCGGTATGCTACCGTTTCGTATCCACGCTCTGACAGTGGACTCAGATACTTTAAAGTGATCTGCCACCTTCCTCAGTTCAACAAATTCCCGTTCTTCGGACATTATGCCCCCTTGGCTTTTCGTACGTTAATCGAGTATTCAGAATTAGACTGCACACCCTTGATTACCGTATCTGGGTTATCTACAAAGAACTGTTCTAAATTAGCTTGGTGAAGTCGCCCTTGTAAAAGTTCGGGTTGGCTATTTTCTTTTATAAAGTCATAGACACTCCCCCAATCTGTAACAAAGTAGTTGTTCTTCACTGAGCGAAAGAAAGTCCCTGCCTCCGTTTTAACGCTTTTAGCTCCTGTTTCTTTGCAATGGGTGAGTAACGCTTGCTTTATAACATCCTGTTGGTTTTTAAGTTTGTCGTCCTCGACTTCCCATTCCTTTTTGAGCTTCGCTCGTTCGTCGCGTATCTTAATAAAGACTTCCGTAGCCTTCGTCAGATAGTTATTATCTTGCACACAAATCTCCGTACTTTGTGGTTGGGAAGCGAGTATAGTGGTATCCAATATGTTATACAAGTATTTCTTTGTATAAATCTATCATTTTTGTATGTACGTCAATTCTGTTATCAAGTAATGAGTATACGCGTTTTTCTATGAAGGAACCTTCTAACTGTACCACTGTACACTTGTGGTCTTGCCCTGCTCTATGCACCCTAGCGTTTGCTTGGGCATAAGTTTCGAGGGAGCTAGTCGGCCCCCACCACACCACTGTATTGGCAGCGGTTAGCGTAATGCCGTGGGCAGCGGCTTGAGGTTGTATGATAAGTACTTGAGGTAAGTCAGTTTCTTGGAACCTTTTGAATATATCGGTGCGTTTATTAACGGACACATCACCACGTATTATTTCTGTAGGTATACCATCTTGTAGTAGCTTATTAGTGAGAACGTCAATAACGTGCTTAAAAGGCACAAAGACTAGGACTTTCTTACTGGACTCATCGATTACTTCCCGCAACACTTTATATCTGTGTTTGATATCGAACTCTAATGCTTCTCCATCATCTGTATAGATAGCCCCAGAAGCGATCTGTAAAAGTTTATTCATTTCTACAGCAGCGTTAACAGCGGTAATTCGTTCTCCCCCTGCCTGTACTACCAACTTTTGTTTAAGCTCGTTGTAATATTTCTTTTGCTGCCGTGTCATTTCTACCGTTCGTTTGGTGTAAATCATATCAGGTAGATCAAGACACTCTTCTTTTGTAAAACGTATGGCGGGCTGCAAAGAGTTGAACACTATGTCCGTAGCATTTGGTTTTGGCACCCATTTAAAATTAGTTATTTTGTACATAACCATGTCCCTGAAGGCACTAAAGAAACGAGGCACAGCGTTAACATTTACAAGTTTTGCAAGGCCATATGCGTCGAGAGGTGACTGTGCAGCGGGGGTTCCTGTCATCATCCATAGCCATGTATTAGGAGTGACTAATCTATTAAGGATCTTCCACCGTCTAGTTTGTACGTTCTTATAATGAGTAGCTTCATCTGCAATGATTAAATCGAACCCACCGTTCGCTATTGCATCGGATACTATCTCCACTCCGTCATAATTAATTATGATAAACTCAGCCCCTCCTTCAATTATTTGCTTACGCTTGGTAGCAGAACCATAAGCAACATCAACTGAACGGTGCATTGCGAAGGTAAATAGATCCTCGCGCCATGCTGAATCCATGATAGATAAAGGACATATCACTAACACACGTTTGATACGCCCCTGATTCATAAGATAGTCTGCGGCCCATATGGCACTAGCAGTTTTACCTGTGCCTTGTTCGTTGAAACAAAAGGCACGCTTGTTCATGGTGAGGAAAGAAGAAGTGGTTTTTTGGTGGTCGAAGGGTTTGTGTTTACCTGTCCACTTATACTGACCTTCGATGGGAGAGGGGACTTTTATGTTAAGGTTTTTTAGTACGTGCGACTCATCAACCCCCCAGTTAACCAATACTTTGTTCCCTGATAATCTCTTACTCTTAGGTATAACATCTGTTACTTTTTCTGGATCACGTAAGTTTAATAGTATTGCCCTGTTATCTATTACCCGCATCTACTTCTCCATCCACGAAAATACATCGTAAAGTGGTGTCCACAATACGAACTATAAGCCGTCTTTAGTACCCACGGACGGCGCGTGGTGGGTTTGCCCTGAAGGGGTAGGGGGCTTTGTACTAAGCTTTTCTCGTAGTACGTTTCTTTGGTGACTTACCGTTACGACTACGATTTTTACTTTTACTTTCTATCTTGTATCCATCGGCGTTTGTACCGCCTTTACTTAACATCTTCTTGTGGCTAACGTCTTTCCCTTCGCGTTTGTCAGCCTTACCGTTATTATTAGCATCGGCTCCTGTCTTGTCCACTGCCCGTCTGGCACGTTGCCGCTCCATACGGTCTTCATGTTCTCCACGTTTTAACTGGAGTTGGTACTCTCGTTCGTAAGGTCTGCGTTTACCTTTACCTGTTCGCTTGTACACTTGTTAGTTCCCCCCGTTGTGAGGACATTCTACCACTACACAATGTTTTCGGCACAACCCGCTTGGCCTCGGATTCCATACGTCATTATCATACGCTAACTGCATGGTTGTAAAATCAGAAAGCCATTTTTCCCACATATCTTCAGCACTTTCTGAACTATAGGTGTCCTTTACAAAGGCTTCTGCTATTACGAATAGTAACCCCGCCCTAACTTCTTCTATAAAAGGGAAGTGTTTAAAGGTAGCCAAGGCCATCAGTTCTAACTGGCCCTTGTCTGCATACCTAGCAGATTTACCTGTCTTATAGTCTACAACCCAAGCTATCTTCTTTTCGACATCTATTATTAGGAGGTCTACTATTCCGCGCCACCATACGCCTTTAGCCATAAACCCGCAAGGATCTAAGCTTTCGGTTAACCCCATTCTATACTCGCAGAGTTTATCCCCGTCCTTCTCATTCAAAACATCTAGTGCCGCCTTGGCAAATAAGAACTTCTTGGGTAACTCCTTATCGTCACGTATATATTCTTCTGCGGCCTTGTGGAACTCATTGCCGTAGTTCATCGCAAAACTAATAGGTTCTTTATAGTCCTTAACTACCTTTAAATGGTAGAACTGTTTAGGACATTGCTCAAAAGACTTTATCCTACTGTATGACCAAGGGGCTGCATTCATATGTGAACTTTGTTCATTACAATCACAAAATCTTGTGGTGGTATCTTTAGTTGATCGCACATACGAAGTTGCTTAGTAGTCATTCTATCTATTTGCTCTTTCATTGCGGTCTTTCTTCTCTGATTCTGCTTCTCGGTTAATTCCATCTATGCCTCCATGCGCTCCTTCAGAGCGTTACTGTCATTAAACGCCTGTATCTTATCCTTGTTGGGAATCCAAAATATGTTCTTCCCTAACTTAATCTCATGGATAGTTTTTACTATAGCAAGGTTAATGCTAGGAAAGTTCTTTATGTGCGTTTCTTTAGCTGAGTAGGCATCCTGTATCGAATCATAATGCCCATCTATAAAAGGCGTTCCCAAAAATAATATGTCATATTTACTGTTCATTCACATTCTCCATAAGACCTTCCCACAAAAGCCTCGCAATCCAAAGGTAACCCTTCGGCCCAATCTGGAACCCAACGCATATACATCTCTATGTCTTGCTTCGCTTGATCTGCATCGTCCTCCTTGACACAGCATACAATCGAGTCATGTACAGTCAGTGCTACACAATATTTCTTTGCTATCTTTAACATCTGTTCTGCAATGATGCAACGGGCTAACGCTTGGCACGCGTTCTCCACAAACTTACCGCCATATATCTTGGCGCGTCCATTTCTTCTTTTATATGTGTACTCTGTTCCTGTGGAATCACTGACTCCTTCCAGATCGTCGTACCTCATAAGTAACCCAGACGGAAGGCGCACCGCTGATAGATTGCCAACCGGCTCCAGTACTTGAGGTACACCAATTGACTTCTCTTGACCTTTAGCTAACTCCTTAATCATAAGTTGTGCTTCTTGCCACAGACCACTTATCTCTCCGTTAGCTTCTCGATAAACCTGTATAACCCGCCGCGCTTCCTCAATATCTATTTCAAATCCGAAAGTACCCATCTGAGCTTGGAACTTAACCGCGCCCATGCCGTACCCACTACCTAATATTGTGGTCTTACCAACAAAACGTTCGTCTTTTGTAACTGCTTCTTGGGGTTTACTGTAGATACGCGAAGCCATCTTCACATAAACATCCTCTCCGTTACGAAAAGAAGCTACTAAATCGTCTTGCCCTGCTAACCATGCAAGCACCCTAGCCTCTATCTGAGCGGAATCACAGTCAATCAAAACACTGCCGTCGGGAGCTACGATACTTCTCTTTAAGACCTTACCATCAGGGCCACGGCTCGGTAAGTTTTGTAAGTTGATTTTGTCATCACCACCCCATCGACCTGTATGCGCGGCATAGTATCGCACTGGTGCGGGCAATAAACCGCGTCTGGATATGTCGATAAATCGTTGGGTTCGGGTCTCTTCTATGGTGCTTTTGTTACCAAGACGCGCTGCTACTAAAGCTTGAACATCAATGGAAGGGTGTTCCTGTAACGCCTTGAACCCCTCATCCGTCTTAGCAAATGCGTAGGTTTCCTTACCTGTGGTAGGACTTATCTTAGTAGGGGGTATCACATCATGTTTTTTCAATAGGTCAGCAAACTTATCGTTACTCATCAATAATTCTTTACTGACTCCCGCTTCAATCAATAAGTCGTCCTTCCTGTCTCGTATGTCCATAAGGTGTTGCTCTAGCAAACCCATATCTAAATCTAATACAGGCTCGATAAACATACGTAGTGTTGTATCAATCACCCTAAGTTCTTGCCGAGGGTAACCATTTGCCATGATAGAAAACAACTTGTAGGTAAGATCAACATCATTAATACAGTAGTCGCCGTACTTATCGAGACTCTCCACACTGAACTCTTCTCGACGCTTACCCATTGCATCAACTACTTCAGTACCCTTTTCGCCAATATTATAACGCTGCGCTAATGCAGCTAGGCTACCGCCAACCTCTACACCATGCAGACTTCTAGCCATACATAATGTATCAGCCCAAACCTTTGGGTGTATGTCAAACAGCCAAGACAGTATCGCCCCATCGAACATGGTGTTATGTGCAAGCACCATGCTGTTAGCCCAATCGAATTCGTGTAGGTATTCTTTAGTCTGCTCAAATGTACCGCTCGCCCACTCCGCGTACCCATCGTTTACTTTTATAGAAACGCCTACCACCTCAAAACGAGGGTCTCGCACATACTCTTCTGTAGTGAGTTTACTTAGTGAAAAGTCCTTACTGTAGAAGGTCTCAAAGTCTATTGTTATTAGATCCACGTTGTTTCTTCCCGTAGTGTTTGCATTAAGCGCACTATTTTTTAGTGTTAGTGCTGAACATGACGTAGTTAGTCTTAGCAAAGAATTTATTAGATAACGATATATCCTTCAATTTAGAATCCTTTGTATCAAGCTGCTCGATCTCTCCACCCTTCTTGAGG
>Ga0114906_1001124_pt1 | contig 14335 bp, 30 predicted proteins | sample MalvirDeepMed_M9_FD_89687 | JGI IMG/M metagenome (GOLD analysis project Ga0114906, IMG submission 89687) | Marine viral communities from the Global Malaspina Expedition - Malaspina viral metaG DeepMed_M9 | ecosystem: Environmental > Aquatic > Marine > Oceanic | place: Mediterranean Sea...
ACCAGGGCTACCGATGACCGCGACGATGTTCTCAACGCCGCCCTCGAGGCACTCGATGAAGCCCTGGCCGAGGCAGGCGTGTCCGGGGCGGGCGATCACCGCATTCTCTACGGCGCGGTGGTTGAGGCGGCACTAACGCAATACGTTGACGACGCGTTCGCCGCGAGCATAGACGTGACGCAACACGGCTACTACGTCCAGTACGTTATGCAAGACGGCGGCAGCTTGTGCGGCCGTTGCGTAAAGGAGGAAACCAGCCCAATCACGTTTAACAGTAAGTCCGACAGCCCGGACGACGCGCAGTGGAACGTTATCGGGCGGCAGCTTGTGGACGACTCGCCGTTTGACTGCGCCAATTGCGGGTGCACGTACACGGCAGAATAGCTAACCCCGCGGACCCGCGCACTGCTGAGGGAGTGCGCGGACACGGCGAGGCTAGCAAACTTAGGAGGCAACAACGACGTGCTAACACTACGCGAGGCACACGGCGGGCCGGATGCGGCGTACTACGGCGAGCACCCCGACTGGCTCATATGTCCGGACCTGGGGACGCACCGCGACGCGGACGCGCTCGCCCGCTCTAACTACGCCGTGCTTGAACAACGGCTGCGCGACAGCGACGGCGACGAGGAAACATGGCACGAGGAGTCGAGCGGCCACTGGGCCGTCGGGTGGGTGGCCGGGCTGGCCGTCAAGCCGGGGACTAAGGCGGAACAGATACTGGCCGCGGCCGAGGCGGAGCTTGGGGACTACCCGGTGCTCGATGAGGAGCACTGGAGTGACCTGGAGTACGGCGAGGCCATCGAGTACTGGGACGGCCTGACGCTGTCGAGCCGTGTTGACTGGCTCAAAGAACGCGGTGAGAGCATATTCGCGGCACGGGCGGACTACGGCGAGCTACTCGACCGCGCACCCGACACCGCCGAGGCTGTCCGCACCGGCTAACCCCGCGGACCCGCTCGCGTGTGGAGACACGCGGGCGGACACGGCGACGTTAGCAAACTTAGGAGGCACAGCATGATGACGGCCGAGACAGCGACACACACGCCGGGACCGTGGCACAAACGAGTCACCGGGGAGGAGGGATCAGCGAACTCTATTCGCGACGCCAACGGCGACATGGTCGCCACGTACCAAGGCCGCTGGGGACCGGCGCTTCGCGGCTGGCGCGTCGATGGGAAATGGGAGTCGAAATTCACATGGGAAGAACGCGAAGCTGAGGCCGAAGCTAACGGCAACCTGATCGCTCGCGCCCCCAGCCTGCTGGCCGAGGTCGAGAGCCTGAAGACCGAAAACGCCAGGCTAAAGGCGCAGCTAGCAACAACTTAGGAGGCAACAACGATGATTGGAACATATGCAGACCTAACGTGCGGTGAGGCATGTTGGGCGGCGCGATTGGATGTATGCCGGTGCTCGTGCAGCGGCGCGAACCACGGCATCACCCGGAGCGCGACAGGCGAGCGCCCAACCCGAACCCGGACAAAGGGCTACTCGCGGTATCGCCTGGCCGCTGTTGGGAGTTGGTCACGGGCGCGCACCATCTCTCACGAGTTGACCTGGCGCGATGGCTACCCCGGGCGCTGCTATTTCGATAGCTTTGAACAATCCGCCGCAAAGCACCAACGCAAGTGGCCGGAGTTCGCCAACAGTGGGATTAGCCACCCCTACGGCGTCTGGGTACGCGAACACATGCCGCAGGAAACCGTTGACGCGGCCATCGCCCGCACCGAACAAAAGGAAGCCGAGAAGGCGGTAGCACGGCACGCACGGCACGCACGGGAGGCCGAGGACGCGGAGGTAGCCGCCGCCAGCTAACCCCGCGGCTACCGCGTGCAAGCCGCCCGGTTAGCACGCGGTGACGGCGACGTTAGTTACAACGTAGGAGGCAAACGATGAAAGTCTACGCAACGAGGCAGGGCGTCTATTCGGCCCTGGACAGCAACGGGCGCACGGCGGCGCTAATAGTTAATACCCGCCGACGCGGACGGTGGCACGTTTACCGGGTGAAGCGGGGTACGACAGTGGCGGGCTTCTACCACGAGACGTGGCGTGGCAAGCCGCTCGCGGACGTGACGCGCCAACTCCACGGTCCGCAGTACGCACTCGTACAGGCAATCGAGCAGGCTATCAGCTAGCGAGCGCCGACAGGCGCAGGAGGCAAACGGTGACGATACAGACTGACGAGCACAACGGGTGGGCGAACAAGGAAACGTGGGCGACCGTGCTCTGGCTCAGTAACGACGAGGGATTCTATAGCCAGGCGCGCGAACTGGCCGCCGAGCACCAGTACGAGTTCTGCTTTCAAGCCGACGACGCGGTAAAGGAATGGGTAACCGAACTGCTCGACCCGTCCGGTGATTACGGCACCTGGAAGCAGCAGTACAGCATGGCCAAAGATATCGGCTCGCTATGGCGCGTGGACTGGCGCGCGGTCGCGGACGCGTTCCGGGAGGAGGAGGCATCGTGAGCCGACAAGCCATAAGACAGCTCAAATGTCTGCGCTGCCGCTACGTCTGGAAGCCTCGGATTCGCCGACGGCCTCGGGCCTGTCCTCGGTGCAAACAGGCGCGATGGGATACAAAGGCATACGCCAGGAAGGAGGCGTCGTGACGACCGACCAGGGCTACGCGTGCATCGTCTGCGGCACAACCTACAGCTCAGCTTCGCCCGACAACTGCCGTCACTACTGCCGTCATTGCGGCGCAGAGTTGGCAATCTTCAAATGCGAGGAGGAGGCATCGTGACGAGCGGCCATCGCGACGATAGCCCAGCCTACGACCCGGTAGAGATTCGCCGAGAATGGAACGAGCTGCGATGGCCAGAGCCACCGGAGCCGCTGGTTTATCACGCGGGATGGCTCTGCTTCGGCGGCAGTTGCATATGCGGCGCTGAGGAGGCCAGCGACCAGAAGGGGCAGGAGTGAAAATCATACAGAAGCGGAAGCATAGACGCAGCCCGAAGCGCCTGCCGGTATACAAGGACACGGGTTGTTATATAGCTCCAGCGTGCCTCGCCTGCCCGCTACCAGCGTGCGTTCACGACTACGAGGCGGCGGGCATGAATGGCTCTATCCTGCGGCACCGCTGGCGCAGGCTGGTGCGCAAGCCCACCGGGCTGCCGTCGCTGGTTGGGCGCTAACGCGTTCACAGAGCGCCTAGCACGAATGGCGGGGGGATGGTATAACTCAGGCCGGTTGAGAGTGGCGTAAACTATCGTGCTAGCGTCGCCTGTCATGGCTTTGCCTCCTAACTCCGGCGCTTAAGCCCCCCGGCGCGTCACTCTCAACCAGTGAACAGCGCAGGCCGGGGGGCTTTTCTTTTGGAGACAATGCGAGAACCACTTACCGCAACCAACTGCTCGCTCTGCGCCCGGCCCGGATACGAGGTCCGACAGGGCACCGACCTCGTCCCGTACTGCGAATGGTCACCCACGGCATCCCGTGAGGACGCGAAAGCGTGGGGCCGAAGGCTCGCACACGCACTGTTCCCTGCCGAAGTGCCCATGCCGAAGCCCGCATACCGAGGCCCGCGGGGACGCGAGTCGCCATACGAGAAGCTGAAGCGCGAGAACCGCATAGAGGACGTGGCCGCACGCATGACGACGCTTCGCACCCGCGGCAAGCTGGAAGTCGGCCTATGCCCGTTCCATACCGAGCGAACACCCTCGTTCACCGTTTATCCCGAAAGCCAGAGGTTCAAGTGCTACGGGTGCCAGAAAAGCGGGGACGTGATCGATTTACTGAAACACTCAGGCGAGCTATAACAGTTTAGAAGGGCAAGGGACGAGATTGACGACACCTGGAGCCGACGAGTACGAAAACCGGATACTCCCGAAACCCGAGCTGGAAGAGGACAGGCGCGGCAGGCTGATATTCAGATGGCCCACCGTTGACGTAACCGGCACAGTCACTCACCTGTCGCAGGCGAAGTCCGGCGAGGTCTCGTGCTTCATACGCTTCCACTCCGCTCTCTTCGGCACGATTCTTCCCCGGCGACACCTGAACCTCAGCGCCGACCGTACCGTCACCAGCCTCGTGAACGGTCTGAACCGCCGTACCTCCGACGCATACAACTGGGAACGCATCATGGACCACGTGTCCGAGATGTGCGACCTGAAATTAACGCAGGGCAAGCCACCGGTCTGGCTCGGATACGACCCGGAAGCGCAGGCACCCGTTCCACTCATCGGCCCGTTTGTATACGACGGCGAGGCAACCCTGCTCTCGGCTGACGGCGGCACCGGCAAGACGACGTTCCTGACGGCGTGCGCCCTCACACTCAGCACGGGCGAGCCAATAATCCCCGGACTGGAGGTGCCAACCGCCCTCCCCGGCCTGTATGCCGACTGGGAGGGAGGGCGCTCCATCCATAGCCACCTCGTGAGCCGCCTGCTACGCGGTGTCGGCATCGAGAGGACCGACGCCCTGCTCTACCTGGAGTGCCGGGGAAGACTCTACGAGCAGATAGACCACATACAGAAAATCGTAGACGAGTACGGGGTCCGCTTACTGTTCCCGGACTCAGTCTCATGGGCCTGTGGCGGCGACGCCGAGACTATGGAAACGGTGTCGCTGTACGAGCGAGCGCTATCTGAAATCGGCATCGCCAGCTTCAACGCCGCACATACGCGGAAAAACGCAGATGACAACAAGCCATTCGGCTCTGTGTTCTGGCACAACATGGCAAGAAGCTCATGGCAGGTCAAGCAGGTTCGTGAGGAGGAGGGGAGCATCCACCTCGCCTTCTTCCACCGCAAAGCCAACTATCACAAGCGTCACAAGCCCCTCGGCTACCGAGTTGACTTTTCCGAAGACGCAATCCGGTTCGTCAGGGAAGACGTGGCCGACCACTTCGAGGAGAACCTGAACCTCACCGACCGGATAGCCGCGCTCCTCACGACCGAGGGGCCAATGACAGGCCCGGAAGCCGCCGAGGCGCTGAAGGAAAGCCGTCAGAACGTCGCGAACCGACTCAAGGCCGGGCTTGATACACGCTACGTCAGGCTTGGAGACAGTCGACCCTTCAAGTGGGCTGTAAAGGCCAGAGATGAGAGCGTTGTCACGCATGACAACGGTTTGTCACAACATGACACAACGGGTTTGTCACGTGGCTCCCCCCCCATAAGGGGGGGGGTGAGCCGCCACGGCTCTAACCCTGTAACTTCGGAAGAAGAGATTCTAAGAGAGCCTGCAGGCCAGGGATGGTAAGCATCACTCTCACCGAGCAGCAATTCGTCCGGGCTAAGGCTGCTGGCGAAAAGCGGTACGAGTTCCACCGCTCAAGGCAGACCGAGCACCGCACAGGTCTTACCACGACCAACGCAGGCTATGACGTTACCGGCGCGGTTGGTGAGCTGGCGGTAGCGAAATACCTCGGTGTCATGGACGGGTGGGTGGACTTCACGCCCCATTACAGCGACCTGAAGGCCGACGTGGGTGATGACATCCAGGTTCGCACCGGCAGTCACCGCAGGTCGAAGCCCTACCTGTACCGTGACCAGAAGCCGGAGCAGCGTTTCGTATTCGCGAGGCGGCTTGGCAAGGAGGGGGAGGTAGAGCTTGCTGGCTGGTGCTGGATAGCCGAGGCCCAGCAGGAACAGTGGTGGAAAGAGGTCGGAGGCCGACCGCCTGCTTACTGGCCGCCGCGCAGTGTCATGCGGCCGATGGAACAGATGCTGCTGTGCGAGCGCCAGACCCAGCTCTGGCAAGAGTACGAAGACCTGCTGGCTCTCGGTAGCAGCGGGCCGGGCAGCAAGGCTGAAAAGCAGATGTTCAGGCGGCTCGACTGGTGGTGCCAGACCGAGGCCGAGCAGTTGTGGGCCAGCCGACTCACCGACCCGGCGCTTGCCAACCAGGACTGCCTCTGGGGGTCGGGGCGCATATGCCCCGATGCCGTCGCCTGCTGCCGGTCATGCGCCGCGACCGGAAGATGGCGCGGGGCGGCTTGACGCAGGTTTGCAGGGGGGATTATCATAATCGCATGGTTACTGTAAAAGTGCAGCGATGCAAGCGATGCAAGCATCAGTGGCTCCCGAGGACTTCCCGTCCACTGGAGTGCCCCAACTGCAAGTCACGTAGATGGCGGGAGGCTAAGTAATGGCACATGCTCGCCGCCCCGCGACACTGCCGCTCTACCAGAGCCTCGACAGGGCATGGGAGAAGGACACCCGCAGGAAGGTCAAGATTCTTGGCCTGTTCGCAGAGCCGGAATACGGTATGTGGAAATACTGGGGGAGCGGCAAAAACGGTTTTACGAAGACGTGGTACGAGTGGGAACTGGTTGATTCCCTGCCCCCAAGGAGGCAAACAGATGCAACTACCGGAAGCAAGGGGTGCTGTTAACCCCGAGTTGAACTCCAAAGGCGAGCCTCACGGTGACTTCCTGGTCCTCATCGACCCGAAACGGCGCATCCACGTCCACACGGGTGGCGAGATGTACCAGAGCGTGGACTTCACCGGTATAGGCATGGACTTCTGCGACACACTCATCGCCGAACTCATCAGCCTGCGAGCACGCCTCCAGGTCATCGAGAAGGACACGAAGGAGAACATAGATGCCTAAGCAATGCCCGAACTGCCGTGGCTGGGGAAGACTCTTCTTAGACACCACGGTGCGTTACGGCGATGGACGGCCAGTCAGGCACGAGAAGGTGGAGCCAGTGAATTGCGAAGCCTGCAACGGTACCGGCTGGGCCTCCCTGCCCGACAGCCCGGCACGGCAGGGCACGCCGCCCATCATGGAGCGCGAGGATAGTGCCGGTGCCGCGTGACTTAGTCGAAATCATCATTGACCTCACTCGTAGCGACGCCCTGTACGCCGAAGCACTTCTGGCGATTATCAAAAAACTGGGTATTGACCCCACGACGGAATGGCGAATCCGGGACATTGAACACCGTCGGCGATGGGACGAGAACGCCAGGTGGCTCTCGCCTCCAGACGGCGCAACCCCGTCGCTGAAGGGTCAACTAGGCGTACTTGCCGGGATTCTCTCGCAAGCGGGCATACGGGCTGTAGAGACTCCCAAGATGCCAGACCGCGAACTTCGTGAGTTGCGGCGCATGGGCAAGGGGATGCTGGCGTTACTCCGTGAACGGCTCCCAAAGGTGGCACCATGACCACCGCCACCTCGCTCCCCGATGCAACGCTCGAAGCCCTCTGCGCGTACATCGAGCAGTTGCGCGAGAAGATGGACCCGTACCGCCGCCAGCTTTACGAAGCCTACGAAGACGTGCGCAAGCAGCTCGAAGAACGCGGTCGCCGCTCATGGACACGGCCCGATGGCCGCAAGGTACGCGTGCACGTGGACGAGACATACGACGCAGACGGTGAGCGGCTGGGAGTCGGGTTCTGGATATCGCTTGAGAAGGGGGAGAGCGATGAGCTGGTTTAGCCACAACTGGGACGGCGTTCATCGCGAGGGTTGTCCCTGCTACAACGAATCCGACGTGGACGAACCGCTGGTCGATGAAATCAACTGCCGCTGCTACGAAATTATCGCGGATAACAGAGTGGATGCGGCTGATGCCCACCATGACCGGATGAAGGAGGACGGAACCTGTGCCGACCCTGAACGTTGACCACGAGGCCACCGAGCGGGTGGCTGGAAGCGGACGCACCGTGTACCTGCCCATCGTTGGGCGCATCACGGGCACGTCGCGCTACAACCCGGAGCAGTACCGCATAGCAGACCTCGACGGCTTCTGGCAGCACAACGGCACGCTACTGGTCCTCGACGGTACCTACCGCATGGTGCTGGCAACGAAGCCGAAGCAGTCGCCGGACGCCAGGACGCCCTACATGGATATCCTGCGCGCCGAGATGACCGACGAGCAGCCGGACGGCACGCGCGGCAGCGTACCGGGCACGAGTACGCAGCCCGTGCACGCGGCACCCGCCCCGCAGCAACAGCAACAACAGCAGCAGCAGCAGCGCTACGGCTCGACAACCGACGAGCGCATCAAGCAGGCGCAGGTCTACAACAACACGACGCTCGTCCTCGCCGCCATGATTCAACAGCCCAAGACGGCACGGCACCCCGTAGACAACGAGCGCTACGAGGCTACGTGGGCGCGGTATGAGCTGCTGAGCAAGCTGTTCTGGACAGGGAAACGCCCCGAAGCAGGCGTAGAGGCTGCTGACGGCCCCGTAGACGACGAGGAGGGGGCCGAGGCATCCCCAGGGCCATCCGGTACTGCAGGGACACCGCAAACGGAGCCACCTGCGTGGGTCGAGGACGCGCCGTCTGCCGCCGACGGCTCGCAGCGCGTGCCTGCAGAAGACGAGGAGGAGATTCTGGAGTGGTGAGCGTGTCCGCCATTACTCACCAGCCCGACTAGCGCATAGAAGACAGCGATGCCAGAACTCCGCTGCGTAATTCCGGGGAGTCCAGTCCCAGCCGCCCGTCCGCGTGTCACCCGCTACGGGACGTACAACCCGAAGCGGCAGACGGAGTACATGGCCGTCGTGCGCGACACGCTGGCGGTGGCTATGCGAGGGACGCACCTCGCGTTGCCTTTGCCTGGAATGCCCCTTTCGCTCACCGTAATCGCCTGCATCCCGTGGCCCAGGGGCACCCGCAAGGCCGACGCTGGCACCACCGTCCCGCACGCAGGCCGTCCCGACGCCAGCAACTTCCTCAAGCTCGCCGAGGACGCAGGCAACGGCGTCGTGTACGAGGACGACGCGCAGATAACGAGGGCCGTGGTCGAAAAGTGGCGGGTGCCGAGAGGCGAAGAGCGGCTGGAGATAACGGCATCGTGGTAAAACTCATGCCGGGAGATGAGGCCCGAGATGTGCTGGCTAAGATTGAAGACTTCACTCCATGACCTGCCCACCCCACTTCTTCAATGTGCCCGCGCCCAGCAAGGATGTCCAGCCCGTGGCCCGGTGCCGCAAGTGCGGTCACAAGCGCGATATGCAGAACTATATCGAGGTCAGTTTCTGGCGCAATTCGACGGGAAAACGGCCTAAGACCGCCGGGAGACCTAAGAACGTCGGGAAGAAGAAGGCGAAGACGTGACCGAGATAGAACCCTGCGCGCCACAGGCTATCTTTGCCGACGGTATGGCCACGCTCTATCAGGGTGACGCCAGTTCCGTTCTCTCCGGCCTGCCGGATGAGTCCGTACAGACGGTCGTCACCAGCCCGCCGTACTGGGGACTGCGGGATTACGGCGTAGACGGACAGCTCGGCCTGGAGCCGACGTCTGAACTCTACGTCGAGCATATGGTCGCTATCTTCCGGGAGGTCCGCCGCGTACTACGAAAGGACGGCACGCTCTGGCTGAACATCGGCGACTCGTACAACGGCTCAGGTGGCGCGGGTGGTGACTACAACGCGGGTGGGCTGAAGGACGGCCAGCCGCGGTTCCCTGGCCGCAGCGCGCCCTCGCTCAAACCGAAGGACTTGTGCATGATGCCCGCACGGGTGGCCCTCGCCCTGCAAGCGGACGGCTGGTGGCTACGCTCCGACATCATCTGGAGTAAGCCGAACCCGATGCCCGAGTCGGCAACGGATAGGCCGACCAGCGCCCACGAGTACCTGTTCCTGCTCACGAAGTCGGCGCGGTACTTCTACGACGCCGAGGCGATAAAGGAGACTGCATCTAATGCAGGGAATGTAATTAGTTTAGGTCAAAAATCTTTTTCAAAACGACAAGCGTTAGATGCGAATGTATTCCCATCAGGCAATGGATTACATGACACCTATACCGTGCCAGATAGACGCAACAAGCGCAGCGTCTGGGAGATAACCACCCAGCCCTATCCCGAAGCACATTTCGCCACCTTCCCGCCCGCCCTCGTGCGGCCCTGTGTACTGGCAGGCACCAGCGAGAAAGGCGCGTGCGCGGAGTGCGGCGCACCGCACGAGAGGGTGGTCGAGCGGGGGTATGGCGCGTCGACTGGCGCGCGGAATCACATTGCCGGGGGTGACCGAACTATCGGTCAAGGATGGGAAGGCACCCAACGGAGAGCCGAAGTGACTACCCGCACCCTCGGTTGGCAGCCCACCTGCGACCACGAGGCCGACGTGGTGCCGTGCGTGGTGCTCGACCCGTTCGCCGGTAGCGGCACGACGCTGGCTGTGGCCAAGGAACTCAGCCGTCAGAGCATCGGTATCGAGCTGAGCGCCGACTACTGCAAGCTGGCAGCGAAGCGGATACAGGGCGTGACGACGGGTATGGTGCTGGTATGACCGATCCCTATCTCTACGAGACGGAGGGCATAGAACCCTGCGGCACTGCCATCATCCTTGCCGATGGCACCCTCCGCACTATCACATGCCAGCGCTACACGGGCCACGCTGGCAGGCACGTCGGTTACGTCGAGGGCACGCGCGTAGCGTTTGATGTCATCATCTTCGAGGACCGGGGCGAGCCTAAGTCGTGGCTACAGGAAGGGATACTTCCGTAGCTACTCGTTCTCCATAGCGGATATAGGAAAATGTGGAAATTCATGTTCGACGATGAGGTCCGAGAGGAAATACGAGCCTACTTGAATTCGCACGAATGGTGGATGCTCTGGCCACTGAGCGAATCAGGCAACAGTGCGATTGGCGCGATTGAGGCTCGGTTCTATAAGGACGAAGCCAGCGCAGATTTACACCTGATAATAGGGCCATTTGGGCCTATATTCTTCGCCAAGAAATCACGTATGCGTAGAGCCGAATTATCAGAGATGCTCCATCATCCGATACCGGCTGATGGCAGGGATATCCTGAGTCTTATTGGAACAACTGGCCCGGAAGATGTACATTTGGCCAGAATAAACGCCTTCCACGAGTGGATTGGGCCAGGTGTCTCAGGCCCGCTCTCGGAAAACTAGGATGCCTGAGCCGCGCACACCTGCGTAGCCGCTACTCGTCCTCCATAGGGGGCATAGGAAAACAGAGGCAGCCGCCCCGGCAGTCAGGTAGCAACTCGTAGGCAAACTCGTAGCACTGGTCATAAGCCTTCTCATTCTTGAAGGCACTGTGAGACGCACCCCAGCCCACCATTGTCTCAAGGCGGGGTTTGAACTTTCCGTACCACTGGTCGTTTGCACAGAACTTCGGCCCGCTGTCTTCAACTCCGTCAATATCATTGAGTAATTGCCGGTAGTCAGTCAGCAGTCGCCCTGCCAGCCGAACGTAGTAAGGGGCGTCAAGCGCTCCTAGCCTGTCCGCGAGTGACAATACAGTAATATCATTCATTCTCCAGCACCTTGCCCTCACTCAGGAACGCCACTTTTGCAATCATCTTTGTGGCTTTCCTGTACGCCCTGTCCAACCGCCCCTTGCCCTTGCTACGCATTTCGGTAGACAGGTGGCCGTCATAGACGAACACGCCGAACAGGGCGACCATGTAAATCACCCCGAGAAGCACCGCCAGGGGCAGGGCTACGAGAACAGCGAACCGTCGCAGAATCCCGACTATCACAGACCTTATCTTTGTCAATACCCTGCGACTCCCTTCCTCAGGCCGTGCTATCCACGCGAGGAATAACCCGACCTCGTACAGCATGATAATGGGCACGGCCACCATCGTCTGGTTGATGATGTCGAACGTCGGCGTGATGAGCGCACTCAGAATAAACGCCGTCACGGGAACGAACTTCCGAAAGCTGCGGAAGCGCCTGTACGAAACGACCCTCAATTTGGCGAGCAGGAACATAGCAAGCGGCAGATTGAAAATCACCCCGAGCCAGAACATCAACGCCATGAGTAGGCTCATGTATTCCGTGATGGTTATTACCGGAACAGCGACCCCAGCGCCGAAGTGGAGGAGGAACTTGAGTCCTGTGGGCAGCATCACGAAATAGGCGAACGCCGCCCCGCCCAAAAAGCACACAAAGAGCGCAGGCAGAAAAATGGTGGCGAATCGCCGGTGCTGAGGGGGGAGGAGCGGACGCAACAACATGAAGACGCTGAACATCAGCACAGGGAGTGCTGCGACAGCGCCACCTCTTGTGGAAAGGTGGATTGTGGCCCCCAGCATCTCTGTGGGGGCGGTGAAGATGGGTAGTCCGCCGTGGGGGGAGAGACGCTCCCCGCCGGGGACGAGCAGCCATCTGAAAATCTCCTCGTGGAAGTACCACGTAGAGCTGGCACCGATGCCGAAGGCGAGAAAGACCCCGAGGAGATGTCGTCTTATTCGTCGACCAAAGCGACGGAGCGCGCCCCTGTTCGGGGCGCTCACACTCAGGAAGCGTCCTTCTTATTATTACGGAGGATGCTTGCAATCCAACCGCCGCCGCCTAAGAGGAGAACTGTGCCACCGACGACAACTCCGACCATTACCCACTCGTTCATGTGATTGTCCTCCGCTCACCCTTTAGTGAGCGCACTAGCAGGCTTTTCGCATTTGCGTTGCTCTGCCGTAGTTGTCGCGCCGACTTAGAGAAGCCACGCATCCCCGACTGTGCTGTAACCGCTGCCCAGGTAGCAACAAAGACACTGGCTCGGGCGAGATTATCGGTTGCCCCGGAAACAACGTAGTCAAAGATACGGATAACGATGAACGCAGCCGCCATACTTGCAAGCGTATAGCCGATCAGCCAACTCATTGGTCTTTCTTCTTCTTCTTCTGGCCGTTCTCATCAAAAGCGTCGAGAAGGCCATCAATCATAGACAAACCCTGAGCGATATAGGATGAGGCCATCATTTGTATCGGGCGCAACCCGGCTTCCTTGGCACGAGTGGTGAGCGTAGAGAGTGCCGTAGAAAACTGCTCGGCAGTTAGGGGCTGCCGTTCCTCAACGACGGGCCGTGGCGGCAGCGGTGCTGTTATTTCGCCAGCGGCAACTGACGCCTCAACGACTGGAGCTTCCTCGTCCGGAGCCTCCTCTGTAGGTTCCTCTGTCGCCTGCGGGGCTTCTTTCTCAAGCATAGAATCCTCCTCGTCTAAGCGCGCAGTTTACGCTAGTTCTGCTTCTTAGACGACCTCCCCCCGTCTCAGCGCGTCTTCCGCACCTTCTTGCCGGTCTTCTTAGCTGCTCGGCGTGCCGCCGTTTTGCCCTTTGCCGTGTACGGGTACTTCTTCTTTCCTACCTTTGGCATCTACTTCTTCCTCTTCTGCCTTGAGGCTGCCGTCGCCGTTCCTTGCTAGCTCTGCTTCCAGTTCGGTGATGCGGCGCATAGCCGCTGCCAGTTGTACCTTGAGAGATACGCTCTCGTCCGACTGCATGACAGCCTGGATGTCGGCAGGGGTTATCTGGAGCGTAGGTTGTGTCATGCTGCCTCCAGCTTGTCTACACTGGCCTTCAGTTGCTTCATCTGGTCAATCACCATCGCCATTAACACGGGCATGCGGATTGCCTGTGGCTTCGCCTCGCCAGTTTCCACGTACTCTCCCGTTTCCTCACCTGTACTTGCGTTCGTCGTCATCTTAGGCACACGGTCCTTGTAGACTACAACGGCTTCAGGGATGACAGCGTACACGTCCTCTGCAATCAGGCCGGTTTCGGCGAGTCCTGCTGTCGCTGAGTTTTCATCCCACACAAAGTCCTTGGGCTCAAGGTTGTAAATCCGGTCCGTGTTCCTAGCGGACTGCTCATCTCGCTTATATTCACGACTGGACGACTCGATGGTGAGGACGTTGCTGGCGTGTCCGATGTTCGCCACCGCTCCAGTAGGCAAGTTGGCAAGCGTGATTTCCTGCGCGGAGTCAATACGCAAGGCCTCAGTATTGCTGCCAGAAGAATTAGCAGTTCGGAAGATGAACCGGCCCGGCAACTGGTTCGACGCAACGGTCCCGTCAACATCGATAGCGAGACTGGCAACTCTGGTCGCCATGTCCGCGCCGTCGTCCCCGTCAAAAATCAACTGGGCGATGGTGTCGCCGTTATTTACCGTTACCGCAGACCCGCCAATGGCCGCAGCGCGACTCTTCCCAAAGTGAAACTCGAAGCCGTCGGAGTTATTCCCCCAGATGCCATGCCCGGCACCTGCGTCAGTCGCACTCGCCGTCCCAAGAACCTGAAACTCGTGCGTGGCACCGCCTATCGCAATCTGCGCCGTGTGGCCGATGACCATTCCTGTGCCGTTGGCAATATGGACATCAGACGTAGGTGTCAGGTTTAATTTTGCCCCTGACGCTATCGTGAAGTCAGTGCCGTCACTCTCTATCTTCTGTCCATCGTCCCCGAAGGTAAGTCCCTTATCAGTAGCGATATTGACATCGGCCCCAACGGTAAGATTGAGGTCAGTACCGGCATAGATAGTCATGTCCGTGCCGTCTGACTTGATGTGTTCACCGCCAGCAGCATCGTAGAAGTAGAGTTCCGCCCCAAGAGTCAAAACTAAGTCATCGGTATTCTCGTCCCAGAGCATATAAGTGCCAGTTGTGGCCCCGAAGAACT
>Ga0114906_1001132_pt1 | contig 14285 bp, 14 predicted proteins | sample MalvirDeepMed_M9_FD_89687 | JGI IMG/M metagenome (GOLD analysis project Ga0114906, IMG submission 89687) | Marine viral communities from the Global Malaspina Expedition - Malaspina viral metaG DeepMed_M9 | ecosystem: Environmental > Aquatic > Marine > Oceanic | place: Mediterranean Sea...
CAAGGTCTTTAATCTTTAAACCAATACTTTTAAATATCTCCAAGTTCATAAGCTTCCACACAAAATGGAGACCTTTGAGAGCACCACCAAGTGTTATGGCCCAACTTACAAATCCTGCACCTAGGGGCAAAAAAGACGAGCCCAAATTCAAAACCCATGTCAAGGCATCGATCATCAACCTAAACCCCTTAATAACTGGTGCCAAGCTCACCGCTATTCCGTTTAAGGAGTTTCTAAGGTTTTCAAGCATTGTTGTAGATTCCTTTGCCAACTTGGCCATCTCTTTTTGCGAAGCGGCATTAAGATCCGCCTTTGCCTGAGCCTCATCATATGCGGCGAGGCCGTCGCCGAAGAGTTCATTGGCCTGTGCCATATCAGTAATACCAGCAGCTGCAGCAAAAGCTCTCTTCTCAAGCCTGCCCATCGATTGCCACGATGCACCAGACAGTTCTGTTGCTTCAAGCATCGCTCTGATTCTTTCCGATTCGCTCATATAAACCATTTCAATACTATTAAGATATGGTCCGCCCATAATACTGTTTAGTCTACCAACAGCAGATGCTGCAGAGTCAAAAGTATCAAATTGTCCCGCAATTGTCAGTAATTGGCCCATCGACAATCCTGTCGCTTGTGCAGCTGCTGATAATTCTGCAAAAACCTGCATCATACCATCGCCGTGGGCGGAGATGACGCTTGCAGATTCTGCGAAATCAGCAGAAACTTGAGCAATTGGGCGGGAAATACTTTGTGCTAGCGTGACTAATTTAGATACTTCTGTCACTGCATCTTCGCCGGCTATGTTTAAAGTTTTTGAAAGTATTTGTACGTTTCTGGCGGTCTGTTGTGAACTTACACCTGCTTGATCCAGAGTGGCCGTAAAGAGAATCATGCTTTCTCGACCTTGCGCCGAAGCCTCTCTAAAAGACACTGTACTTTCATAAAGAGCTTGTGTTGCGGCGCCGGCGGTTTCAATAGAGAGGCCCATTTTTCGCGAGGCATTCATACTGTTGACTAACGAATCTCTAAATTCCTCATTCGCTCCGGTTGCTTTAACAAAGCCGGAAATCATATTATCTGTGGCTGTCAATAGCTCTTCCGTTCTGGTTGCCACCAAGCCAAGAAGCTTTGGTCCCTGTGCCATCAAAGAACTAGCGAGACTTTTACCAAGATTTTTTGAATTCGCTGCTAAATCAAGCATTAATTTGCCTGAATGCGCAAGTCCCCCAATCCAAGTGTCGCCAAATTCCATACCTAGGCCTAGAAGGCCTTCCACTCTCGAGCCAAACTTAGTTGCATGGGCAACCGTCTTAGCAAACTCTTTATTTTCCTGAACTCTTAAGCCAATTCTTTTCGCTAGTTCTTCGCGGGCTTTGTCGTCTAGTTTAGATATATCATCGAGGGATTTGATCTTGTCTTCGAGAGCTTTATTCTCTTTTGCAGATAATTTCGCGCCCGCTTCGCCGTTTTCAAGCTTCTTTGTGCCTGCAGCCAATTCATCCTTAAGGCTTTGCAGCCTTTCATCTATTGCTTCTTGGGATGAGGAAAGCGTATCTACATACTTTTCATCAAGTTCTTGAACCTTTGCTCTTCTTTCTATTTCTAGATCAAGCTCTGAAACATATTTATTTTTCAGCTTGTTGATCTTCTCTTGATTCGCCAACTCTTGCTTATACCACTCATTTCTTTCTTTTTGCAGATCTGTGATCTGCTGTTCAATATCGAGATCTTTTTTATCTGCCATCGGTCAAGTTCCTTATTTCATCGGCCACTTTAAACCGGTTTCTCTTTCAAAATTCTTAACGGCAGATTCTAACTTATATCGAGATTCATAAGTTTTCTTATCTCCGAGACCATATTGAATAAACTTTTGAAGGTAATTTTTTTCCGCTGTTAAAGCGGTCAGGAACGCTCCAATTTCTGCATTACTTCCACGAACATTTAACAAGGCGCCGGCGCCGGCAAACATCTTTTCCAACGCATAACCGACAACAGTACCAAGTTGTGTCAAATAACTTTCATCGATTCTCTTGTTTCTAATTTTTGAGAAATCAATTGTTATTTCTGAAATTTTGTCTTCGTTTAGCTTCGCCATAAAATTGGTCCTCTAAACCATAAATAGTTTTGAAATACTATTTTATCTATTTTCTTTGAGCCTTTTCAACCTCTTCTTTTTCCATCTCAAGTTGCTTGATCAATCTTTGTGTAAACCATGCTCTAATTTTAACCGGTAAACTATACGCTTCTGTAAAACTAAAGCCTCCTTGATATTTTAAAAAGAAGAATGTCTCATACACTTGCTCTATATACTCGTCACTTAGGCCAAAAAAAGTCTACCGTAAACGGTAGCTGTACCTCCGTTTCGTTGGAACAGTTAGGACAAGTTACATCCTGTGTTAAGTCTATATTAGGAGTGACTCTAGCATACATACCCCTAAGATATTTGGAATCAAGTGCCGGCATATTTTCAACAAAAGATCCCACAGCGTCACTACTGGTGTGGCCATTTACAGAGACAATTATAGACCTAAATTGGTCTGTCAAAGGAGCTTCAGGCAATTTTAGTTTTTTGCGCTTTTCAGCCAAGTCGGACAACTTTTTCTCTTCGAGTCCAGTTATCATTCTCACTTCAACAGAGACTTTACTTTTCGGTAATTCAAAAATAAAAGTGTTATTTTCTGTTCTTGTAGTTCCTGGCACCTCGCCATCACCATAATTTGTTTTAATATCAGATAAATCAAAATCGTATCTTTCATTTGTTCCACAAGCTTGACATGTTAAATTTGCAGAATAATCTTCGCCGTAGCCCGTAATTCTTGCTGCGACAAGAATAGCATTTTTATCACCTGTATAAAGTTCACCAACTTTTATACTCTTGTCGACAATAACATTTTGCAAGAGTCTGTCGATTGCCAGCCCCTTTTTTAGAAGAGACTGAGAAGTTAAAATGTCTTCATCTTTTGCTGTCATGTACCGGATTTCCACTGTCTCTTGGTTGTGCAGCGGGTGGCCTTCCGGATAGCACTTACCCTTTGTTGGTAAATCAACAAATTCGGTAGGTGTGGCGAATGAAAAAGCTTCATTGTTTTGCGCCATTTGCTCTACAGGAGCGTTGTCTTGGATCGGAGCACCCGTTCGATCCTCATTATTTCTAACTGTCATAGTTACCTCTTAATTATTATCCACCTTGTTTATAAGTAGCGTAGTCGTAGCGGAAAGTTATTGTAAGTTCTACCATCTCATCGGAAGAATAATCAAGTGTACCCCAAGACACGTCCAGAATCCAAGGATTGAATAGCTTCCAAGTTTCAAGTGGTTTGTTGTCAGGACCCATTTGTTGTAATTTTATCATACCTAAATGGTTTGTCGCCTTTGCTTTTGACATAGTATGAGGGGCGTCGCCATCTCTATCTGTGGGAGGATCGTATCCAGCACCTCGAATGGCTTTCCACAGAATACTTGAGGCATCCGGCTCGATGGGGTCAACTAGCGTTACCGATGTCGAATCCCAAGTAACGTGACCGGGGTAGAAGAAGGAATGGCCAAAAAATTTGTGTTCCGTCGGGTTAACGGTAATTTTTGGCTTATCTACCTTTTTGATAACATAGGCGGGAAGATTATCATCTTTCTTTGTTCCTGCACCTATGAAAAGAAGCCACCTATGTTGCCTTTTTGGCTCTAGCCTGCTATCGGCCCAAAATTTATTTGCCATTTTTTTACTGTCTCCTCTTCAAAACTAAATAGTAAAGTATAATAAAAAATCCTTAATTAATCTGCGAATGATGCACCCGTGTCAGTTATAACAAAGTCTAAAGCAATGAACTCAATCGCTCTTGCCGGCTTCAAAAATACCTTTGCATAAAGAATATTTCTGTCAATTAATTCCGGAGTTGTTGTCGACTCGTCTAGAACAACTTTGAAGTCTGTTAGACCCAGACCTGCTTTAACATCGTTAAGAAATACTTCAACTTGGCCAGAAAATCTGTTCCAGGTTGCTTGCACATTTTGCTCAAACAACGTAGTTGCCGCAATTCTTGAAACTTCCTTCTTAAGATGAATTAATAAACGACGAACATTAATTCTATCAAGGGCAGATGGAGTTACTTGGAGAGTCTTTTGACCAAACACCACAAGCCCCTCGGCCGGGAATGACGCAATCGGGTTAATGTTTGCAGAATAAAGTCGATCTCTTTCTCTAGATGTCAACTGCAACCTTACATTAGTAACCGGAATGCCAGCAGCGCCTTCGCTTAAGCCACCTCTGGTGAATCCTGCAGGTGCGAACCAAAGTTCTTCCTGTCTTTCACTAAACGCCATGGTTCCTAGGGCTACAATTGAAGGCGGGGCCCACAATAGTTGATTGGCGAGGGTATCTCTAATTTGTACCCATGGGAAATAAGCACAACCGTAGCTGCTGTTGATTCCTCTACTTCTAAAAGATGTTACAGCCTTTTCCGCATCCGGCATACGACTAGTTTCCGCACTGGTCCCTTCCGTATCCGCAACATAGTCTTCTTCCAAATCAATAATTGCCAAAGCATCAGCGCGATCCTCGCACATTTTAATTAATTGTTCAGTTAATGAAGTGTTTGTGACTCCCGGGATAGTTGCCAAATTAAACTCTACAACTTCTGGATCTGCGACCGCATCAATTGCTCTCTTAACTGAGTAAAAGGCATAATTATTAAGTTCTGTGCCGTTTGTAAACTTAGTATTTCTAAACGGTTCTCTTTCTTTTATATCTAATCCATCAAATCCGCCAGCAAACACCGTCGTGAAACGATTCACTTTGGCATTATCCAACAAATAACTTGAGCCACTTTGCGCAGATAATGAATAATTCCCTTTACGACTTCCAGATACGTATTGATAACTACCAGAAGCGGACCCGGAGGCCGGTCGAATGACGTCATCCAATGTAAAGATGAATGAATCTTCCAAATAAGTAGAATCAACAGCGGCTGGAGTAGCGCTGGTTCCGGGAAAACCAATTCTTACCATATCTGCGATACTCTCATCAAACCTAGTTGAGCCACTACGATTTGTTCTAACTCCCCAAAAAGCTAATTGAGGATTTGAAAGATCATCATCCGTTGAAAGAACACGGAGCGAAAGCGCGGGGTGCTGGAACTTGATATTTGAACTAGCACCAGAAACGTGATGGAACTGGTGCTGGCTTCCTGTTAATAGAGCAGTTGCCGAAGCTCCGGAAATAATATCGGCATCGCTAGAGACAAAGAATTTATTGTCTCTGTTGACCGCGCTTCCGGAAAACGAATATGTCCTAAATCTTTTTGGACCAATTACGCCAACTGGGAGATATCTAGGATCCGCTACACCTTCTGCAACTTGATCATTGACTGCCACTCTTACAAATTTAGAGGCATTTGGATAAGCTCCATAATGCTTATATCTTTTTTCTATATCATCCCAATCACTAAACATGTCACCGATCTTTCTTGCAACATAGTTTGAAGAATTCGGATTTAAACTACAATTTGAGAATTTTTCAAGATAAACAGGAGCCTTATCGCTATCTTTAAGCAGTCTTATAGCGACTGTAAAAGTTCCATACGGGTCAAAATCATTTGTAGATGGTTTGATATCCACAATAGACACCTTAGCTAACTTTTGCAACTGTTCCCCTGCATCCAAAGATACAAGTTTGAACAACTGCTGAACATGCTCGGCTTTGTAGTTGGTAGCAGATCCGAGATCTTGAGCTATGAAATATCCAGTTTCGCCTCTTTTGGTACCAAAGTTCCAGTCTGACCCTTGTTTTGATAAATCATGAGAACTGTGACCAAGAACAGCGGCATAGGAAATTACACCAGCATTGTTATCAACGTGAGAATCGTAAGTTTCACCTAGCCAATATCCTCTTTTGTTTCCAGAAGTAATGGTAGTGTTTAACAACGTAGGATTGGTGTTAAACACTTTTCTGATATAATTGTCGCTGGTTCTAGTGAAGTTAAAATTAATTCTTTCCTCGCCAACGTCGCCATTGGTGCCTTTAACGAGCATTATCCAGTCGCTATTCGTAGAGCCAGATCCACGAAGAACACCTTGACCTGTTGCAGCGCCTACCCAATCTTGAGCAGCTGCTGCGGGATCAGCCCGGTCAACGGCACTATGGCCGCCAGAAAGCATAACATGGGTGCCAGTATCCGTATAGAAAACAGCAGCAAGAGAGGCAGTCATTTGGCCCACAACGCCGCCTCCAGCGGATTGATCTCCCGTTGTGTATCTATCAAAAACCCACAATCCGTAGGCTCCGCCGGCGTTGCTGGCGTGTACTTCGTTCTGTTTCCAACCGGCATACCCAGCGCTTGATGCATTTAAGTGCTGATCGCCAAGCAATCTAACAAATGTGAGAGGAGTATTGTTGCGCAACCACGCTTGGGCTGCATATACGGCATAAGTCGGAGCAGTATAATTCCCATCTCTCCAAATATCTCCACCTCTTCCGCCAGGAATTGGATTACCAAAAATTTCCACAAACTCTGAAAAAGATTCGACTTGAACTGGTCTTAGTGCTGGCCCGCGCTCCGCGCGGCCGATAACAAGTGGCCCGATTCGTTCGGCGACTGCCGGAAGTTGCGAATTATCAATTTCGTTAATAAAGATCCCGGGGGAAACAAATTTAAAATTTTCTACTGGCATGTTTTAATTTCTCCTCATATGAAAAATGCATTGTGAACAAGTGATTTCTCTAATAAATAGTTTGTGACACGCCGAAATGACAATATCAGTCTCGATAAAAAGTATCTTTGTCTCCCAGTTCAGGAGAATCTTCAGTGATCACTCTTTCTCGTGGCATTTTATAATCTACGGCGTTTTCCCGTGTGACTATTTTTGGCTGTTCTTGGTTTTTATCTTCTCCGATAATATATCCAAGCACCTTTATATCAACCTTGGTTTGATATTTTCTCTCCTCTGCTTCAAGATTTGAAACATTATTATCTTGTGAAAAATCTTGTTGTATGAAAGCTTCATACGTGTGACCATCTTTTTTAAATACAAAATAATTTATACCTCCAGTCTTTGTTATGAATGGGGTAACAATTTCATTCATTTGTTGCTGGTATTCTGTCCTTAAAGTCAAAGAATAACTAATATCAATGTATCCAGGCATCGGAATTGTTATTGTTTGGTAAACAACTCTATTATTTTTTTTTGGAAAATTAATTTGACCACGTTTTTCGTATGCATTTGCATTAGCAAAATTAGAAGTCTTATCTTGATTAAGCCTCCTGGCCATCACTATTGATCCACCTTTTTTATCATGATGTGGAGGAGGTTGATGTGCCCAATAAATTCCTTTTTTATTTGGATCTTTAGCCATGGCAGTTCTTTCTATTGTTATAGCTGGAAATATTAGAGAACTATTAGAATCTCTTAAATCTTTATTATTCTTAATTTGGTGGGATCTCTCTGCAGACATCCAAATAACCGGAACCTTGTTCCATCCTTTGTTGGTGGTTGCAAATATATTTAATTCTTCGTCGATATATCGAAAAAAGGCCTCATCAATCGTCTCTATCGTCGAAGGCATTACTATTCTTTCTTCAATAATACTTGTATCATCGACTCCTGTGTGATCATATTTAGGTGCCATCGAATAAGCCCTCGCGAGAACGAATACATTTAGCAGAAATTTCTATTCTATGATCTATTTGTCCAAACAATTGCTTGGGCTCGTTCAAAGTTACAATTTCATAATGAATATCACCATATAAAACAAAGTCTCCAACTCGAACAAAAAGATCTTGATCTTCTGTCAACCTTCTTTTGTGGAAATGAACCATTATTGATGTATTTCTGTCGATTCCAACATTGCCTTGCCATGAAGTTTCTAACCCTTCCCACTCAACTAAAGCATAAACGCGAACTGGAGGTAAAAAAGTTTTATTGATTGCTTCTCCGTACAAGTGGTGAAAATTTGTGTGTTCCAAACTAATGGGATAGTACACGATTTGCTGCCCTATAACCCTCTCGATCAACTCATCATTAACTTGTTTGACCAAATCTCTTTCTTTCTTCCCAATAAACAGCGGAGGTGGCGGCTGAGTAGGTTGTTTCCATTTGTCGCTCATTTCTTAGTTTATCCCACAAATATCGTCAAAGGCACTCTTTTCTGCACATTGTTAACTGACTCCACTTTCGCTGCATCTATTTCTGCAAGTTTCGCGTAAGTCAACTCATCCAAGGTTGTCTTTAATTCTTCTCTTAATTTTTCTTGTTCTTCCTTTGCTTGACTTAGTAATTCGGATGCATTTAATGTTACACTTTCTCCTGGTATTGGTATTGTGGAAAATTTACCACGAACATGTCCGAGCATTTCCTTTGTCAACGCCAAAGCAAATCTTCTAATCCACTGCTTTCCAATAGAATTTATATTCTTATATGGGAGATTTGCAAATGGGATTGTGTTCATGTTGTTTACGCCGTCGACGTTTACAATTCTATCAGAACTCTGGTCCCAGGCATCTTTTTGTACCGTAAACTCAACCCAAAATGATTTCGGACCAGAGGTGTTAGGTACTGGAAAGAGTCTTAAGTTATTATTTTTCAGCTCATAGGAATAGTGAGAATTTCTAGTGTAAATGGAATCTTCAAATCCTAGAGATTGAAGTTTATTTTGCCAAACTGGAACAATTTGAAACTGCGAATCGTCTGCCCATTGACCATAATTTTGCATATTGCCAACAGTGTTTAGCCCACCATAATATCCAAAAAATCTCCACATAGCCTGCGGAGTCTTATAAAAAACTCTTTTAATTGTAACTTTTTTATTTTCAACCTGATTATAAAAAAGAGCACCTGCTGTTTCAGCTGAAGAGGAAATCAATGACTGCAAGTCATAGTCCTGTATGTCTTGTGTTACGTCAAAAGAGGCTGAATAGACAGTTTGAGTTCCGCCAGTGTTGGCTTCTGAAGAAAACCCTTCTCCGATTCTTTTAGAATATTCAAATCTAAATTTCGGATATTTCAATGCGATTGGCGTATTGGTTCCTAAACTGGAAGAAAGCGTGTCGCCACTTCTTAACTCTCCATCTGAATCAAATGATCCTGTGGAATTTCCAAGAACATCTGAAAGAATATTTTTTGCCTGATGGATATTTACAATATAAGAATATTCTAAAACTGCTTCTTCATATGCAGCATAAACATTTTCTTCGGTCAGTTCAATGTCTAGAACATCTCCACCAAGTTTTTTATAGGTGTAAGCGACTTGATCTGAGGCGCCTTGTGTAAAGCTAACTGCTCCGTCGCCGTTAAGATATATGCCAAACGGCAACGCTGTCGAATTTACATTCGAAGTGCTTCCTGTTGCAGGAAGAGTTATAGCACTTGTTGTTTGCGAAGGTGTAAGAGTTGGGACAGCCATTCATAAAATTCTCCTATACACCTTAAATAGTTTTGGAAAAGAGAAAACCCCAGCTCAACCGAAGTCAAACTGGGGTTTTCCACTAAAAAGAGTTAATTCGAAAATTAACCCAGTAGGTCTTCTACGATGACCACACCGTACATATCAGGACGTACCATCTTCTTGGCGTAGCGAGTCATGACACCCTTACGGGGCACGAAGTCTTCGATACCAAAGATAGTAGGCGTTACCTGGAGAGGTACGTATGGAGCGTACACATAGCCGCTCTCAAGGAACGAGCCACCTTTACGACCAACAAGAACAACGTTCCTGGGGAAGTAAGGATCTACGTATACATCCCATTTCTTGCTGAGACTACCAGACTTCACAGCACCAACAGAACCTCTGTCAGTGTCACCTGTTACATCAGCACGGAAGCCAGAAGTAAACTCGAGGACGTTAGCGACCTCGGGGCTTACTACGATAAAGTTGGCTCCACCGCGAAGCGTCTTACGATGAATCTGGGCAGACACATCATTAATGGTCTCGACAAGAGTCTCATACCATTCAGACACAGTACCGGTAAAGTCAGCACCAAGAAGTGATTCATTAGCGAGATCACTAATTGGGAGACCAGTAGTACGATTGAGGAATTTACCCGGGCGGCGTGACCAGTAGTAAGTACCAGCCTTCGCACCCTTAATAAGGTCCTCAAGAATCTCACGGTCAATCTCAAGAGCAATTTGCTCGGAGAGAATGCCAGTAAGCTCAACCTCGGCGTCGAGATTGTGATAAGCATTGAGATCCTGACCAAGCTCTGGGGTCCATTTGGCCTTGAGTTTCTTGGTCATCGCTGTCACGGAGACAGAATCCACTTTGATGTTAATCTCAGGGATTTCCGTCTGGTTTTCCAGCTGCCAAGTGTCCTGACCAACAACAGCTCCAAGAGCCTGATTGGTAGTACCATTAGCAGCAGCCGTGCCACCGAAGTCATCGGTAAGCGGGAACGTGAACACATGGCCGGAACCTGTGACCTCGTTCGAGAATGCAGGTGACAGACCTTCACTCAAACCACCGACAGTCGTCGTTTGCTCATAAACAACCTGAACTCTGAACGCCGTGTTCTGCGGGTCAGTAAGACCAGAAGTAGAACCAGACTGAATCTGAGTCAAGCGACGAACTTGCCTACCGTAAGTACCCTCTGCATTACCGTCAGTGAGAGCAATCAAGTTGTTAACACTGAGTTGTGCAAGAGCCGTACTCCCGGTAATATAAGCAACGATGCAAACGGATCCTGAAAGATCGGGATCGTAACGCACGGCCTTGTCAATATCATTACCTCTACCTACCTCACCAGTGTGAGTTACAACGAGAGGCTGACCGGAAGTTGTTGAACCAGTTGCGGAAGAATAACCATTATTAAGGTTATAAAAACCTTCTTCAAGATTATTACCGGTAAGGTCAACACCACCAGTGATTGCCTGGCCAACACGACCACCCCCGAACAGGGAGTCACCGCCTTCCAAACCAAGCCTAGGCGTGGCAACTTGGAAGTCCAGGAAAAAAATGAGACCCGATGGGAGACTCATTGGTTGCACGGATACGAGATCGTTAGCAATAAGTCCACCGAATACTCGACGGACGATTGGGAAAGCAACAGCAGCAAAACCCTCTACATCGCCAGAAGCCATAGTAGAAACTTCGCGAAGAAGCTCCCTGGCCTGGTTCTCTAGAAGACGAGCCATGCAACTGCGTTGATTGTCATCCCTCATCCCTTCAAGAAGACCGGTTTTCTCCCACTTGTTAAGTAGAGCGGCGCCTTCCTTCTGGAGGTCACGATTGACAATGCCCTCAGTTAATTTTTCTAAAACAGACATTTTAAATCCTCCTTTATTATTTAATACCTGCTAAAGTCTTCCACCTATCTTTGTGTGGAATACTTTTGTTTTCCTCTTTTCTTCGAGGCAAAGTTGTTGAAGAACGTTGAATAGCTTCGCTCAGTGATTTCGGAGTGCGCTTACGCTCACTGCCCACTGCACTTTGAAGCGTTTCAAAAATAACTTTCGCTCCTTCAACTGAATCAGCCTTCGACAAAGCTTCGACAATTTTAATTTTTTGTCGCTCATTCAGGGAGGCGCTGTCTAGAACACGATTCGTGTACAATAGCTTAGCATTTGAAAGATTCACTTCGTGAAGTTTGTCTTTCAACTGCAAAAGCATGTTCTTATATTTATTGTTTTTCTCAAGAAGCTTCTTGTTTTCTTTTTCAAGTTTTTCTACGGCTTCTTTTAGCTCTTCTTTTTCTTCATCTTCTTCTAATTCTTCTACTTCTTCTTGAGCAAGTGCAATTTCTTCATTTTCTCTATCAAGAGTTTCGTTTGAGGCCCCACCAAATTGACCAGACGGAACATTTTTAACGCCTATGGTTAATTTCTCTAGAATGCCGGCAAGGAAATCTTCATCTAATTCATCGTCTTCTTCACCTTCTTCAAGCTTCGGCGCCATTTCATTTTCGCGATCAATCATCTCGTCTGCTTCTATATCTTCGCCCAGCTCTTCTGCCAACTGTGATAAGTCAATTTTAACTTCGGACTCTGGACAGGGACAAAGCTTTTCACCAGAGTCTGCGTGACTTGGTGGCATGTCGGGAGTCTCCAGCTCTTCTTCTGCACCTAAATCACCTCCCAACTCGCCTCCTAATTCGCCTCCAAGACCTTCTGGATCTTCACCTCCTAGACCGAGATCTTCTTCCCCTCCCACTGGTTGTTCAAGCAGGCTATCAACAGCCTCTTTGATTTCATGTGAGTATTTTTCGATGATTAATTCTTCAGCATTTCTTAAGGCTGCCTCTTTAAGCGCGTCCGCGTCAACAATAGCTTGTTCTAACATATCCGACATAAATCGATCTCCTGATAATTAGTCATAATAAATAGTCGGGTAATTGGTAAAAACACCATTAATAAATAATTCGAAAATATATCCAGATTTTTACAACGCCGCCCAATTAACAGTGAGTGTCGCATCCTTGTTAATGTTGCCACCGGTGGAGTTTGTAACCGCTACCAAAAATGAGCCAGCAACGACGTGATATACCGTAACTGGGCACCACTCCGTGGTACAAGTTGCGGCAATTGTATCAGTTGCAACAACTTCTGTTGAAGCAATCGACCAATACGCGACTCCATTGTTGGCCAAGAGTTCCACATTTAGAGTTGCAACTGATTGGCCAGACCGCGAGGCCATATCGCCAGTACTACCAGTAAATGTTCCGTTTTGGTCATTGCCGGGCCCCAAATTTATAGTGCCGTTTGTGGTGGTTGTCTCCATCGCCGAGTCGCGACCTGCTCTATAACTCATTTTTTATGCTCTCCTTATCTACTTGGATCGTTTGTTATTCCGGAACCAGTTAATGTAAACATTTCAGTTGCAGGAACTGTTGTCAATTCAGCGAACACTTCCCATTCACCTGACGTGGCCACAGGGGTAATATATATTTCTCTTACTCTTACATTAAATTCAGCAGCATCTTCTTTTGAATCCAGTGTGATATACTGATGATGAGCTATAACTTGTGGGCCCGCGACTTTGTTGGTTGCAAAATGTATTCTTAAGTCCGGTGCAGCTCTGTTAACCACTGTTATTTTTTTTGTAACAGATGGAAATGAAATTTTCATCTCATCTGTCCCAGTTATGGTCCCTGAACCAGTGAGGAAGGGTATGCCGCCAACGAGATATGAGCCCACGTTTCCAATACCAGCTCTTGGATATCTTAGTACTTCTAAATTCGCCATCGTTTTCTCCTACTTTTAACTAATTAGTTTCTTCCTTACGTTTCAACTTGTCTAAGACTACTTTTCTTCTCTTTTTCAATCTGATCCTTCTTTCCGAAGGTTTTTCATAATACATGCGCTCTCTTACGTCCTCGAAAATTAATTCTTTTTTTATTTTCTTCGCAAACCTCTTTAACAATCTATCAATAGACTCATTTCTTCTTGCTTCGACTTCTACATTAATTGGTCCTTTCAATTATTTCCCTCCCGCCAATGCTTTCCAAACGTTTCTTTTTCCCATGAAAGCAGATATATCAACTCCAGAATCTCTGGGATCCATTCCAGACATAGGCCCTTGTGGGCTACCTGAGTCTCCAGGGTTTCCCGCTCTGGATACCGGCGTTGTGCCTTCAAATAAATCAACTCCATTATAAGAATCTTTTCCAATTGCATCCAACATCTTCTTTCTGGTGTCGTTCATCTTTTGCGATCTTTTTTTCTTCTCTTGCAATTGCATCTTTCTCATTTCATCTTCATTGTGTCGCGTATCTTCAACTACCAGTTGTTGCGTTGCTCCCAACCCTTTGACAACTTCAGAAATGACATTAGACAATAAGCCCTCTTCCAGGAGGGCTTCTTGAATGCATTCTTTTACTATGGGTTTTAATACTTTTTTGAGTTCTGATTTTTTCATTCTGTTTCTCCGGACACCATCCAGTCTGGTCTTAAATAATTTTTTTGTATCAGTCTCTTCTTCCGCTTACCGGCGCCCTCGACGCCTCTCGGCCACGCAAAATATACACTTCCGGGGTGATCTGGTTGATCCGCGGCCAGCCATTCTTCTTCTAATACTTCGCCAGGAGTATCTGGTTTAAGGCCCGGGCCCAACGTATTTTCTTGCTGAGTGGTCAAATGAAATCGTTCATCTCCGTCGCCGACGCGGGCTGATTTTTTTACACGAACGGGAACTGTTGATTGTCCGAATCCTGCGACTGCTGGTGCAGCTTCATTCAAAACCTTTTCAAGTTCTTCTTTAATAATCTGTTTAAGTTGTGATTTTGTTAGTTTCATCTATCGCTTTCTCCCCTTAATATATCATTTAATGCGCGATTGATTCTGTCTGCTTTTGTAAAAACACCCTTCTCAGC
>Ga0114906_1001140_pt1 | contig 14244 bp, 16 predicted proteins | sample MalvirDeepMed_M9_FD_89687 | JGI IMG/M metagenome (GOLD analysis project Ga0114906, IMG submission 89687) | Marine viral communities from the Global Malaspina Expedition - Malaspina viral metaG DeepMed_M9 | ecosystem: Environmental > Aquatic > Marine > Oceanic | place: Mediterranean Sea...
AGAATAACAATGACAGAAGAAACAACCCACAGTAACCCAGAACCTGTACAAGATGCAGTTTTTGGCTCTAAAGGAGACGATTTCTTTGAAGCGCTAGAAAATGATGTGAATGGCGCTATACAAGATACTCCATCAACCTCTGAGGTAACCCCTCCTGTAAATAGTGGCTCCGAACAGGTAACCCACGCTGTGAACGAGGAAGGCTCCAAAAACGAGACGCAAGTCGATTGGGAACAGAGATACAAAGATTCAACCAGAGAAGCTCAGCGAATGCATCAAGAGATGTCTGATTTGAAACCTTTTATCCCAGTTCTTGACGCAATGAAGAATGACAGTGGTCTTGTAGATCATGTCCGTAATTATCTGACAGGTGGTGGCAAACCTTCAGCTACAATCCAGGATCAACTTGGATTAGGTGAAGATTTTGTCTTTGATGCTGGTGAAGCAATGGCTGATCAAGCTTCAGACTCTGCAAAACTGATGAATGCTCACGTGGACCGTATGGTTCAGAGAAGAGTTGGTCAAATGATAGGTGCTGAAAAGGAAAGGGCTGCTAAGACCCATGCTGAGATTACTCGGCAAGGTGACGAGAAAGCATTTCGTGATAAGCATGATATGACCGATCAAGAGTATGATGGTTTTGTTGAAGCTGCTAAAGAGCATATCATAACTTTAGAGGATATTCATTACCTTTTAAATAAAGAAAAGACAGCTACCAATACAGCAAATTCTACTAAAAAGGATATGCTGAATCAGATGAAAAATGTACGGAATATGCCTACAAGTGCCAGTGGAGCAAACTCGCAAGGTTCTAAAGAAGAGCGTCCTGAAGACTTAGTCTTTAATGCGCTAAAGGGTCTTGACGGTGATTTAGATAACCTGTTCGAGTAGGTACGACAAAAAACTTTGAAACAGTTTTTGCCTGCTCTTGAACATAAATAAGGAGACAGACAAATGGCTGACGTATTATATGGAGGTGGCAATGATATTGGCACTTTCAGTGACGTTAATAGTCCTGGGTCATCAGGCAGCAGTCTAGATACTGGCGATCTTAGGCGGAAATATAATTTCGGTGATCGTGTATCTGAACTGAACCTGGCTCAGGATCCGTTCTTCCGTTTTGTTTCTATGGCGGCAAAAAAGCCGACAGATGATCCTTCGTTCAAATTTACTGAACGTAGAGGTTCATGGAACAAACGGTACGCATACCCATCTGCATTTTCAAATGATAATAGCACATGGGTAGAAGATCAAACAGCATCTGCAACAACTCAATACGATACATATGAGACCACGAGTAACACGGTATATGTTAAAATGGTTAGTGACTACAAAAATTCTGGTAATGTTACTAGTATTTTTGGAAACACTTCTAATGACATATTACTTGGAGATGATGGCACAATGCCTAAATTCTTCATTCCAGGACAATTGGTAAAAATACCTTTTGGCGCTGGTGGTGCAGCTCCTGTAATGGGATCATATGCAATTATAAAAGTAATCTCAGTAACCGAGCAAGATGAAGCAACATCTCCTCCAACAGTACATACTCAGGGTGAGGCTGTAATTTTGAAAGGCGAAGTTGTAAAAGCTAAGGATGCTGGTGATGATTACTTTGCTGGTCCTTTAGGTGTTAATACGCCTGTAGGGGATGTCACAGCTACTACATCTATTGCTGGTGCAACTCAGGGCGCAGGTCTTGAAGCATCAAGATGTTATGTTGTGGGTTCTGTGTTTGATAAAGGTACTGGTTATCCAGAAACTTGGAAAGACCAGCCTTTCTCAACTGGATATGGACAAACTCAGATCTGGAAAACTTCAATGGTTATGGATAACACTGATCGTGCTACCGTACTGAAGTATGAAGGAAATGAATGGGCTCGTATCTGGAAAGAAAAGCTCATTGAGCATAAGTGGGATATTGAACAGAGTCTTCTGTTCGGCTCCCAAAGTAGTGCGTATCGAACAACTCAAGGTTGTGTTGACTGGGTTTTGAATAATGGCAATATCTTCAGTTTAGCTGTTGCTACCAAATCTCAAGATGACTTCCTTGATGATCTTTCTAACTTCTTAGATCCTCGCTATAACAATGCTAAGTCTAGTGTATTCTTCTGTTCAACAGCAGTTTACAACTGGCTACATAAGTTAAGTGGATACTTTGCTAATAATTTAGCAAGAGTTCAGCCTGCATTAGGAGCTAATAGTGTAACTAACTATGAGAAATCATTAGCTCGTGCTGATTTAGCTATGGCAGGTAGAAAGAAAGTTCTCGGACTTGACACAACAACAATCTCAACCGTGTATGGTGATATAAACTTAGTTCGTAATATTCACTTGGATGGCACTAACGTTGCCCTTCTTGGTGTTAATATGAAAAACTGTTCATATCGTCCCTTGGTCGGAAACGGAATCAATCGAGATACTTCAATTTACGTTGGAGTTCAAACACTAGAAAACAGTGGTGTGGACCGCAGAGTAGATCAAATTCTTACCGAAGCTGGTATGGAATTTAGTATGCCTGAATCTCACGCTATCTGGACACTATAAGGAGGTATGAAAAATGGCTAATCCTTTATATGGACAGAATAAAGCTGATGGTCTAATTGACAATCAGGTTGGTGGGTGTTTTATGGTAGATCCTGCTGGTACAGATGGATCAACAGGAACTCCAACTAAGACGTTGACAGCTGCGGATTCTGGAAATACATACTTTATTAACATTGCTGCTAATACTGTATATGTAGAACTTCCAGCTCCTGCGGATGGATTGAAGTTTAAATTCATCTTGCATGTGCTATCTGATAATGAAGCATCTAAAGACTTTGTTCTTCAGACAAGCGCAGATGCTGTAGATATTCAAGGACATATCTTTGAAGATCAGGCAGCTTTAACAGAAATAACTGCTGATACAAGTATGGTTCAGTGGGATACTTCTGATGGAGCAGCAACTGTTGGTGATTGGATTGAAGTGCTTGCATTTGACGGCCATTGGTATGCAACTGGAGTGGCTAATACAGCTGCTGCTATTGACATTGCCGATGCCAGAGCATAAATCATAGTTAGCAATAACAATCAAAGCCAAAACTCTCTCTCGTGGGTTCTTGACTCTCCTCGAGAGGGAGTAGCGGCTTTTTAACAAGGGGACTTAAATGGCAGATTTTCAAGAACAAGTAATGGGAATAACAGGTCTCACTATAGATGGTAGTTCTACTGCTCCTAGTAGGTCTGAATTTTCTACATTTTTAAATGATGGTGTTATTGATGTTACTAATAGATGGCTTCTCGTTAGGCCTCAAGATATAGAATTGTTTGTTAGAGAGAGTTCAACTACAGCCTCTAATGGACTTGATATAGGAGGAGCTGATGTAATATCTGTCCTCAGGGAAGCAGGTGCAGATGGTGATACTGATGGTAGTTCTGCATGGAGACCTTGTAGAAAAATTCCAGCTTCAATGCAATCAAGAGTAGTAGATACTGAAAGTCTAAATTTTGCTTCTAAATATAATCCCGCATATGCAATTGATAATAATGGAGGTATTAATGTATATCCTATTCCAGATGGGACTGATGATGGCTTTAGAGCATATTATGTAAATAATGCTCCAGAAGAAACAGATGGGACAGCATTAGATCATGCTAGTACTGGTATTAAATATTTCCCTAAAAATAAAGTTTACTTAGTAGTTATATATGCAGGCATAAAATCTTTGCAGTCAAATTTAGGTGCTACAGGTATATCTACATTTAGTTTAAGTGCCTCTGCGCCAGGAACTCCTAGCGATCCAACTATATCTTATAGTAATGGTTCTTTGACTAGTGATATAGCTGTTGCTCAAGATGCTATAGTTGTTGCTCAAGATTCTATAACCGTCGGTCCTACTGATGCTGCAGGTACTAGTGATACAGACGCTCCATCAGATGCCAGTGGAGATAGTAGTTCTGCCTATGTAACACCAACAATTACTACTGGATCTTCGTTAACAATAATGGATGCTGTTGCTGGTGAAGAAACTCCATTAGGAACAGATGCAGATTATGATAATTGGGCTCAATGGTTTAATGTATTAGGAGAATTGATAGAAGATGAAGAGGATAGTGAACTAGCACAAGCACAGATAGGAAAGATTCAGGCATTCATTCAGGCGTTTCAAGCTGAGGTACAAGATGCATCAGCTGCTATGCAGGCTACTATTCAAGATGCACAGCTTGCAACTCAGGCTTCTATAGCTAATGCCTCTAATGATGTCTCTACTAATAATGCTTCAATGGGTACTTTAATCCAGGCTTCAGTTGCTAATGCTTCTAATGATACGCAAGCATCTATAGCTAAAATGCAACAATCGACAAGTGCAGCTACAACAAAGATGGTTCAGTCTACTACGGCAGCTATTCAAAAGATGTCCCTAGCTACAAATGTTAGCCTTCAAAACGCTGCTAAAACATTAGAAGCCTCAATACAAGATTATTCACAAGAAATTGCATTATTCCAAGGGGAGCTGGGGAAATACCAGGCACAAATTGGTGCAGAGATTCAAGCCTATCAGCAAGAAATAGCTGAGAAAGGTACAGAATATCAATGGATGACTGCTAGATTAAAAGATTTAAAAGAGGAGTATGACAGAGCATTTTTACTGGCAGCTCCTAAACAACAACAAGCAAGAGCGTAAAGGAGAATCAATGAGTAAGTCAGTAATCAAAGAGAAAGAAGTAAAGCTTTCCGATAATCATGTAACAGAATTAGATGTCGACTTTAAAGGGAAGACAAATGATGAGTTAAAAGAGGTTCGGGACACTTTAGTTACTCAATTAAACCAGTATCAGACAATGACAATAAAAGCTGCTGGTGCTATTGAAGTTTTAAATCAACTATTGCCTGAAGAGGATGATAGTGAAGGTTAATGAACTTATGGAGCGTGTTGGCATGACCCAAACAGGTCGTGCCCTTGCGTACATTAAAGATGGTTTAGATGAGATGAATATGATGGCAGAAACCCATGTTAATGTTGAACGTATAGATATTACTGCGGATCAACGATATTATACTATGCCTATGGATGCTATTAAGATAATTGATATTCGTTGCAAACATCACGATAATAGTGATAGCAAATATAGAAGCGTTCCTAGAAGTATACATAAACCCCCTACTGAGGATGCAGATGGCGTCTAAAAGAAAATATGCATATTATTTACGTGGCAATCAAATAGCCATTATAGAGGAAGGTTTAGGCTCTGGAGTCTGTAGCCTTTCTGGTTATAGTAATCAAACAACTTGTGAAGCTGCTGGAGGGACCTGGACTGAGAATGCTACAGGTACTGATGATGGTGTATATAGAAGTCCTACTGCTACTGTGGCTGATGGTTTAGAGATAGAATACGCATATAGTCCTAGATATTTTATAGAATCTACAGATACTTCTACTACTACTGTTTCAGGATGGGATCAAGATAATGATGGTAACTTTAGACTTCGTGCCTCAGGTAGTACTAATTGGACATCTTCTCCTGATTTAAGTAGCGTTACTCATATAGTTTTAAGAAATGCAGGTAGATGGAATGGTATGCATAAGGTTTCATCTGTTACAAATAATAGGATAGTTACTACTACTAAGGCTTCAACTTCTACATCAGAAACCTTATTTGAAGAAACGGTAACTTTATATTATGATGTAAATGTTTTAAATGATGAGTCAGATACTATAGATCTACCAGAATATCTAGCTAAGGCATTAGTATATTATGTTAAGGCTAAGATGGCAGAAGATCAAGGAGATATGGAGAGAATGCAATATAATGAAGTACAATTTAGAGCATTAATGAATAGATATGAGAATTCCAGAATCTGGGGTTCTAGAAGAGTAGCTCCTGGAATCGGAGCAATAAGATAAGGAGAATATAATGGCAGTTACAGTTAAAGTTATAAGAAATCAGAACCCTAAGCATGATACTGCGGGAACTTCAGAATATGCAGCTGCAATAGATGCTGCTATTGGAGCTGTGCTCCCTGCAAATGTAGATATTGCATCAGCATGGGATTCAACAACTAATTCTATTGTTACTACAATTGTATTAAATGATAATTCATAATTATGAGAAATTCTACTTCACCAAGCATATCATTGTTTGACCAGTTAGGTGCTGGATTAGATGTAGTAGGACAGGTTCCTGTACCTAAGTATCATCGCTATCAGCATGAGGATGCAGCTGAAGGAGAGATAGCACCTTCAGAAGTACCTGCAGAGCCCTTAGAGTCACTACCTAATAATATGACTGATATGAAATTTACTCATTCTCTTATTAAGCATTTAGATATGTTGTATAATAGAATGCTTGCAGGAGAAATCTCTGATATTAATAATGAATCACAGGTTAATGAAGAAACTATAGATATAGCAGGTGTTCCTCATACACAGAAACATTCCTATTACAATCCAGGGAATAGTAACGTAACTGAGAGTTTCTAATGCCTCAGCCTAAGGTTAATATAGCAGGCTCTGATGGAAGTTTGGTTGGAGTAACTGGTGGCAAATTAGAGGTTGAACTTGGAACTTCCCCCACAATTGATATTGGTGATATACAAATTAAAGGATATGCTACTGTTGGGCAATTTGCTTTAAATGTAAGAACTGTTGGTGGAAGTGGCCCAACTCGATTACCTGATAATGATTGTAAACATGCCGATATAATGGCAAATATATCCAATACAGGAATAGTATATATAGGGATAACTGGTGTTTCTGCTACAACTGGAATTGCTTTATATGCAGGAGATGTTTATAGTGTAAATATTGAAAATACCGAATTATTATACGTACTCCCAACTGTAGATAATGAAGATATTAATGTGGTATTTTATAACTAATGGCTAGTAACGTAACAAGAGACCATCATAATCTTCGGAGAAATCTAAAGCTTAATGATAACTTCATCTCTAATGATGGAGAAGCTTTGGGTATTAATATGGCTGATGAGGGACATGTGATGATAACTAGTGATCAGAGTCCTTGTAAGTTTACTCTTAGTTCTAAAGTATCCTATGGCAATTCTGTTATTAACTTTGGGACTAATCTTACTGTAGGTGGTTCTAATGTAGATGGCAGGATAGGATTTGGTAATGATAGCACTGCCACAGACAGGTCTCTTACTTTTCAAATTGCAGACACAGGCGAAACTCAGTTTTTCTTTGGTAATGGTAAAATGATGATAGGTAATGCTATCTCTGGATTGACTCCAAGTGCTCGTTTAGAGATAGAGAAGGTTACAAGTTCTGGTCAAGGTAGTGATCCAGGTGAACTAGCAAAGGGAGTAGCCCAACCAGACCTTACTACCCCTAATCTAAGGCTTAGTTATGATCGGTGGAAGTATGTAGATTTTGATACTGGTATTAATGGAGCTTTGACTATTACTACAGTGGCTGACGATAACTGCCTTACTGGTGTTGACGATTTAACAAGACCAGGTAATCATGATGCTTGGGAGATAAATAGAACTTGGAACGTGCAAAATGGAGTAACTAGTGGCTCTGGTGATCGTGAAAAATTTAAAATAGTGACTGATGGTGATGGCTATACTACATTTACTTTAGTTCAGGGTGGTCGTAATTTTGCTGTAGATGAGACTATCACCTTTACTGACCCAGGAGAGACAGATAATACTGCCGTATTGACTGTTGCGAGTATATCTAGTGTTGCCGATATCATCTTAGCTCCTGATGGCAATGTAGGTATAGGTAATTCAGTACCAGGAAGTGACTTAGAAATTAGTAAAGTATCTGGTGATGCTTCTATTGAATTGAGTGCTTGGTCAGCAACAGATGGTGATTCTGGGACTTTAATATTTCAAAAATCAAGTATAGCAACTGTAAATACTTTTGGAGATGGAGCTGGAACTGCTGCTAGTGAGACATTGGGACGTATTGAAGCATGGGGGACAACTCAGGATGGTACTGCTGCTGATGATATTGCAAAATTATCTTCCTATATTGAGTTTTCTAATGACTCAGCTTCACGTGAAGGAACTGTCCCAGGTAAGATGATTTTTGCAGTAGCACCAAATAGTGATAATGCTACTCCAGCTGAAGCAATGAGGATAACACAAGCTGGCAATGTAGGCATAGGAGTTACAGACCCAGATACTAAGTTTGAAATATTTGGAACAAGCAATTCTTTACAACAAAAGTGGTCATATGATGCTGATAGTTTTGCTTCTATGGCTGTCGTAGATGCTAGTCACACAACTATAGCTACTGGAGAATCTGGTAATATAATTCTTGATGCTGCTGGTGATATTCGTCTTGATGCAGCAGGTGGTGATATTACTATTTTACAGGCAGATGTAGCCATACCACCAGATAAGAAGATTACATTTGGTAATACTGGTGAATATATTACAGGGGATGGTACTGATTTAGATATTGTTTCAAGTGGTACTATGCTGATACAGGCAGTAGGGGATATAGATATGTTTCCTTCAAGTGGACAGGATGTAAACATATTGGCAGGGGCATCGAATAAAGGAATAATTTTAAATAGTGGGGCAGCTGGGGTTACTTATATACAAATTAATAATATATTTGATGAAGCTGATTATTTCAAAATCAGCTGTGCAACGAATGGTGCTACAACTATTGCAACTGTTGATGATGGTGCTGATAATGCTGATTTAACTTTAAATATTGATGGCTTTATAGATATGAATAGTGCATCAGGTGAAAATATTACACTTGATTCGGGTGGTGATATTACCTTAGATGCTGATGGAGATAATATAACAATGTTAGCAGGTGGTACTGGTAGCGGATTAGACTTTATACAATCAGGTACTGGCGATTATACCATAAAAAACTTAACTTCGGATAAAGATATTATCTTTAATATTAATGATGGTGGCTCTGATACAGAGATAATGAGACTTGATGGAGATGTGAGTAGCCTACTTATTGCATCTGGGAAAAAAATTGCTTTTGCAGATTCAGGTGAAACTATATCTGGAGATGGTACTGATTTAACTATTACATCAGGTGGAGATGTTACTATTGATGCAGAGGGTGACATTGTTTTAGATGCACAAGGTGGTAATATTACTCTGTTAGATGGTGGTTCAACTTATACACCTTCAGCTACTTCAGATGCTACAACCAAAGCTTATGTAGATGCTAATATGTATCACTTTATAAGAGTAGGATTTGATTATAGTTTCACGGCTGGAACAAAAATATATTTGCCAATGGCAGGAGCAGAAAGTCTTAGAGAAACTACAACATTAATAGGTAATTCTGAAACTATGTGTTGGCTTTGTCCTTTTGATGGTTCTGTAGAAAAGATAATAGTAAGGTCTGAAGCAGTTTGTGGTTCAACAGTAATTGGTTTACATGTAGGAGCAGGAGCATTACTCGAAGTTCCAAGTGCTATACCTACAGTATCAGTAACAGTAAATATGTCAGTAGATAATACAAGTTATACATTTGATTTTGCAGGAGCAGGTTCAAATACATTTAATGCTGGAAATTTTATAGTATTTAGTTTTGACCCTACAAATGATGCAAATGATACACATCTTATAATAGTTTTAAAACTTGATACTTCAACATAATGTTAGATACACTTAAAACAACAGGAGCAGGAATGGTATGAACAAGTCTATAAAAAAGATTATAAAATTAGCATTACAGCATCTTGGCTTAGATTCAGAAGATGCTAGAGAAATGTTGTATGTTACTGGCAAGGCTGAATCGGGCTATAAGACATTACAACAGTATGGTGGCGGTCCTGCGTTAGGCTTTTTCCAGATGGAGCCAAATACTGCCATAGACATCTGGGATAACTATGTAATGTATCGACCTAAATATAGAGATAAATTATACTCTTTAGGCTTCGATGATAGTAATGTTGAATTCTGTTTGTTATCTAATATCGGATTACAGGCAGCATTTTGCAGGCTTCACTATCGAAGAGTCCCTTCAGCCCTGCCAAAAGTTTCTGATCTAGAAGGCCAGGCGAAATACTGGAAGAAGCACTATAATACAGTGAAGGGTAAGGGAACCGTTAAACATTTTATGGAGATGAATAAGTAATGAATCTACTAGACACTTTAGCACAGAATCCCATTATAGGGGCAGGAGGTAGCCTAGGAGGCTGGATCGGTAGTTTGGTGATCACAACCCCCATATTCCAATTTTTATCGGCTTTATTCGGCACTGTCATTGGTTTAGTGACTATTATAGGGATTATTGTAAGATTTATAAAACAACTAAAGGAGAATGCATGATATGTCCAAAGTGTACATCTATACTTATAAAGAAAGAAGGGACACGGAAAAGAAAGACTGGGACGATACAGGAATATAGCTGCAATGCCTGTAATAAATGGTTTTCAGTTCCTGTAGAAAACAATACAGAAGAAGGGGCGAAGCATGTATTTATGGAAGATGTTGAACCTGGGAATATCCTTGAGTACAAGACCGATAAGGTATTTCGATTGCACTGTGCTACCGATATACATCATGGGGCTAATGAGCATCATTATGATAAGTTTAATGAACTTATAGATGAGGTAGATTCAGATCCTAATGCGAGGTGGATAATGAATGGAGATAATATAGAATTAATACCTCCCAACTATAAGATATCGCAAAGAGGTCAATCAATGGAGCCAGATGAACAGCATATATCGTTCATCAAGAGAGTTGAGCATATAGCAGACAAGCTATTGTTTATTAGAGGTGGAAATCATGATATGATACGTTCTATTAATTTATTAGGATTTGATGTATCAAGAGTAATGGCTGATATGTTAAAGGTACCGTACTTTAGAATGCCAGGATATACAAGGATAAAGGTAGGAGATGCGAGATGGTATTTTGTATCAGGGCATGGTAAGAGCGGTGGCAAGAATGGCGATTTGGAATTGGATAAGATGGCTGCAGTATATAGTGATGGTGACGTTTTCTTTTTAGGACATAATCATCAATTGTATACTAAACCATTAGATAGTTTAAAGGTATTAGAAGATAAAGAAGGAGTGCGTAGACGGTGGTATATCAGAGGTGGAAGTTTCTTGGAATATGCAGATTATGCAAGATATTCATTCTATCCTATGGTAAGAACTGGATGGGCAACTGTTGAATTCGCAAAAGATAAGATAAGGGCATGGACAAACTAAAACATGGACAATTGGATACAGGATCTTGGAGTAGTCGGAGTACTATCAGTAGCGCTAATGTTTATACTAAGATATTTGACACAGACGCTATCCTGGGAGGTCAAGAACTTGCATGAAATACTTGTCAAGCTTATCGACAAAGTTAGTAATCTTAAAGAAACAATTGATAGATTGTTTAATCGGAGTAAGTAATGCAATTAAATGGGCACATCCACCTAGAAAATTTGTTAGATGTGAAGATTGTAAAACTAAAATAAAGGAGAAAGAAAATGCCAAAACCTAGACAATGTAATAAAATAAAGGATCCAGCAAAAAGAAAAAGATGTTTACAGTATGCTGGTGAGTATGCTAAAAAGAAAGGCTCAGCTACAAATGAAATGAGCAGAGTAAGATCATCTAAGCAGGGAGGATATTAGAATGGATATTATACTAGCAAATTGGGAGTATGTTTTAATTGGTATTCTAGCCATAGATAAGGCAGTAGCATTATCCCCAAGTACATGGGATGATCTTATATGGACTAGTATTAAGAAATCAATATTTAAAATAGTGGGGAAATAATATGTTTAAAATATTACTCGCGAAAGCTATAAAGAAGCATGGCCTTAAGGCAATACTCTTAAAAGTTGGAGATATGGCTGTAAAGGTTACTAAGACTAAAAAGGATGATAAGATTTGGGCTAAAGTGAAAAAAGTGCTAGAGGCATTATAATGCCAAAGCGGGTTCATAAGCTACTGAGCTTTCATGGTGGAATTAACGACAGTTCTGATCCTAGAGATATAGAAGATAATCAGTTTGTTGCATTAGAGAATGTTACAATTGATAAGCTTGGAAGAATTGTAGTTCTTGGCGATATGAATGCAGCTAAATCAAGTATAACTCCTGCAGGAGCTATTACTGGAGCAGGAACTGGACTTTTTGCTGTCACTACTGATTATGATGGCTTTCTTGATGGCGCAGCTGATGGTACTGGTGTTGTAGCCCCAGGACAGACATACTATCTTGTTGAAGATGCTAGTGGTATAATTGGTGTAGGAGAAGATACTGAAGCAGGAGGTGTAGATTTTACTAGTGGCGATACTGCTGGGATAAGTCATTATTATACTGGAGGAGCTCTCAGGCTAACAGATGCTTCTCATGCCAGTACAAAGCCTAAATGGCGAGGCTATGTTCCTGCCTATACTTATGGAGCTGATACTAGTGCGGGATATGTTAAAAGTGCAGGCACATTTGAGACTGAGATTGCAGAAATTAAAGGGTGCTTTGAAGAAGTAACATTAAATGATGGCACTGTGGCATGTAAGAATGCTATTATGGCTCAAACTTGGTCAAATACTGCTTATTCTGATCCTTCAAATAATTCATATCAATTAGGTACTCCTGGCTGGAGCTTTAATAATTGTCTAACTGATACTGGTGTGAATGACGGTACGGTAGCTGTTAGTGAACAAAGTGGTATGTTTTGGGGGCTTGGCCTGTCATATGCCGAATCTACTACCACATCTGCTGATGGTACTGGTACTTGGAACCCAGCAAATACTGTAAATTATAAATTTTACGTTACCACTATGTATGATGAAGGTAAGCAGGAAAGTATACCACAGTTATTTACTCACTTTCCTCATACTGATGCTAGCTATTATGGGGCATCATCAGATACTGGTGGCGCTATAGGTGATTATGGATTATCCTATATGACATTTATGAGTGGTAATCGTTCTGTTACTCCAGGAGTAGATGTCGCTGTATGGATGGCTCCAACATTAAAAATAAATCCTGGAAGTGATAGTACAAAATTTAATTTTGGCTCTGCTAATGCAGGAATTCAGACAGATACTGGTAATAAACGTATTTCAGGACTTAAAATTTACTGGGCAAGTAGTGATGATGGATATACTGACCTTTGGCTGCTTATGAATATAGATTTAGCAAAAGGAGTGGCTCCCATTGGATTGACAGGTGGTAGCGCAGGTCTTTCATATGCTCCGTGGGCATCTCACCAGAGAACAAATGAAGGTTATGCAAGTGGTCCTACTGGTGGCAACGCAGACAATTATAATATCAATGTTGATCTTGGCAATGTAGCTGAGAATAATAAATGGACTGGTCCACCTAAATTTATAACATATGAGATTGAAAATGGACATCCTCAGACAGATGTGATAAAAGTAGATTCATGGAAAACTGCCGTGGTAGCTAATAGGAGAGCATATTTAGGAAACGTACAGCAAGATGGTAAGAAGTATACTGACAGAATGTTAAAGTCTTCAGTTGGGCAATATGATAAATTTCCATCATCAGTTTCAAATATAGATGTAATAACTCATGATGGTGATTCAATTATCTCTCTTATGGAATATGCAGATAGAATTTTCCAGTTTAAGAAGAATGTTGTTTATGTTATAAATGTGGCTGGTAATTCGGAATTTCTTGAAGCAGAGTTTAAACATAAAGGTATTACCAATCCTGGTGCTGCTTGTAAGACAGACTTTGGAATTGCCTGGATTAATTCATATGGATGCTATATGTATGATGGAGAGAATGTGCAAAATCTATTGGTAAATAAAGGTATACAAGTGATTGATGCTGCAACTTGGAGTACTTTTATTTCTACCACAAATCATCATCGTATAGGCTATGAACCTTCTAGACAACAATTGATAGTTAAGACTGGTGCTGATGGTACTTCTGCTTATGTTTTCAGTTTAATAACTAAAGGCTGGACAAAGGCAACAGCGATGGTAACAGATGCTGATAGTAATTCAAACTTTATTAATGATCCTGCCGATGGAAGTCTTATGGTTTTTGATGATGGTGGTAATCAAGTAGATAAATGGAGCAATACTCCAGCAGTTACAGATGCTCCCATAGTTATAAAAACTAAAGATTTTGACTTTGGTGAGCCATCAATAAGAAAGAAGATATATAAAGTTTATGTAACCTATCAGGGCCATGGTGGGAAGATCACTATCAATTATGGTACAAATGGTGGGACTTGTAATGGTACATTTTTTATTACTGATGCTTCAGGTGCATCTACAGGTGCTAATGCAGCCAATGCATGTTTGGTTAATGCAGATACTG
>Ga0114906_1001142_pt1 | contig 14218 bp, 11 predicted proteins | sample MalvirDeepMed_M9_FD_89687 | JGI IMG/M metagenome (GOLD analysis project Ga0114906, IMG submission 89687) | Marine viral communities from the Global Malaspina Expedition - Malaspina viral metaG DeepMed_M9 | ecosystem: Environmental > Aquatic > Marine > Oceanic | place: Mediterranean Sea...
CTGCACTACCAGCCATGACAAGCAAGGAGCCCCCATGAAAGTCCTGATCGCCGGTGCCAACGGCAAAATCGGTCGTCGCCTGATCCCCCACCTGGTGGCCGACAATATTCAGGTGCGCGCCATGGTCCGTGATCTGAGCCAGAAGGCCGACCTGGAGACCCTGGGCGCCCATGAAGTCGTGGAAGCGGATCTGGAAGGGGATTGCAGCAAAGCCCTGGAAGGCCAGGATGTAGTCATCTTCACCGCCGGCTCCGGCCCCCACACCGGCCCTGAGAAAACCATCGACGTGGACCAGAACGGTGCCATTAGCCTGATCGACCAAGCAAAAGAACAGGGAGTTGGGCGCTTTATCATGGTCAGCTCCATGCGCGCCGACGACCCGGCATCCGGCCCGGAGAAACTGCGCCATTACTTCGCCGCCAAGGGCAAGGCCGACGACCACCTGCGCGCCAGCGGGCTCAACTACACCATCGTCCGCCCGGGCCGGCTCACCGAGGAGCCTCCCCTGGGGAAAGTGGAAATTGCCGAGAAGTTGAAGAATTTTGGTGATATCTCCCGCGAAGATGTGGCGAAAGTCCTTTCGGAAACCGCCCGGCGTGCGTTGCACAACAAGGAATTCGACGTTATTGCCGGCCCAACCCCGATCCCGGAAGCTCTCGAGGCGCTCTGAGTCAAAATAACCGAGACCGGCCAACCCCAAAATCCGTTGGAGCTTTGCTCGCAAAGCGAAAACGTTGGACCAGGCACGGCGCCGGCTTCCAGCCCTTCGCCTTGCAAGCAAGGCTCCAACGGTTTGGTAAACCTGCCGAGTCGCTCAGGCGCAAGTTCCCCGCTTTGTCAGACAAGACGCTCATCGCCCCCCAGACCTCTACGCTACTATTTACTGGCTTGCCTCAGGCATCCGGCTGAATTCTTGACGGTGGTCGTCGTAAACCGTTCGCATTCCCGTAAACAAACTGTAAAATGCTGCCCCTTGTCATATAGCTGACAAGATTAAGCACGCATAATGCGCCTCTGTTATGCACCACAAGAAGGATAGGACGTCCTAGTGCGGTTATCTCCCTCCTTAATTCGTTGGTTCTCAGCCCTGTGTATTGGCCTCAGTGCATCCTCCCAGGCGGCCACTCCCTGGGTGCAGGCCGGCGATCTGACGGCGCGCCATCATATTGAAGCCCTGCAAAGCCAGGGTTGCCTGAAGGGCATTACCCTCACCTGGCCCATCAGTTGGGCGGCCCTCATGAAAGGCTATCGCCTGGCTCTGGCGGAACAATCAACAGATCAAGCCAATAAATGCAAAAACCAGCACTCCGCCTATTTGCAAAACGCCCTTGAAGCCACCCGCCAGGCCACGACCGGCGCCCAGCTGACACTGGGTGGCGCCACCCAGGAACCGCTATTCACCAGCTTCTCTTCCCAAGTAGAAGATGAAGCCACCAGCCAGATCGCCCTCTACAGCATGGGCGAGCACTGGGCCGCGAACCTGGCGGTGGGCTACGTGGATGGCGAGCGTGACGACACCCATCTGCGCTTCGACGACACCTACCTGGCCGGCATCGTCGGCAACTGGCAGCTTGGCGTCGGCGCCATCGACCGCTGGTGGGGCCCCGGCTGGCAGAGCTCTCTGGCCCTGTCCAATAACGCCCGCCCGGTACCAGGTCTGTGGATGTCGCGGCACATGCCGTTGGCACCGGAAAGTCCCTGGTTAAGCTGGATTGGGCCTTGGGACCTGCAGGTGATCGTGGGGCAACTAGAAAATGATCGCGCTGTACCCCGCGCCCTTTTGCTGGGTGGGCGTTTCGTCTTCAATCCTATCGACTCCCTGCAAATCGGCCTGACCCGCTTGGCACAGTGGGGCGGAGAAGGGCGCCCACAGGACCTGGATGCCTTCTGGAATGCCGTCATCCGTCGTGATAACGGCCAGACCTCCGGTTTGAAAGAAGGTGAAGATCCCAGTAATCAGATTGCCGGTTTCGATTTTCGCCTGTCCCTGACCCCATGGGATGTGCCAGTGGGCGCTTATGGCCAGTTTATGGGCGAAGACGAGGCAGGTGGTTTGCCATCCAAATTCTCCTCCCTGGCCGGCCTGGATATGGTCACCGGCCTCGGGCAGGGCTCCCAGCGCTTTTTCCTGGAAGCCACGGAAACCGTAGCAGGCAGCTGGCTCAGTGATCGTCGTCTCAACGTGGCCTATGAACATGGCACCTACCGTTCCGGTTTCCGCCACTATGGGCGCAATATGGCGACTACATGGGAAGGGGATGCCCGGGCCGTCACACTCGGCCTACAGCAATATTTCCGTAACGGCGTCACTGTAGGGCTGAATCTGTCCCGCGCCACCCTGAATCAGGACGGCACAATACGTGCAGTCATCGCCGAAGACGGCGCCGCCACCTTGCAGTCGGTTGAGGAGCAGGATATTTCCCTCGCCGAACTGCGTATTCAGCATCCCATGCTGGGTGGCCGCCTGGACTGGCTACTGTCCGCCACCGACGAACCGGTGGAAACTGTCTTCGAAGAGCGTGAGCGCTTTACCGCCGGTATCCAGTGGACCCGGCCCATCAGTTGGTAAAAGAAACGGGTAAGAGAGAAACATGCAGGCAACAATGACAAAACATCTAGGCAAGCTGCTGTCCGTCGCCCTGTTGGCGGCGCTCTCCGGCTGCACAATCGTACCCGGTTCCCACATCTCCACCACGCCAGGCTGGTTTCTGGATGGCGATGAAAGCGATGAAGAAGCCGAGTCACTGCCGGATGTGGTGGAAGTGCATACCATCGATACCCGGATACTCCAGACTCCAGAGGAGCAGCCAACTAAGCCCGCGGAAACACTCCTCGAAGAGCCGGAAGATTACGATTACGTGGTTGGCCTGGGTGACGTGCTGCAGATTACCGTCTGGGATCACCCGGAACTTACCATTCCTGCCGGCTCCATGCGCAGCCCGTCGGAATCCGGTAACTGGGTGCACAACGACGGCACCATCTTTTACCCCTACGTGGGCAAGATCAAAGTGGTAGGCCTGCGGGTGACGGAAATCCGTGATCTCATCGCCGAGCGTATCGCCGAATACATCGAAGATCCGCAGGTAGATGTGACCATCGCAGCCTTCCGTAGCCAGAAAGTCTATGTCTCCGGCGAAGTAAAACAGCCCGGCGCGTACCCGGTCACCAACGTGCCGCTGCGCCTGCTGGATGCAGTCAACGCCTCCGGTGGTCTTACCGAATTCTCGGACTGGAGCGATGTGTCCCTGTCGCGGGGTGATAAGGAATACAGCCTGTCGCTGCGTGCGGTCTACCAGGAAGGCAATCCCGCCCACAACGTACTACTGCGCCCCGGCGACGTGGTCCATGTGGGCCGCAATGACGACAACAAGGTCTTCGTCATGGGCGAGGTTAAAGAGGCTCGCCCGGTACCGATGACCCGCAATGGCCTGAGTTTAGCGGAAGCACTGTCCACGTCCGGTGGTTACCTGCAGGATACGGCAGATGCCTCTGGCATTTTCGTAATTCGCCGTGCAGCAGAAGGCAGAGATCACCTGGTCGATGTCTATCAACTGAACGCCAAGGATGCCACAGCACTGATTCTGGCAGACAGCTTCAAGCTGCAAAGCCGCGATATTGTATACGTAACAGCGGCGCCGTTGGCTCGCTGGAACCGGGTAATTCGCAATATTCTGCCCACCGTGCAAACAGTGTCTTTCGGAGTGTTGGCGGCAGACCGGGCTGAGGTGCTGAGCGACTGATGTTTGAACGTATCCTCGTCGTTTGCGACGGCAACATCTGCCGCAGTCCCACGGTGGCTGCCATGCTGCGAGAATTGAAACCCGGCAAAACCGTATCGTCGGCTGGCTTGGTGGGTCTTGTCGGGCATGAGATGGAACCCACAGCCCGGGCGGTGGCAGAAGAAAACGGCCTGGAGTGCGGGCCCCATACCGCCCGTAAACTGGACAGTGAACTTTGCCGCGACAGTGACCTGATTCTGGTCATGGAAAGCCGGCAGAAAGAACGGCTCAGCCGGGCGTTCCCGGAAGCCAGTGGCAAAACCTTCTTGCTAAGCCACTGGAGTGGCGGCCACGACATCCCCGACCCCTACAAAAGAGGCCGGGATGCCTTCGAGCGGATCTACCCGATGATGGAAGAAGCCACCAAGGCCTGGGCAGCAAAACTGTAACACTGTTGGAGCCCATGCTCGCATGGCGAAAAGGCTGCGGATTCAACAGGCCTTAATACCTGCGACCAGGCTCTCACAGCAAAAAGAAACACCCTTTGGGCAGAAATACCTCCGCATTTCCGCCCAACCCTCGCCAACGCGAGATGACACCACGGTGAACAGGGCAACAAAACACATGACAGAAAACACAAGCACCTCAAATCGCCAGCCTCAAGCCACCGGTATGACCGACGAAATCGATCTCCAGAGGCTCTTCGGCTTGCTGCTGGATCACCGCTGGCTGATTGTCGGTACCACGCTTATTGCCCTGTTCCTGGGTGTGGCCTATGGCCTGCTGGCAACCCCCATCTATAAAGCCGATGCTTTGCTGCAAGTGGAAGACAAGCAGGGGGGGGTGCCTGGTTTTTCTGAACTGAATGAGCTGTTCACCGAAGAATCCTCTGCTGACGCAGAAATCCAGATTATCCGTTCCCGCATGGTCCTTGGCGATGTGATCGACCAATTGCAGATGGATATCTTGGTCCAGCCTGATCGTTTGCCATTAATCGGTGGCCTGGGTGCACCGGATCCGGCGCCGGAATTTGTCCCCAAACCGCTGTTTGCCGGTTACCGCGATAGCGAAACCTTTGTCACAGTAAAGCATTTTAGAGTGCCGGAAGCATTGGAAGGTAAAGCCTTCACTTTGCTGGAAGAAAATGGACAACCAGCGCTGTATCTGGAAGAAAAGAAAGTCGGCAGTGCACCTGTTGGTAGTCCAATAAAAAGTGAAGATGGCAGCATCCAGCTAGAGCTGGGTGAGTGGGAGTACGGCGAAGAGCCTCTATCACTAATGAAACAGGCCAGAGCCGATGCCGTGAATCAACTGCGTGGGCGTTTGTCAGTCAGCGAACAGGGCAAAGCCACCGGTATTATCGCCATGGCCATAACAGGCCATCATAAAACCCGCATTCGCACCATTCTGGACACCATTAGCGAAAATTACCTGCTGCAGAATATTAAGCGGATGTCAGCGGAAGCGCAAAATAGCCTGGATTTCCTTGACGAGCAGCTTCCTGAAATTAAGGAAAAGCTGACCGGGGCCGAAGAGAAGCTCAATGCGTATCGCCTGAAAAGCGAATCGGTAGACCTGTCTCTGGAAACCCAGTCAGTGCTGGAGCGTCTGGTGGCCATCGAAGCCAAGATTAACGAGCTGAAGATCAAGGAAAGCGAAGTGTCCTCTCGCTTCACCCAAGAGCACCCAGCATATCGCACCCTGATTCAGCAGCGCGGTTCCCTGATGCAGGAAAAAGAAGATCTCAACAAACAGATCAAGGCGTTACCGGAAACCCAGCAGGAAGTGCTGCGGCTCATGCGCGATGTTGAAGTGAACCAGGAAATCTACGTGGGTCTGCTCAACAAAGTCCAGGAACTACGCATCATGAAGGCGGGTACGGTGGGTAGTGTCCGCATTATCGACAAGGCGCTGGTACAGCCGGCGCCTGTTAAACCCAAGAAGCCCTTGATTGCGATTCTGGCAGCCATGCTGGGAGGCATGGGGGCAGTGGGTTATGTGCTAGTCAAAGCTGCGTTTAATCGCGGCATCGAAAGCCCAGAGCAGCTGGAAGAACAGGGTATCTCGGTTTATGCCTCTATTCCCTTGTCTGAGCAGCAACAAAAAGTTGACCGGCTCGAAGCTTTGAAGCGCCCTCGCCGCCGGAAGAAAGACAAATCAGCCACTCCCTTACTGGCACTTTCCGACCCTAATGATCTGGCAATAGAGGCTTTGCGTAGTCTACGCACCAGCTTGCATTTCGCGATGATGGAGGCCAGTAACAAGGTGTTGATGGTATCTGGCCCAAGCCCAGGGGTAGGTAAATCTTTTATCTCCGCCAACTTAGCTGCGGTCCTGGCACAAACCGGCCAAAAGGTGGTGGTAATCGATGCAGATATGCGCAAAGGACACATGCACCGCTTTTTTGACAACCACAATAATGAAGGGCTATCGGACTACTTATCTGGCCAGAAAGAGCAGGGAGTCGTTATCAAGGCAACGATGATGGAAAACCTTGCTTTTATCCCCCGAGGCCAGGTGCCACCAAATCCATCCGAGCTGCTTATGCATAATCGCTTCAAGTCCCTTATGGAAACTTTGAGCGAGCAGTACGACATAGTTTTGGTCGATACCCCGCCGATTTTGGCTGTCACAGATGCCGCCATTGTTGGACAACTGGCCGGTAGCAGCCTCATCGTGACTCGATTCGGAGTGAATTCCGTTAAGGAAGTTGACATCACCCTGACACGATTTTCTCAGAACAACGTAGAGATAAAAGGCGCAATACTGAATTGCATGGAGCGCAGGGCATCGAATGAGTATGGTTATTATCAATACAAATATTGATGCTAAATTATCGGTGAATTAAATATGTCAAAATTGTACCTTCATTTGGGAGCGCCCAAAACCGGTTCGACTGCTCTGCAGCGCAACGTTTTCGAAAGAATTGAACCAGGCAAAGGGAGTCTTCTTTATATTGGGAAATACGGAAAAAATAATAATAATTTTTTTGTGGAGCTCTGCTCCTCAATAAATAAATGGTCATTAGAAGAATTTTTACATGGCTATAAAGCTATTAATGAAGTCCTTAGAGAGAAGATTCGAGAGTATCCGGATGGTTTGCTTGTTTCTGATGAGAGCTTCATTGTGGTCTCTTACTCTATAAATGGGAAGATAACGGTTAAAGATAAAATAGATAGGTTGTCAAAAATATTTGAAGGAGTGCCTGTAGAATTAATATTGTCAATTAGGAATCAAGTGACAGCTTGCTACTCTCTATACAAGGAACTCTATTCTAACTATAAATTTTTGGGGGGGCTTTCTCTGCCACCAAGAATCAATGATACATGGGAAGAGCTTTACGCCACCTATGACTATAGTCTTATTGTTGATGGTTTAAAATCAAAAGGGGTGGTGTCAAATTTTTATGTTTTTCTTTATGAGGATTTCCAGAAAAACCCATCGCTGGAATGTGAAAAAATCATGGATTTTATAGGTTTTAATGTTGGGTCTATTGGAGATATACCTGTAACTAATAATAAAAAAACTTCGGCCGGAATGACGGTTTTGCCAGATAAAAGCTTGAAAAGGTTTGTCGAGATTTTGGTTTTAAAGAATAGGCTTTTTTTGTTCGTTGTGAATTTTCCTTTGATAAGAAATGCTTTAAGTTTTTTTTGGAAAAATTTTGGTGGGGTGTTGGATAAATTTAGAATAAAGAATAACGAAAGGCTTCCTTTGGAAGATAAAGATTTTGAGGTGATAGCAAGAAAAAGGTTTTCAGCTTCAAATAGACGTCTCGCATCAAGCGATAGCTTTCTGCGAGATGCAATGGAAAAATATGGCTATTATTTAAAATGAAAATCAAGGTGGCGATTGTTGGGTATTTGCTATTCGCTTGGCTCGGTTTTTTTTGGGCGGGGGTGGACTGGAAGGTCGACAACCGGGTGGCCTTGTCTTTTTATTGGGCGATTGTAATTTTATCAATTGTGATTGGTTGGCTTTCTTTTTCATTGGTCAAAAAAGATATACATGGAGAGGTGAGACGAGATAATCATTATGGTGAAAAAAATGTAGGTTGGTGCTGGGTTGCTTGTGCGGGAGTGTTTCTGTACCTGAAATCATTGCAAATGACAGGGATCTCACTTTTTGATGGGTTGAGCCTAATGTCAAATCCAGCAAAAGATAACTACGTTGCAATGGTTAGGTACTCTCTAGAAAGAGATTCAAACCCATTGCTATCTCTTGGTGTCGCTTTTTTTGCAATTCCTTTTTGGTCTGCCATTTTTTATCTTTTTAGATTCAAAGCTATAAAGCAAAAGAAAGTGAAGATTTTTATTCTTTTGTTTTTGTATTTCTCATTTGTTTTGGTTAAAGGGGCGGATAAAGAAATATTCGAAATCTTTGTGTTCTTTGCTCTTTTTTATTATCTCGATGGTCGTCTGAGCGGAGGAGTGAAGCTTCTGTGCGCTTTTGTTGTGAGTGTTGCCTTTCTTGCATTTATTGCTTTTCGAAAATTGGAGCGCAGTGCAGAAGATATTTGTTTCTATGTGTATTGCTTGGCTAGTGATGCAGGAACTTTTGAAAAAGCGTGGTCACTTATCCTTGGATATAGCGCCCAAGGACTTAAAGGGCTGTCAGTCCTTCTTGATGGTCCTTTTTTAATGAAGCCCGAGCCATGTATTTCTCCGATGGTTTCGTCGTTCGCGTACAGGTTGCTAGGGTTGTGCAAGAATAATGGAGAAGCGATAGAGTACATCAATGCGTCAGGTGTGTGGACGTCGAAAGGCCAATGGGTCTCTTTCCCTGTATGGATTGCTTCTTTGGGTGGTTTGTGGGTTGTTCCCTTAGTTGTTTTAATTCACGCTTTTTTCTTTGCTTATGCTTTGTCCAACAAAGATAGAATAAAGCATGACTTTTGGGTTTTCATGTTCTGTTTTTATTCGCTAATTTATTTTGTTTATCTGCCTGCGAATAATCAGGTTTTTTTGACGGCGGACAGTGCTTTAATTTTTTCTATCTCTTACATTTATTTGGTTTTTGGTTTTGCGAGAAGGCTGCGATGAAAGATGTAAAAAAAATTTTAATGGTTTGTACTAAGTATGATATTTCAGGAGGCTCTCCTTGGCTGACTAATGAGTTTGCAGAGTCCCTTGTTGAGAGGGGGGTGCATGTTGTTGTTTGTTTTGTGGACTGGTCAACAAAAAATAAAAGTACCTTTTTTGAGCAGCGGCGAGGCTTGGATGTTTTAGTTGTTGCTAAAAAAAATCATCGACTGGGTCTTCTGGGGAAGGCAATAAAATGGTTTGGGGGTTCCGGTAGGGCCTATAAGGAACTGGTTAGAAAATACGACGTTTCATCTTTTGATGTTGTTGTTTCTTTTTCGCCTTCTTCAACGGATCGGGGGCTGGTTAATAAATTAGTGGATCAATATGGAATTAAATCTTTTCATGTTTTATGGGATTTTTTTCCTTTGCATCATAAGCAAATTGGTCTAATTCCAAGCGGGTGGATTTATAATTTGGCTAGAAAGATAGAGTCAAAAATGCTTTCTAGGCATGATGTAATAGGGTTGATGAGTCCGGCTAATGTGGATTTTTTTGATGAAGTATGGCCTGAATTTAAAAATAAAAAGAAGGTTGTTTTCCCAATATGGGGCAAGAGTGGTGATTCTGGTATATGTGATGTTGCGGCGATCCGGTCAGAGCTCGGTTTTGCAAGGGAGGATTATGTTTTTGTTTATGGTGGCCAGCTGAATGCAGGAAGAGGCGTAGAGCTGATTTTTGAGGCCGCAAAGAAATCTCCTTCAAACGTTAAGTTTTTAATAATTGGCTGGGGGGTTAACTTTGAAAAATTCAAAAAATATGCCGAAGATTTTCCTAATGTACTGGTTGTGCCGCCTAGACCCAGAGCGGATTACAAAAAGTTAATAAGTAGCTGTGATTGCGGTCTGGTTTTGACTGATTCAAAAACTAGTGTTCCTACCTTTCCTTCTAAAACTTTTGATTATTTTGATGTGGGATTGCCCATTTTGGCACATGTCGAAGCGACAACGGATTATGGAGAGGTGATTTCACAGGAGGCACAGGCTGGCTTTTTTTCTGTGGGCTCAGATTTTGATGCTTTTTATGAAAATATTTCATTGATTTCTGGAGATTTAAATAAATCAAAAAAAATGGGTTTGAACGGTAAGGATTATTTAAGGCGCGAGCTCCAGGTTGATATGGCAGTTGATAGATTTATTAATTCGGTGAATTTTTAATTAAGGAGAATGATGGATGGATTGCAAGGTTTTGGTGACCGGGGGGACAGGATCCTTCGGAAAGACGATGGTTAGAAAGCTTTTGCGTGAGGGGTATAAGGAAATTCGCATACTAAGCCGTGATGAAACAAAACAGGAAGAAATGCGTCTGAGCTATGGGCGACCTGAACTAAAATTTTATATCGGTGATGTCCGTGATCGTTCTTCTGTAGATAAAGCGATGAAGGGCGTTGATTTAGTTTTTCATGCAGCGGCATTGAAACAGGTTCCGTCCTGCGAATTTTTCCCAATGGAAGCAGTTAAAACTAATATCATTGGTAGCCAAAACGTGATTGATAGCGCTGTCGATGCAGGCGTAAAGAGTCTCGTCTGCTTGAGCACCGATAAGGCAGTAATGCCTGTTAACGCCATGGGCATGTCCAAGGCGATGATGGAAAAGGTGGCTCAGGCTTCCAGTCGCCAGCTTGGTGACAACGATACGGTCATTTCCTGTGTGCGCTATGGCAACGTGATGTGTTCCCGTGGGTCGGTAATCCCCCTGTTTATCAAGCAGATCAAGGAAGGCAAGCCGCTGACCCTTACCGAACCGACCATGACCCGGTTCATGTTGTCCTTGAACGATGCTATTGAGCTGGTTGCCTTTGCGTTCGAAAACGCCAGCCAGGGTGACATTTTCATCAAGAAAGCCCCTGCATGTACTGTGCAGCTTCTGGCGGAAACCCTGTTGGAAATCTTCGAAGCGAGCACTGAGATTCAGGTTATCGGCTGGCGCCATGGTGAAAAGCTGTATGAAACCCTGGCCAGCGCGGAAGAGCTGCTTCGTTCCCAGGACATGGGTGAATATTACCGTGTCAGCTACGACAACCGTGACCTTAATTATGCCAAGTTCTTCACCGAGGGTGATGTGGAGGAGGCGAACACGGAAGATTACCACTCCCATAATACCTACCAGCTCACCAAAGAAGAGCTGAAGGACCTTCTGCTGACCTTGCCGGAGGTTCAGGAAGCGTTAAACGGTTGATACCAGATTCGTCATGCACGCGTAGCTCCTACAGATGTGGGCTGGATGAGAAAGAAGGAGTTTTTATGAAAACGGTGATTACCGGTGCTGCCGGCTTGTTGGGCTGGCATTTGCAGTGCCACTTGAGTGTGCTGGACGGTTGGAAAGACACCGTTGTCGCTTTGGATCGGCAGGCATTCAATGATGATGCCGTACTTGATGCCGCCCTGGCTGGTGCTGATGTGGTGGTTCACTGTGCGGGCATCAACCGGGCAGGTGACGACGAACTGGAACAGGGTAATATCAACCTGGCCAATCGACTGGTTGATTCGCTCGTCAGGGTCGGTGGCAAACCGCATCTGCTCTATAGCAATACCATTCATAAAGAGCGCGACAACGCTTATGGCCGGGGAAAGGCAGGAGCAGGTCGGGTTTTTCAGGAATGGGCAGAGGCACATGGCGCTCGCTATTCGGAACTGGTATTGCCGCATGTCTTCGGTGAAGGTGGGCGCCCCTTCTATAATTCTGCGGTCTTTACTTTCTGCCAACAGATTGTCGATGGAGAGCCTCTGTCGATCAATGCTGGGGGTATGCTGGAATTGCTCCACGCTCAGGATATTTGCGCACGCATTGTCGAGTCTGTGGAGCGCGGACAGACCGGTGAAATGCGTCTGAAAGGGCGGGTTATCTCTGCTGCGGAAGTCGCGGGCAAGCTTTCAGCCATGCATGCCAGCTATGCAGGGCACGTGGTGCCAGACCTGCGCGATGCATTCGATCTGCAGTTGTTTAATACCCTGCGCTCATTCTTGTATCCGGCTCACTATCCTTGTGAGCTTACGCTGCATACGGACAACCGTGGCTCATTGTTTGAGGCCGTAAAAGCAGATAATGGCGGGCAGGCATTCCTTTCAACCACGAAGCCGGGTATTACCCGGGGTAACCATTTTCACTTCGGTAAAGTTGAGCGTTTTCTGGTGATTCGTGGTGAAGCCGTGATTCGCTTGCGCCGGTTATTTGATGATGAAGTAAAGGAATTCCGGGTTTCAGGTGATGAGCCAGTTTATATCGATATGCCGACACTACACACACATAGCATTACCAATGTGGGTGACGGTGAGCTGATGACCTTGTTCTGGAGCCATGAGATTTTCGACCCTGAATCGCCAGACACCTATTTCCTGCCGGTCCTTCAGGATCAGGAGAGCTGATTGATGAAAGTAATGACGATTCTGGGTACACGCCCGGAAATTATTCGCCTTGCCCGTGTGATGGCGGCGCTGGATCAGGTTGTGGATCACAAGATCGTCCATACCGGTCAGAATTACGATTACGAGCTGAATGATGTTTTCTTCGAGGAGCTCGGCGTCCGCAAGCCTGATCATTTCCTGAATGTTGACACCTCTTCACTGGGGCGAAGCCTGGGTGAGATCCTTATCAAGACGGAAGAGGTTCTGCTGAAGGAAAAGCCCGATGCAGTGCTGGTTCTGGGTGATACCAATAGTGCTACGGCCACGCTTATGGCCAAGCGTATGAAGATCCCCACTTACCATATGGAAGCAGGCAATCGCAGCTTCGACGCCAATGTGCCGGAAGAAATCAACCGTAAACTGGTTGACCACCTGGCTGATTTCAACCTGGTTTACACAGAACATGCGCGTCGGCACTTGATCAGTGAAGGCTTGTCACACCGGTTTATTTATCTTACTGGTTCTCCAATGCGTGAGGTGCTTGAGCACTCCCTGACAAGTATCCAGCAATCAGACATCCTCGAGAGATTGGGGCTGGAAGAAGGCCGCTTCTTTATTGTCAGCGTTCATCGGGAAGAAAATGTGGACAGCCGTGAGAACCTGAAGAAGGTGGTTGAAGCCTTGCAGGCTCTTCACGAAGAGTTCGGGTTTCCGGTGGTGGTATCCACGCATCCCCGCACCCGTAATCGCCTGGAGAAACTGGGTCTTGCGGATGACAGTGAGGCAATTCGCTTCCTGAAGCCGTTCGGGTTCTTTGATTATAACAAGCTGCAGATGACAGCTTTTTGTGCCATTTCTGATAGCGGCACCATCAGTGAGGAATCCTCTATTCTCGACTTCCCTGCGGTAACACTGCGTCGGTCCATTGAGCGCCCTGAAGCGCTGGATACGGGTGCTATTGCGTTGACCGGGCTGGACAAAGAGGTGCTGATTGACGGTGTGCGTATCGCTACTGCATCACGGGATATTTTCTCTGGAACAGAGCGCGAAACCCCTGAAGCCTACAAGGTGCGTAATGTCTCAGAGCGCGTAGTGCGCCTGATCACCGGGACGGCCAAGCTGGCCAGTCATTGGAAGAATATGGATGAATTCAGCCGGTATGACTGGAACTGAGGCACGTGGCCTGAAAATTCTGGCGATACATCGCTTTTACTGGCCTGATACCCCGCCCTATGCATCCATGTTACGAGCGATTGTGCATCGTTGGGTGAATGATGGCCACCAGGTTGATGTGCTGTCATCCCAGCCTTCCTACAAGGCCGGGCTTGATAACGAAAAGCAGCCGGCCAAGGAAGTTGTTGATGGTGCTACCGTCTACCGTATGACTCTGCCTTCAGAGGCGGGTCGGCCGTTGATACGGATGCTTAATGCCCTGCGACTTGGGCTGGGCATTTTCATCCGTGCGGTACTTCTGCGGCGCTATGACGTCATTATGGTCTCAACCTCTCCGCCGGTGCTGGCTGGCTGGTTTACGGCACTTGCGGCGCGCCTTTCCGGTGCAAGATTTGTGTATCACTGCATGGATGTGCACCCTGAAATTGGCCGGATATCCGGAGAGTTTCGCAACCCGGTGGTATACCGTCAGCTTGCACGAATGGATGCCTGGACATGCCGGCAGGCCAATCCCGTGGTGGTTTTGTCACAGGACATGGCTGACAGCCTTGATCGGCGCTCTGAGTCGGGCGCTGTTCCGCAGACTGCCGTGATTAATAATTTCAGCTTGCCTTCCGAGTCTGAAGCTGTGGGTGATCTGCCATTCCCATGGCCGAATGAGCCCTTTGTGCTGCTTTTCGCCGGTAACATCGGTCGTTTCCAGGGCCTGGATGTGCTCATGAACGCCATGGCACAACTTCGCGAGCGATCAGACATTCGCTTGTTGATGATGGGTGAAGGAACGGAAAAAGCGGCTCTGGAAAAGCAGGCCGCCGAGAGTGGTGCCCGGGTTTCTTTCGTGGGCCACCACTTTGTATCTGTTGCGAAAGCTGCCATGAAAAAGGCTGGCGCAGGGTTTGTC
>Ga0114906_1001144_pt1 | contig 14213 bp, 6 predicted proteins | sample MalvirDeepMed_M9_FD_89687 | JGI IMG/M metagenome (GOLD analysis project Ga0114906, IMG submission 89687) | Marine viral communities from the Global Malaspina Expedition - Malaspina viral metaG DeepMed_M9 | ecosystem: Environmental > Aquatic > Marine > Oceanic | place: Mediterranean Sea...
GATGATAGTGCTACCGATGACAGTGCTAATGAAGGAGATCCTACGGAGCGTTCTGCTACAGATAAATTTGAAACAGCGATGGCTAATCTTGAAAACATTGAGACTTTTGAAAAAGAATTACCTGAAGATATAAAAGAAAAAGTTTTTGTAATAGAAGATGAACTTTTAGAAGACCCTATATGGATAACCACAGAACCCAAAGGTAAAACTAAAGAAGATATTGCAGAATTTTGTCGAATGCACCCTGATTGGTGTAAGAAGTTTGAAGCACGTACAGGCAAACCATACAACGGAGAGTTAATAGGTGTGCAAGTACCTAGTGATAGATACTACAACCCTGATGAAAAAGCTTCATTAGAAGAAATTTCAAAAACACAAACTGAGTTAGAAGATGCTAAACAGCAACAAGAAGAAGCAGGGGTGCCTACTTCAGATTTAGATGAAAGATTACAAGAAAGACGCGCACGTATACAAAGTATAAGGCGCAAAGCACGTACTAGGTGGCTTACATCAAAAGCGTCAGATTGGTACCAAATCTATGTAGATTTAACTAAACAAGATGACGGTACTACTGATGACGGTACTACTGATGATGGTACCACTGATGATGGTACCACTGATGACGGTACCACTGATGACGGTACTACTGATGATGGTACCACTGATGATGGTACTACTGATGACGGTACCACTGATGATGGTACCACTGATGACGGTACTACTGATGACGGTACTACTGATGACGGTACTACTGATGACGGTAAAGGTAAAGGAAAAGGAGGAGGCAAGGGGTCTGGGCAGGGTACAGGCACAGGGTCTGGGCAGGGTGAAGGCACAGGGGCAGGGACAGGAACAGGGGTAAGAAGGGCAATGCGTGTTCGCACTGCTACCCCAGAAGAACGTGACGTAGTAGATATAGACTACTTTTACGATTGGGCTTCTATATTTGCTAATCCAAAACAGGCTAAAAAGTTTGCAGAAGCAAGATCATCAGTAACAGATTTATTAATTGATACACTGGCGAAAAACAGAAAAAGATTAGATAATATCGGTAAACAGGCCGCAGAATTACGAGATCCACTGGTAGGGGGTATTGTAAGTGTGAGGGACAGAACATGATAGATGAGGAAACTGCAAAAAAACTTGTTGGGCTTGCAGGACTAGGATTTGGCCTAACCAGTGGTAATAGAGCTAACTACGGCATGGAGAACGCACCTGCATCTACGTATCAAGGTGGCATCCCTGAGTACGACTTTGTTAGAGAACAAGTATTAGACACTTATGACCCTGATAGAGTGCCCGGTTCACGAGGGCAACGATACTTTTCAGACGCTCGTTTTGTACCTGCAGGTAGTGCTGGTACTGCTAATGTAAGACAAGAACTTTTTAACCAAGCCAACGTAGGCCCGGATAGTTTACGTGCAGCTAATTATGCACGGATGGGCAAAGAAGCCCCCGATCTAGCTGATAGAGGGCCAACAGGTATTGCTTCTATTGTGCAGCAGCCTACGTTAGACCCCACTGCAGGTACTACTCCTTCAGAACCAGATATGGCAACCATTACTGACCCTAACCAACTTCAGTTTTTTGGAGATGGTGTTGTATATGTGCCCGGTTATGGAGTTGTTAACTACTTAGATGATACATCCCTACTCAATTATTTAGCTACACAAAATGGAGACTTGACTGCAGAAGAACCTTACTTTGGCACTCGCTACGATGAAGAAAAGAATTTTAGTGAGGATGACTACACTCGTATAAGTAGAGAAGGTGGAGATCCTAATGAGGACGGGTTTGTTACTAACGACGAGTGGACTAATTGGATGTTAAGCAAAGGCCCAGATGAGGGTTTTGAAGAAGATTACAAACGTAAGTTAGAAGAAGTTTTAGCTACAGGGGCATTAAAACCAGAAACTAAAGAAAAAGTAGAAAATTACCTGTCAGGAAATATGAGTGAAGGTGGGTACCTAGAAGGAATTACTGATGGTATGGCTGATGCAGTACCTGCGTCTATTGAAGGCGACCAACCTGCTGCGTTGAGTGATGGAGAGTTTGTTGTACCTGCAGATGTAGTAAGTCATCTTGGTAACGGTAATTCAGATGCAGGTGCAAAGCAGTTGTACAGTATGATGAATAGAGTGCGAAAAGCGAGAACAGGAACTACAAAGCAAGGGAAAGAGATAAAACCTAAAAAATATATGCCTAGAGGTATTGCATAATGAGTAACGGTATTATGGACAGTTTTGATCCTAGTGATTATGCAGCACCCGCTGCAACACAAACAGGAACATCTTCTGGTCTAGCTCCCTTTGCAGGGCAGTATGTAACTGATTTGCTAGGTAAAGGCCAAGCTGTTGCAGACCAACCTTATACTCCCTACACTGGCCCTCTTACTGCTGGCCCTAGTGATTTACAATCCACTGCATTTACAGGCTTGTCGGGATTAACTGCTCCTACAGATATGGGTACATATACACCCATGTCATTTACAGCAAACCTTGAAAACCCTATGACCGTGGCAGATCCGTTAAGCCAAGGAAACACTAAAACAATTAATACTGTTGCTGAACAGTACATGAACCCTTACTTAGCTGCTTCTTTACGCCCTCAGTTAAACGAGTTAACACGTCAGGCAGAAATGAGGCGGTTAGCAAATGCTTCAAGATTAACAGATGCTGGAGCTTTTGGAGGTTCCCGTCAAGCTATCATGGATTCAGAGCTTGATCGTAGTTTGTTACGTAGCCAAAGTGATGTGCTTGATAGAGGGTATGCCGCTGCTTACGATAGAGCAGCAACACAGTTTAATAGAGAACAAGATGAGACAAGAAGGGCACAAGACTTTGCTAATAGATATGGATTTGACGTGCTAGGCGCACAACAAGATGCAGGTGCTACCCAGAGAGGTATTACTAGTGAAGGCATTGCAGCAGATATCGGACAGTTTATTTCTGAAAGAGATTATCCAGCAAAACAAGTACAGTTCCTACAGTCTCTACTACAAGGTTTCCCGATAGAAGCAGAGCAGTATCAGTACTCGCAAACTGATCCTTTACAGGCAGGGATTGCAGGTGCAGCAGGTGGGGCTGGATTAGTAGGGCAACTGTTTGAACTCTTGGGATTTGATATATTTGGCAATAAAAAAGAGGAGGAGAATACATAATGGCAATGAATACTCCTTTTAGCGAATTTGCAGGTGGCATCAATAGTACCGTAGATGCTTACAGAGCTAACCCTGCGCCACTACAACAAGAAGTTAGACAAAACTCTAAAAAGCCATTAGTAGATCAAAGTCTCGTAAAACTTATTGCGGCTTCTATGTTGAATGAAGAGCAAAAAGCTAAAGAGCAAGAAATCAACAGAGCGTTGAACCCACCTGTCAACACGGTAGCAGATCAAACCATCAACCAGTTGACTAGAAATAAAGAGATGGAGATTGCTCGACGTGTAGGGATGGTTAACCAACAAAAAGCACAAGAACAACGTAAAAAAATGGATGCTATGGGTATAGGTGGGCTACCTACTTCTATGAATCAACGCACGATGCCACAACAAAGACCTACCATGCAAGCTGCAGGTGGCGGGATAGTAGCCTTTGACGAAGGAGGTGATGTCGCTGCTGATGACGAGCCTCAAACTTATGGACAATATTTTATGGACATAGGGACAGATTTTGCAAGTGATATAGGTGAATGGGCACTTGAAAATCCAACACTAGCAACAGCAATAGGGTATGCACCGGGAGCTAAACTAGCTAAATATGCAGGGAAAATACCTAAAGGATATAAAGCGGTAAAAGAAGCGGTTAAAGAATCCTATGACAAATTTAAAAGAGTAAGAAAAGCACGTAAGGAAAAACCTGAATTATTTGACAAGGTTAAAACACCTCCTTCTGAGAAAGCAGGGGCAGCAGTGGATACAATAACTAAACCAAAAGTAGTTGTACCCGTTGTTGCTGGAGCAGGGGCTGCAGAATTTTTAACTACGCCTATGGGAGGAGAAGGAGAGGAAACAGAAGCAGGCCCACAGAGGTTAGATTACGCTGGCACAACTGTAGAACAAGAACCACAAATAACTACAACACCAGATTTTGACGCACTTATTCAAGATGCTCTTACTAGAAGAACAACAGATATGAATGCTTTGGGAATAGCTTCTGTAGATCCAGATTTATCAGTTAGTGCTGTGAAACAAGAAGGTGATGCTGCTCGTGCTGCCAAACAGAAACGCACTGACGAAATCATAGAAAAGCTAAGAGAAGGTAAAGTAACATTAGGTACACAAATAGATGAAGGGATGTCTAAACGAGATGACGCTCTTAAACAAATGCAAGAAAGAGCCGATATGCTTGCAGGTAGAGGAGACTATCAACAAGCCGCTAGAGTAAAAGAGTTTCTTAATTCTTTGGCTACAGTAGGGGGAGGACGTAATCTTGGTGAAGGTCTAGCTAGAGGGCTTGGAGCTAGTTTAGCGCAAGAAGATGTACGAAGACTGCGTGGCGCAGAAGCAGATAAAGAAATAGCTGGGTTTCAAGCAGAAACAGCAGATAAACTAATACAAAATGCTAAAGATATGTTTGGACTAGAGAGTGAAATAGCATTTAAAGCTGAAGAATATTTATCTGATATTGATCAGATGAATGCAGATACAGCAGCTAAAATGCTTCAAGCTCAAGCACTAGATACTGAAGTTCAAAAACTTGGACTTAGTTTGCAGCAATCAAACATAGAAGCTGGCTTTGAAGCGGATCTACAAAAAATACAAACTGCTGTAGACTTATTTAAAGTAGCTGCAACTAGGGACATAAACCTAAGACAACAAAATGTTGAATTACTTGGAGATTACAATTCAGGTATAACTGAGCTTGTTACTGCTATCAATTCGCAATTAACTAATGAAGAAGACAAGAAAAAACTATTAGTTGAAGTAACAAGAATACAAGGTATTGTTGACACTTTAACTAAGTCTTTAAACCTTACAAAATAAAACACGATGGCATATTCTGCAGCGTACCTTAGAGACATTTTGCTGGAACAGCAAGATAAGCGAGATACGTATGAATATGCAGAACTTTATAGGGAATATAAACGTCAAGAAGCTATAGAAAGTAGTGCTGTCCCTAGCATAGATCGTTCTAAGCTTTATGCCTCACCTGCTCCTAAAGAAGAAGAACCCGGATTCTTAGATCAAATTGAAGAATTTGCCAAGGGTATACCTGCGGGGATTATTAGTTTAGGTGAGTTAGGAGCTATCGGTGCGGCTACTCTCCTTGAAGAAGAGAATGAACTTAAAGTCCGTCAAGGCATACAAAGTCTTGCAGCCCCCCTCAAAGAAGCACTTAGTCCTGATGCAGGTTCAGAAGAACTTGTAGGGCGTAAGTTTGGTGAAGCACTAGGTTCGTTTGCAGGGTTAGGACTTACTACTCTCATCCCCGGTGCAGGTATCCCCCTAGCTGCAGGTTTAGCCACAGGTGCAGGTGCAGGTGAAGCAAGTGAAAGAGCAAGGGCGGCTGGCGCAACTGAAGCAGAGCGAAGTACAGCAGCCCTCAAAGGCGCAGGAGTAGGGCTAACAGAACTAATACCCATAGCTAAATTGCGTAGTCTGAGAGAAGCTCTTGGAGATAACGCGCTACGGAACGGTGTTGAAAGAATTAAACGTGCTGCGATTGCTGGAGGGTTTGAAGGAGCACAAGAAGTAGCTGCAGGGGTGGCTCAGAATGCTATACAACGAGGCTATGATCCCACACAAGACCTTGTTACTGCAGAGGCTGTAGAAGAAGGAGGCTATGGTGCAGCCGTTGGTGCCACTGTACAAACATTACTTGATCTGGCGTTACCAAAAACAAGAGGCGCAGGTGTTCCAGAAGAAATAGAAGGCTCGACGCTACAGAACCTTGAGACAGAAGGAGTAGAAGTAACAGATGAAGATTTAGATGCAGTCACTGGAGATGAAACTAAGCGTGAAACTAAGCCTAAAACAATAACCACAAAACAATACGAAGCCCGTGTTGCAAATCTTATGGAGGCTGAAAAAACAGAAGGCAACATCCTCACTGAAGAAGATGCAAAGAAACTAGTAAATGAAAGTTTCCTTAGTGAAAATGTAACAGTTAAAGATAAACCAAAAAAGAAAAAGGGCGAAGAAAAGAAAGAAGACTCGACGCTACAGACCCTTGAAACGACAGAAGGAAAGGGAAAAGAAGAAGTAGGTGAAAAAACTGTTTTAGAGAATATAGCAGATCTTTCAAAGGCTGATACAGAACGCGTAATGGCAGAATACGCAAAAGAAGAAGCAGCAAGAGAAGCAGAAATAGGGAAGCAAAAAGATAGAGAAGTAGCTACAGACGAGACAGGTACAGAAGTAGTTACAGACGAGACAGATACTACTACAGACCAAACAGGTACAGACGAAACCGTAGTTACAGAAGAAGTAAAACCAAAAGTAGTTACAAAAAAAGTAAAACCAAAAGTAGTTACAGAAGAAACCGTAGTTACAGAAGAAGTAAAACTAAAAGATCTTTACTTTGCAAGACTAAAGGGCGTAAAAGATTCTGTAAAAGAAGAAGATAAAGCAAAAGTAAAAACAATAAGTGAGAAAGACGGGCTTGCAGTTAACAAGTATTTTAGTAGAGCCGCACGACCTGCCGATGCAATAGAAGGTTTAGCGTATGACTATGCACTGGTGCAAGAAGGTGTAGGTGAAAAGTTTACTCCTAAGAGAACTGCAAAAGCTGTTGATGAACGTGCGTCCAAAGAAGAGACTGCCTTTTTTGAATATACAGGAGGGGAGAACGCGGTAGAAGCCTACAACTGGGTGCAGAATAATCTTAGCCCAGATTTTCGTAGACAGTTAGATGCTAGAGTTGACTCCTATAGAAAACAAGAACAGGAAAGAATTAGTAAAGACAAAACTGTAGAAAAAGAAAAGCTTATACAAAATTATATACGAGGAGAAGGAGGGGTAGCAAACCTAACTCAGAGGCGTATAAGAGATTATAAAATAAGCCCTGAAGAAGTAGCAAAAGCAAAAGTTGCCAGAGCTAACTATTTAAATAGAGAAGTATCGGAAAGTACTCCTTATGAAATAGAGCGACGAAGAATAGACCAAGAAGGAGGGGAGGTAAACGAGTTCTCTCCAGCACAAATAGCTATAGCACAAAAAGAATACGCACAGAAAAGTGAAGAAGGTCAAAATGAAGCTGTTGTTAGAGTTGAGCTTTCTGACGCAAAGCGACAACGACTAGATACGCTTAAACGGGAGTACGACGAGGCGGCAGCAGCAGGTGACGAAAGACGAGCAGATAGAATAGACGCTCAAAGAAAAGCTCTATTAAGAGCAGCATCTGAAGAACTACTAACTAAAGGTGCTCTTGGTAAAAAAACTGAAGCTACGTTAGATGCTAGTGTGGCAAGTAATGAGGCTGGCCCTATCATAGCAGCAGCACTTAATGATAGATCTAACATTTACGACATCACTGCCGATGCAGTTGTTAAATCTAGGCGATCTGTCAGCCCCCAAGCTTTGTTAGCACTCGAAGAAGGCAAGTTAGCCGATGCGTTAAACGATATGGCTACTACTGCCCCTAGTCAGTACTTACAGAATGTAAGTAAACGCTTTGCTGGATTAGCCGGGACTACCAAAGTTGAGTTGGTTAAAGATTTGAAAAACGCTTCTGGTAAAGCTACTTCTGGTACGTTTAACCCTCAGACAAATACAATACAACTAGATCAAGAAACAGGATTCAACCACCACACTATACTCCATGAGACTGCTCACGCTTTAGGTAGTGCAGAACTAAATAAGTCAGCAACGCCATTCGCTAAACAAATGAACACTTTGTATAACGATACAAAAGATACCCTTGGTACAGCTTACGGGGCTAAGAATGTACAAGAGTTTTTTGCTGAAGGTATGGGTAACGAAAGTTTTAGGAGAGAGTTAGCGCGTATTCACTCAAAAGGTAATCCTATCAGTGCCTTGGACAGGTTTGTTGCTATTGTTAAAAAACTGTTGCACAGAGTTCTTGGTAGAGGTACTTATAAAGCTAAAACCGCGTTATCTGAGTTTGATTCTTTAGCAGACGCTATTATCTCCCCTGCACCTGAAAGCCGCAATGCAGAAATTTTATCTATGAGTGCCACCCCAGACGGGGCATCTGCACTTGCAACAACACTAGGCAATATACAAAAAAGATTTAAAGCTGATCCGTTATCTAAAAAAGAACGAAGCTCATTAGCCGATGGTTTTTCTCAGTTGTTTAGTGATAGTAGTATGCAGTTAAACAATGCGGTAGCAGGACTACGTGATATACAAGGCATTGTTGACCTAGCGGAAAAAATTAGTCCTACGTTTGGCAAGCTTGCTAAAGATTTGCAAATAGCTATAGAAACCCAACGTGGCGACATGAACAAGTCTGACGAAATAGTAGATGCCATATTAGAAAAATATTTAGCTCCATTAGCTAAAACAAAGAAAATGAATAACTTGAATAACCTTATCTACAATGGAGACTACGGAGCCACCATAACACAAGTAGATCCTGATATAACTAAAAATCAGGCCATTGTAAGGTATGGCGGTGATAGTGAAGCTTTATCAGCATGGTATAAGCAGCGAAAAGATTGGAATGCACTAGGGAAAGATGGACAGGCAGCGTACCGTGCGACACGTAATTTTTACCGTAAACAGTACGATAACCTCAAGCAAACACTGACAGAACGTATCATAGGATTAGCAGGAGAAAAAGAAGGGCAGTCAGTAAAAGCTAAATTATTTAAAGAGCTTTTTGATAACAATGAATTGGCTGTGTACTTTCCTTTGGTGCGTCAAGGTAGGTACAAAGTAGCCTACACAATAAAAGCAGGTAGTGAGCTTATTCCAAATAAAAAGAAGCGCGAGAACGAAGTCTACAATATGGAGATAGTAAGCACTGAAGCCGAAGCAATAGCTTACAAAAAACAATTAGATGCGCGAGATGACATAGTTGAAAATTCTGTAGAGGTTATCGACACCAGAGCAGAAGCTGCACAAGCTGCCCGTAACAGACCTTCTACAGGATTTGTTGCTGAAATCATAGATCAGTTGGATAAGGCAGTCAGCACAAAAAATGCACAGGAAGGAACCACACCTGACCAAAAGCAACAACGTGCTCAACTACAAGAAGAAATAATCTCTATCTTTGTTAACACTCTACCAGAAACTTCTTTTGCTAAGTCGTTACAAAGAAGAAAAAATGTTGAGGGGTTTGAAGCAGATACCGTGCTTGCTTTAAGAACGAAAGGATATGACATAGGTCGTCAAACTATTCGTCTACAAAAAAGCAAAGATATAATGGACGTAGAGGATCGTATTAATGAAGAGTTTAAGAAAAAAGACGATACTCTAAATAAACCACTACTTGTAGTGACAAAGGAATTGTTAGAACGTGCGTCGTTTGCACGTAATCCTCCTCCAGATATGTTAGCGCAAACACTAAACCAAGGTGCTTTCATATACACAATAGGGTTTAACCCTTCTTCTGCTATTGTTAACTTGTCACAAATACCTTTATTCGTGTTGCCTTATCTAGGAGGCAAGTATGGTATGAGAAGTTCTACTTCTGCTATCGGTAAAGCAGGAAAAATAGTAGGAGAGTCCTTTGAAAAATTTGATGTAGGTTTTGATAACCTTTTTACTGTTGATAAAGAGGGTAACTACATACTCAAGGATAAGATAGCAAAAGAACTAAGTGCCGGGGATAAAAAAGTTTATGAAGAACTAGGCACTCTAGCGAAAGTCGCTATTGACAGAGGACAGCTTACAAAATCTTATCTTTTGGATCAATTAAGTTTACAAAAAGAAGCGTTTAAAAGTGGAAGAGAACGGTCAGGTAACTTCTTACGACAGGGATTAGACTATATTACTGCTGTTTCTGCCTCTGGATTTAATCTTGCGGAAAGAATGAATCGTCAAACCACTATGGTTAGTGCGTATAATTTAGAAGTAGCCAGATTAAAAAAAGAAAAAAACAAATCTAGCCTTAGTGCTACTGAGTTAGAAGAAGCTGCAAATGAAGCCATCTACATAACTCAAGAAACCAATGGAGGATCTTTTATAGAAACCTCTCCTCGATTCGCACAAAGAGGACTCGGCAGAGTTGCCCTTATGTACAAGAGTTATGGACTGCGTATGTACCATACGATGTTCAAATCTGGGGTACAACTTTTTAAAAATGCTTTTCCTAATACAGCAGAGGGTAGACGTTTACGTACAGAAGCAATAAAACAACTTGCAGGGTGGCATGGATCAGCACTGATTCTTGCCGGGGTGCAGGGTGTGCCGTTATATGGAGTGGCAAGCATAGCTTGGAATATGCTTCAAGGGGACGATGAAGAAGATTTTGATACTGCCGTAAGAACGTATCTTGGTGAAGGTTGGTATAAAGGAGCTATTAATAAGATCACAGGCGCAGATGTAGCCACTCGAATACGTCTAACAGAATTACTGATACAAGATAATAGGTACTCAGGTGGAACCCCCGAAGAGATAATAGGGTTCCATTTAGGTGGCCCTGCGCTTAGTACGGGTAAACGATTCTTTAGAGCGTACCAAGATTTTGCTAAAGGAGAAATAGAACGAGGTATAGAATCCACGCTTCCCGCAGGTCTAGCAAATGTGTATAAAGCTTCGCCTTTTGGAAGATATCAACGAGATGAAGGCATACTTACCAGAAGAGGCGATCCTATCTATGACGATATCTCATCAGGTGAAATGCTAGGACAGTTTTTTGGTTTCGCACCAAACGAATATACAAAACGCCAAGAATTGAATTACATCGCTAAAAAGATAGATCGAACAGTAAACGAAGAAAGATCTCGTTTGCTAAAACAAATATATCTAACTACTCGTGTGGGCGATGGAGAAGAGCGTAATAAAATATTTGAAAAGATAATAAAGTTTAATCAAAAGCATCCCACTGCGGCAATAAGCTACGATGCGGTAAAACGCTCTATGAAGCAACACGCAAAAACTTCAGCAGTTATGCACAATGGCATCCTACTTAGTCCTAACATGCGAGAAGCTTTATTAGATAGGTTGTATCCTACAGAAGAATAAAAACCCCCCTACTGATGAGGGGGGTAAACGGGGACAAGTGCTATTTTGGAGAATAACACGGGCGTTTCTTAGTATACTTTTACATAGTTCTCCATACACGCAGTCCCAAATATCTATTTTCTACACGCACCCTACTTAAAAACTCCCAATGACGTGCCATAAATACGCTTTTTATTTGTTTTTTAGCCTTTTCAGTGTCGATGCAAGGGACAAAAATAGAAGTACCTACGTGCATAGCACCCCAATCAACGACTATTCTTACCCCATCGGGTGCGAGATCATGGCTCCGTAGTACTGTCATCGGTGTCTTCGTCAGCATCTACTGAGAACTTCATTACCAACACATCAGCCGCTGGTAACTTCAAGCTAGTCCCTTTAGACAACCTTGCTTTAACACGTTTACCCTCACACCGTTTCTTTATTTGTTTGACAAGATCGTTATAATTTATTTGTTGCTCTCCACACCACGTTTTTAATACCTTGGGGGAAACATAGAACTTCTGGGTGTCTGTCTCATATCGTGCTACTAACTTACCTCTAGCGATTGCGTCAGGGATAATTAACGCATCCAAACCGTTGTTTTGTACCTTGCGGTTATCGTAAGTGCTTTTGATCTGTAGAATATTGCTAAAATGCTCACTAAAAAAGTCATTCATTATGTCGGACACAGAAGCATCAATGCTAAGACTGTTATTTTTATTTTGTGGTAGAAGTACTTCCATAGCCCACTTAAATACCTTCTTAGTATCAAAAGCTATAAGCCCCGCACGTTTAGCTAATATCAACCCCGCTATCGTAAAAGAGATTTGAGCAGACCAGAAACGATTCTCGGCAGTAAGCGCACCATCCTTATCTACACGCCCCTGAACTTCTCTACATAATCTTTCTACTTTAGGTAAATTATTCATTACATATTGAACAAAAACGACTCCTGCGTGTCCGTAGTTCTCTTTTAGGCCACGTTCAAAGTTATCTGTCTCTTCTTTAGATTTGAAACGACCCTTTATATCAGGCACGTAACATTCCAATACCCTTTGCGCTTCCGCTTTCGGCATAGCCTTTGCCAAGCATACTAGCTCGATAATACTAGTATTACCTGTGGTGACTGCCATTAACTTCCAACGTCTTCCCCGTACACGCTCAACATTGCTGCTACCCGACATGCGGTTCCGTTGCATACCTTCTGTAAATTGATACAGTAGATCTGATGCATCTTTTGGAGATATGTTAGTTATTTCATCAAGTGCCCAAGGCAAACTATGGTACACCTCGCCACGATTCATTTTACTATTCACAGTATCTTGTTGCTGTAAGACTAAATACTCTGGATTACCCCATATGCTAACGGCAGCTATCATGGCAGTAGTTTTCGCTACACCCGAATCCTTGTTATGCAGGTGCAGTGCGCTACAGTTTACGTTGGCAAACTCCATAAGAATTGACCCAAAACCAATTCCAGTAACATATTGGTAGAGTTCAAAGCCATCACGGTTCCAAAACTCAATGTTTTCTTTCCACGCATCAAGAGTACCCTTGGGTTCAAATGCAGGGAACAAACTCAATGTCTGGTTAGATGGAGCGTTAAACTCTATTTTATTTGCTGATATCTTTTGATTACCCAAAATGAAAGTATCTAACTTTTCATTTGTCCAACCAAACTGTCTATGCGCCTCATCTGCCATGCTATTCGCCTGTAGTTCATTAATCCATGTAATCGTATAAGTCATCAGTTCATCCATCTTTGCTATAGCTACCCCCTGTGCGGATAGCACCTTACGAAATTCATCCCGCGAAGTTACCGCAGTGAGGGGTAGAGTAAACTCTTTAATTCCATCTTGCGGTAAGTGTAAGCGCATTACTACAGACTCACCAAATTCAGAGTCAACTACCCTTTGTATAACGTATAGATCGTTGTGGTATATACACTTCTCGTCAAAATCTCCGTCACTGTTAGTAGTTCTGATATACACACCCCCACTAGCCCCCCTAAAATATGGGTGGGGAAATGTGGGAGGGACATCCTCTTCTTCCAAAGCACTGGTATCAACTTCTTTATACCTATTACCAAGCACAATAGGGGACTTTATCTTTCCCCAGTTAGGGCAGTCTGGACATATCTCTGGGTTAAACTCATCAAACTTTGCACAAGTGTATGGCCCCTTAATTGGCCCAAACTTTTTAGCAGTTGCTTCTTCACTATACTGAGGGTGGCGTTTTGACAATGTATGTGAAGCTTTCTCACCATCCGCACAAAACCGTGCTATGGACAGCCCTGCCCTCCACATCGGTTCACTTGTATTCTCCTGATCTTTTAATATCAACTTTAACTGTGTGCAACCGCGCCCTGCTTTTGTCTTTTTAACTATGTCTATAAAACGAGCTTCTCTGTTTCCCAATAACGCATCCATGACAGCATTAGTCTTAGGAAAGTCCACAATATTAGAAGGTGCGATCTTGGTGGGTGTTGGCACAAACTCTGCGCCTAGTAGCCTAGAGAAAGCGTCAAAGTTATTGGTTACTACTTCCTCATCAGTCAGGTGTTTTACTGGTGAAGGAGGGTCAGTTTTATAGTTGTGCGTATTGGGTACGCGCAAGACTCTAGCTGTATCTGCCGTCACAGCAGGGTCAGCAAAGAACCCATGCTTCACACAAAGTTTTTTAAGCTTCTCTGCGGATACTATCCAATCATCTGGTAGTATGTTCTCTGACAAGGGCCAGTAGACATGCACCCCTCTACCAGAGTCTATGGTAAATGGTACTGGTAGCTTCAAAGATTCACAGAACTTCTGCAGTGCGTCTATCGCGTCTAGTTTATTTGCGTAGTCTTTACTAGGGCCACAATCAAGATCAAGAAAAAACCCACGTAAGTACTTAACATTATCCGCTTTCCTAGATCCTGCTTCTTCAAATGTAGCAAGAGCGAAATAGACATCAAAACCTCTACTGTTTAAATCATCTGCATCAACTAATAAAGAGTCTGTTGAACCATAAAACTTTTGTATTCTCTTACCAGTTGATGCGTTAGCAGCAAAGAGACAGTAGTGCCCTTCGTCTGCCAATACGGTTTTTAGAAAAGTATTGGTATTCATCATTCGTCCAAAAGGATGTCACGGCAGGGGCCA
>Ga0114906_1001145_pt1 | contig 14208 bp, 19 predicted proteins | sample MalvirDeepMed_M9_FD_89687 | JGI IMG/M metagenome (GOLD analysis project Ga0114906, IMG submission 89687) | Marine viral communities from the Global Malaspina Expedition - Malaspina viral metaG DeepMed_M9 | ecosystem: Environmental > Aquatic > Marine > Oceanic | place: Mediterranean Sea...
ACCTTTTGGCCATTTTATGATATGTTTGTTCTCTTGCTCTTGGATTTCTTCCAGTGTCCAAATCGTCTTTGCTTGAATGGTAAGAAAAGTAATGTTCTCCATGCTCCTTCATATTGGGTTTGACCATTTTGTCTATATGGTGACCGATTGCATGGGATACATTTGAGAGTTTTTCGGATGCACCCCTCACACCTGTTGGGTCGGCAATCGTTGCTTCACGGCCTGTTCTATGGTCTTCACCATCAACAACGAAACTGATATACGAATGATGTTTGCCTCGTAGTCCCGAACTCGGTGATGGTTCTTTGTGTGAATGCTCAAAGTGTACAAATTGGTCATGGTCTTTATAATCGTACTGATGACTTGATGTGTTACCATCCCTGTCTATGTGCGAGCCATGATGAAACCGTGGGTTTTTCGGGACCTCGGTTGCAACTTCTAAAATGTATTGAATGAATGATTTCATTTCTTTTTCTTTCTCACATAGTGTTGGGTTATACCGCCCTTATCTATTTCTGGTGCATGTTCATATCCTAATTTACCTGCACTTCTCTTTGCCATTTTATGGTATACATTGTGTCGTGCGGCAGGATTTACACCGCTACTTGTTTCTTCTTTGTCTGCAACAAAACTAATTCTATCTGGCTTTTCGTTCTTGACATGATGCTTTATAACATGATGCACTTGAGATAATACTTTTGATGCCCGTCCAACACCCTGTCTGTCTGTTCTACCAGTGTATCCCTCTGGAGAGGCAAAGTTTATTGTAGACACCTTTTCACCCTCTACATAACGAGTGTGCATATCAACCCTGTAGTTTTGTTTATTATTGGGATGTCGTATGTGATAATTGTGTGCATAATTTCCAGAGGCAACACCGAGTGGGTTTTTTTCATATACAAACTTGATATCCTTGGGAGTATCAGTCGCAACTTCTAAAATATATTGGCGAAATGATTTCATTTCTTTGTCACCCTTGTATGCTTTACATTTAAAGTGTGCTTGGTGTGTGCCTTTTCTGTTGTTTCAAACTCTTGGTTGGTATGTTTTGATATACTTTTCATTATACGACCAAACATGTTTGCTTTGGAGTTTTTATTCGCCCACTTCTTTTTGTTTTCGGCTGTTGATGTCGAAAGTGAATAAGATTTTGGTCTATGGGTTGCATCGTGTCTTGCCAGTGTTTGTGCTGTCCTATCTCTGAACTCTAATGCATCTCTTACTGCATGTTTTCCTTTTGAACCTTTGCGTTGCGTTTCCATTTGGCTGCTCACCACGACATGATGGTTGTCTGTCTTGTGATTTTGTTGTATCATAATATGTGTACTGCCATCATCGTGTGCGTAATTGTGGTATGTAAAATTGTTTGGTTTGTCCTCTATCTTATTATAGGTGGCTGGTTCGTACTTGTCAAACTGAACTATTTCATCAAGATATTGCACGAATGATTTCATCTTGGCGCCCTCTGATTTTGTTGCATCATTTGTTGATTGCTGTACTCATCGTCAATCAATTCAAGTGAACCCTTTGTAGATTTTTCAAAATCAATTATTTCATCGCCGTGGTCAATATGTGCCAGTATCTCTGCAAGTCTTTCTTCTATCTTGTCTACCTTCGGTGCGAGTATACTCTGAGTTGCCTTGATGTCTGTGAGGTTTGCATCGATTCTTTGGTCAATTGTCTGTACACCATTCCATAATTGTAGTGCGGCGCCCATGAACACACTCGCAACCAATACGGTTACTGAATTTGATACTATTTTATTCCAATCCAATTTCATTTTTAATCTGCCTCATTCGGTTGTACTGGATGTTGTGGTGGTGGTTCGCCAGTTCTATTAACAAATCTTGCTGAACCCCCAAGTTGTACGCCCCAGGCCTGTCCTGTTTGTCCTGCACGCTTTTTAAGAATCTTTCCTGATTGACTTACATGTGGGAGTCTTCCGCTTGCTTGCATTTCCATTGCTCTTGAATTTAGGAACGAATGTGCCTTATCAACATGTGGTTTGTGTGCCTCTGTGTGTTGTGACCCTGGACAATTTCCAGATGGACATGCATGTAAATCTATTTGATGTGCTACACGAATATGTTTACTTGCCTTTCTCGGTGACAGTGTTGCAACATGAACAGGTTCGTTTTCATGGCCTGGTATTACTAATTTGTTTTTATCACCGAAATGTTGTCCGCCAATTTCTATTGATTTACCCTGTCCTCTAATGAAATTTTCTATATGTCGTCTTGGGATTTTGTGCTTTGCACCTACTCTTGCTTTTTTTTCAAAAATGTATTGTAAAAATGATTTCATTTTCTTCTCCCTGTTCTACACACCAATGGATATAGTGCAAATATTGCCAATGTGCCAGGTGCAGGGAATACTCCAGTTGTAGTGTTACCACCACCAATGTTAAAGTCTTCCAACAATCCCAACCACTCACCAATAAATTCTAATGCTTCTTTACCAATCAATGTACCCGCAACAGTGGCAATAATGGTAAGAGTGATAACCTTTTTATTTAAGTCCCTGAGTCTTCTCTCTTTGAGTTTGTTCTGTTCCTTGCATTTGTGCAATTCATTATTCTTCTGTTGTTGAAGTTTTTCTTCGGCCTCTTTCAAGAGTTTATTGTATGGGCAATCTGGTACGCATTTAACCATTGCTATTTCCTTCTTTCCTAGTCAGTTTGTGTGTGACCAGTGCCCTGCCGTGAGGACCACTTGGCACTTGGTGCGAGTTATCAGAATATTCCCAATCTGGATGTGGATTCCGTTTCGCTTGTCTTTGATATATTTTTGTTTTCTTGCCAATTCCTGGCTTACTAGTAGGTGTTCCATATTCTGTATGAGACTTTTCACTTGTCCAAGATACTTCTTTCATATGCTTTGGAGAATTCTCTAGGTGATGTTTAGTAATGGAATGAACCTTTGAAAGAATTTCTCCTGTGTGGTGTGGTTCTGAGGAAACAATCTTTTTAACATGTCCATGTCCCGCTTCATCGTGTGCGACAGCCCAACTAAGAGTCTCTTCTCTGTGTGGTTTGTTATCATATTGTCTTCCTTCAAATCTTACATGTACATGCCGTTTGCCGTCTGGATGTTTGAAAGAATATTTTGTTGTTACATCAGATATGTGCCGTCCTTTTGACCTTTCAACAGTTCTACGAATACCAGACTTGTTTCCTCGTCCAACAGTATGCTTTGTGGTCGCAACTTCTGTGATGTAATGCATAAATGATTTCATGTTAATCCGATATGTGATGTTCCGTATAGTGTGGATGTTTCTTACTCATATGCTCTCTTGCTTTTTCTTCCATTTTATTATTAGAACCATTGACTGTAAACTTTTTAAGTCCGTGGTCAATTCTTCCTTGTGCAAAATGCTCAGTTGAATTGGTCTTCTCCCATGTGTCGTGGTTTGCATTGTTGGGCGTTATTTTACCTTCCCAACCTGCTTTTGCTCTGCGTTGGTTTGATTCCTTCCAGTGAGTGTGATGATTGATTTCACCATAACCACTTTTAGAACCCACATGATATAGGTCTACTTTCTTCATGTCTTTTGGCTTATTGTAATGACCAATATCATATACACTTGATGGTTTTACTTTTTTCTTCGTTGGTTCTTTGGGTTTTTCACCAACAGAACCCTTCGCAAATGCCCAAGGACTACCCTTTCCAATGGCCGCACCTTCCAATACAAATTGTATAAATGATTTCATCGCCTATTATTTATACATATTACAATGTATGAATATAAAGCAAAACTATTGAGAGTGATTGACGGTGATACTGTAGATTGTGTTATTGACTTGGGTTTCAATGTGAGATTAAAAGAGAGAATACGACTCAAGGGTATAGATACACCCGAAACTCGCACCAGAGATTTAGAAGAGAAGAAACTAGGAATGGCCGCCAAAGAGAGAGTGGAGGAAGCATTTCAAAACTCGGACGACTTTACAATCACCACAGAGTTAGACAAAAAGGGGAAGTACGGTAGAATACTAGGAACAATCATGTTACCCGACCGTAAGATATCCCTCAATCAAATGCTACTAAACGAAGGACATGCAAAGATATACATATGAAATCATTCATAGAATATTTAAACGAGGCAATGAAAAAGCCAAATATCGTGCAAGGTGTGTTTAGTCCAAGAGCAAGAAAAGCACGAAAAGTATATGATGAACGACATTCAGATGCTAGAAAATCCAAAGTAAAGTGGCGAGAAGCAGAAGCAAAAGTCAACAGAGATATGGGATGGACTACAAACACGAATGCCGCCACTTAACAAATCTTATACATAATATACCATTCAAGGAGAATTTAATGCTAAACATTAACGAATTTAAAAAACATCTACAATCAGTCCACAACACACTGGATGACCCTTCACCCAATAATCAACTAAAAGATAGGTTAAATAGAATGAATGAAGGACCTGTGGATAAAATGGTAGAGTACAAACCAGACCAAACAGTAGACAAATCAACAGATGCACCCACCACGGCTGCCGGTGATAGTCTTAGACCTAAGAGTAAAACTTCTGAACCATTGAAAAAACTAAAAGAAGAAGAAGAAATTGAAATTCCTGAATGTGTATCACAATACTTTGAAAACTACTTTGGTGATGACCTTAACGAAGATACATCTGCTGATGACATCGTAAGTGCAGTAAATGACTTAATATATCTTTGTGAAGCAGTTTGCGATGCGGTTGGCATTGATGAAGCATTTCCAAGAGTTGCTTCATACAAAAAGGGCGATGCAATTAGATACCCAGGTCCAAGTGAGCCAATGGTTGACCCTGAAACTGGGAAAGGAAGATACGGCATGCATCAAGTTTCCCATAAAGGTTATCTTAAACCATCACCCGAACAACTAAAGAAAGCAATAGCACAGGCAGCAGATAATTCTCCTTTGCTAATAACAAAGGGCCGAGATTCTTTTGAAGGTAAACCATACACAAAGGCAATTAGACCTTCCGATGTACGAGATGCGGCAAAAGCAAAAAGAATGAAGAAAATGAAGAAATTCAAGATGAAGTAAGATACAGCAACCCTTTACTACTCGCAACCACACCAATTATATGGTGTGGTTGTTTTTTATACATAATGTATGGATATATCAGAAACACCACTAGCACAAGAGATAGATAAACATGATGATGTGTTGAGTTTTATGGCATCTGTCACACAGCAGAGAAAAAAGGGAAAAATTAAAATCAAACCCGACAAAGAAGGTGTTGGAAGATACAGAGAATTGGTCAATGCATACAATAAACGAAAAAAGAGAGACAAACCCATGAAACAAAAAGATGTTATTGAGTATTTTGATACTTATTTCTCCAATTTTGATATAGAATTAAACGAATCGACTAGTAATGAACAACTAGAAGAGGCCGCTTTGGATTTGGTTAATCTTACTGAATCAGTTATAGAGTTTCTTGAAAAAAAGATGGGTAGTGTATATGTGAAGAGTGCAAACCTTGCTCAAGCAAAAGTACTGAGGAAGAATTTGAAAAGGAGTATATTAAACCCCTTAACAAGGAGAGGAAGAGAAAGAAACATAAACAGACATATTGCGATGCAAACTCCCGCAGGTAGGGAAGCAGTGAAACAGGCTGATACACCAGGAACAGTAAAGAAAGCAAAAACAGAACTTAAAACTGCACTTGAAAGAGACCCTGAAGCAGGTATATCAAAACATAAAACTATTGATGTTCCTGGCCTTATTGGGCAGACAAAATCTGGCAGGAAAGCGGGTTCTGGACCGATGTCATCAATGCACCCTCCCGGGAAAGTCGGCGAGGTTTCGTATCGAAGTAAACCAAGTGAAGCAATAAAGGGGGAAAAGTATGGAAAGAATGTAACAACGGCAGACCTCAAGAAGGTCGGCAGGGAAGGACAAGATGTACATACTTATAAAAGACAGATTGATGCCAAGAAGGACAAAGATGTAGTTAAATCTGGATTGTTTGGTGTGAAAAGTCAAGCACCGAAAGAACCGAAAGCACTGAAAGAACCGAAAAAGAAAATAGGTAGTAAAGTAGGTAGGGGTGTTGATTCTGCGATTGATACGATTGGAAAAGCCGCAAAAGTTGCAGGCCTTATTGGTGCTGGAGGCGCACTCGGCACAGGACTTGCGGTTGCCGGGGCTGGAATGGCCAGAGATGAATCAGTCAATATGTTTAATGAAAATGAAGAAGAAAGGGAAAACATTCCATATCAAGACAGTGAGAAAATGAGAATTTCCCAAAAACTGTTAAATGTAAAACTCGGCCGAGACTGGGCAAGTAGAGAAAAAAGTTCAAGTGAACAGAGAAGAGGCAAAAGAAGTGGAAATAAAAAATATATCGATGACCTTGTAACTAGGGTAGAAGTTGAAAACCAACCACACTTACAAAAAAGTTTGGTGGCTGTTCGTGACGGTATGGCCAAATCATTTACCGACAAAGGCAGAAAGGGTGTTGAAGCAGAAACTAAACGGGCTGCCACAAGTGCGGGTTCACTATTGGACATAATCAATAAAAACCCTGCTCTTAAAAATAGATTTGAGAAGGGTGGAACTCGCAAAGAACGAGAAGAAAGAGGTCAAGGAAGATTCGATTTTGAAAACCCACCTAAAGAAACCACTACACCTAAAACCGTGCCTAGTCATCAAGTTCATGGTGGCGGAAAAGGTAAAGGTTCAATGCTTGACAGATTTAGGACTAGTACTAGCCACGACCCACATAGTGCCGGTAGAAGAACAAAAACCAAAAAAGGTTCTGAAGCAACCAAATAGATAAGGAATTATATTATGCCAACATATGATTACAGATGTAATGCGTGTGAACACTTATTTGAATCCGTCCAACTGATGGCGGACGACATGAAACCCACAAAAAAACCATGCCCAGAATGTGGCAAGAAAGAAGTCACCAAATCTTGGGCAGGAGTCACACCCGGCATCGGATGTGATATGACATTAACACCTGATAAGAAAACAGGTGGTGATTGGAGTGAGATGATGGGTAGGATTAAAAAGGGTCTTCCCAAGAGATATCAAAAAAGTATCGATAAATCCACAGAAATGACTGGGAAGCGGTGGAAGGGTTAAGTTAATTCGTAGACTGTGCAATCGGTCTGAGTACCGCCAGTTTTGTAAAAACGAATAGGTATAATAACTGGGGCACCGTTTTGTGGTATCTTAATAGTTACTTCTGGTCCTTGAGTACCACCAGCCGTAGTGAAGAAAATTGAAGTTGTAGTTACTCCAGTTCCATCATTGACTATCATAACACCCTTGTTTCTTGCTTGATTGGTTGCGTTTGTTGATACTGCTATTAATGTTGCACTGTTATAAGAACTTGCCATATGAGATTCCTTTTTCTTGGTTTAAGATATATTATATATATAATCGGAGGTTTATATGGAAAACACACCAGACAACAACTTGATTTCAGATGCATGTGATAAAATCGCATCAGGATATGATTTTGGAGGATGGACTGACCCTCTAGATGAAAGAACTCTTGGCGCCGCTGAAGCAAGAACAGTAAACAGAAACCAAAGAGAAAAATTTAGAGTAATTAATAAGAATCAACAAGCAGTTGATAGGTTCAACGATAGAGCAAGATTGAAAAGAGTGATTGCACAACGAAAAGATGATAGACTAAATCCGCGGAATGTCCTAAAGAATAGGTAAAATATATGTTCAACAGAAACGAATGGTTACAGTGGGCCCAACAAAGCCAAAAAGGTAATACTGAAATGAATGATTTCAGAAATGAGTATTGGCGTAAAAATGATGCGACAAGGAGTTACCTAAATCAAAATCACACAGTAAAAGAAGATTCGCGAAATAAAAATGAACCTATTGAACTTAATGAAGGGGTGGTTGGAGATTTTGCAAAATGGGCAACAGGAACGCATAGACCGGTCCTTCGTAGTAGGAAGGGGGATGTGTTTCATTATCCGTCAAAATTCCCCAATTATTATGAACATGGCTCAAAATTAGGCGAACCACACCCAAAAGCAGGTAAACCACACCCAAAAGCAGGTAAACCCATAAGAATAAAACCTGGCGAAATATGGAAAAACCGAATCAAACAAGGAGCGACAACTGGCGGTCATCTTGCAGGGCAGTGGGCAGTGTTTGGTGGATTGCGTGGACAACCCAAAGAGAAAAAACCCGATGTTGGCCAATCATCTCACGAATTTGATGAAGCGGCACCAAAGAAACCCATCAGACAATCTCAAGTCCGACTTGCACTTCAAGGTGAACCAGACTTAAAAGTAAAGAAACGACTATCTACGAAGCAAAGACTTGAAAGACCCAGACAACATGTGCCGGGAGAGACAACGCTGGTGGTTAGAGATGGTAAAGTTAAAGCAATTGATAAAGGTGAAGTAAAACCCGATGACATACTTGCATCATCAGTACGATATGTTGGTAATGATTTGCAAGAAGCACCACCCATTATCGCTGCAGGCCTGGCGGGGGCGGCGTCGTTGTTGCCTATGATACCTATGATGTTGATGGGCAAGGGGAAGAAACAAATTCCAACCGCAAAAATGACTCCAAACCAAATATCACAAGAAAGAGCAAGAGTTCAGCAAACAAAACAAGGTGCTTTTTCTCGATTGCATCATGGCCATGAGCCAGAAGGAACAAAACTCAATGAGTTTGTAAGAATGTTAATTAAGGGTAAGCCAAGGATAACTCCAAAACCCGCGACATTGACAATTGGTGGCAAGGTCCAGTCAGGGACACCAAAAGTTACACAAGTTAAACCAAAAGTTGTAGATAAACCCGCGGGAGTTGTAGATAAACCCAAGGGAGTAAGTACAATTCGCAAAGACCAGCAGTTAGCAACCATACCAAAACTTCCCGTGGTAAGAAAGAAGGTATACAATAGAGCAAATACTAATACAAGACAAACCCAACAACAAAGTAATACAAGACAAACCCAACAACAAAGTAATACAAGACAAACCCAACAACAAAGTAATACAAGCAACAAAGTAATACAAGACAAACCCAAACAAACCCAACAACAAAGTACTACAGGAAGTACTTCCAAATCAGCAGGAGATGCCGCCGCAAAGAAAAAACCAGGCACATTGAAGAAAGTCGGGTCGGCACTCGGAACAGGAGTCATACAGGCATTGCCATGGATGGCAATGGGTGCTATGCAGAGACCAGGAAAGGAAACACCAGTTGCAAATGCGGCAAATCCAACAGGCACCGCAAGAGAGGGTGGTCCTCTTGCAAGAATTGGGCCAACACAACAACAACAAAGAATGGCAGCATCTTATGACCCAGAAGGAACAGAACTCAATGGGTAAATACAGCATAAATTACAACTAATTGTTATTGATTTTTTTGAAAGTGAGAGTATAATATGAATATGCAGAAGCAGTTTAATCATGTAGGTCTAGAGGCCAATTTACCAGACATCCCAACAGTAAACGAGAACGGTTCTAGGTATTATCTTTGCGAAGATGATAAATATCCTAGTGTGACCACAGTTACAGGATGGAAGAAACGCCAATTCTTTATGGAATGGCGAAAGAACAACCCCAGAGAATCCAGAAGGGTGTTGAACAGAGGAAATCTTCTTCATCAATTGATTGAAGATTATCTAAACAATAAAGATATAAATCTTCTCTCCACAACACCAGTAGTGGCAACTCTATTTGCACAACTTAAACCAGAATTAGATAAGATTGATAATGTTCTTGCTTTGGAAGTACCACTGTGGAGCAGTACATTGGGACTTGCGGGTAGAGTGGATTGTGTTGCAGAATATAATGGCGAGTTGTGTATAATCGACTTCAAAGGTTCGACAAGAATCAAACGACAAGAAGATATAGAAAACTACTTCACCCAAGCAACAGCATATGCGATTATGTGGCATGAAAGAACAGGAAACCCCATAAACAAATTCAACATACTTATGGCAACAGAAGAATCATGCACACCACAGGTATTCAGTGGTAAACCACTAGACCATGTTTCTAACTTATATAATGCCATAAAGTATTACAAAAAAGATACTCAAAATTTATTATTGAATAAATAGTTTACATGCTATCATTTAAACAATATCTCACAGAGGGAAAGAATACTCACCTCATCCACCTTGAAGATTTGGCATTTGAAGGTTCGGATAGGGTGCAGGAAGGTATTTATTTTCTTGAAGAACTTGCACAAATGCTTGGAGGCAATTCAAAGTCTAAAGTTAATGCATCTGTGAAGTGGGATGGTGCGCCTGCAATCATATGCGGCAAGAACCCAGAGAACGGAAAGTTCTTTGTTGGCACTAAAAGTGTATTCAACAAACGACCAAAAGTAAACTACACAGTAGCAGACATTCGTAAGAATCATACATCGGGTGTTGGTGATAAACTTGTAGATGCCTTAAAGAACCTAAAAGGATTGCCAATACGAGGCGTCTTGCAAGGGGATATGATGTTTGGTTCTGGTGATACTAAGACAGAAACAATCAAAGGTGAATCTTATATAACATTCACACCCAATACAATAACCTATGCAGTTCCTATTAATTCCGATTTAGGCAGAAAAATTAAACAATCGAAGTTTGGAATTGTGTTTCATACCGAATATACAGGAAAAACATTATCTAAAATGTCTTCCAGATTCAATCCAAATGTTGATGCACTCAAAAGAAGTAAAAAGGTATGGATAGATGATGCAAAATTTAAAGACACAAGTGGTACAGCATCACTAACTCTGGCCGAAACACAAAAAATATATGCATCGTTTAACGACATTAACAAATATCTTAAACTTTCTAGTGGATTTTTAAATAAAATTAGAGACGATAAAAAGATGTTTGACCTTCTAAACATCTATGTGAATGTAAATATTCGTGGTGGTTCTGAATCGTTATCTGCGGAGAGTTTCATCAAATGGCTAGACAACAGATTAGAAGGCGAAGTTGCTGGCATGAAATCTGAACGAGGACAAGAGAATAAAAAAAGACAAAAAGATGAAATCATAAAGAAATTCACAGAGAGTGGCAAAAGTATTGACGGAATGTTTAAGTTGCGTGAATCATTGAGAGTATCTAAAATGATTATTCTTCGTAAACTAGAAAAGGTTGAAGGGATGAGTACATTCATTAAAACCGACAATGGGTTTAGAGTAACCAAACAAGAAGGATATGTTGGTGTAGACAGACTCACAAATAGTGCCATCAAAATAGTTGATAGGTTAGAGTTTAGTAAAGCAAACTTCAGTGTTCCAAAGAACTGGATAAAGGGTTGAAATGAACAAAGATATGATTAATCGTAGAAATACGAGAGATTGGATAAAATGTAATGATGATTCAAGGGCACACGTTTGGCGAGATAGGTTTATAGAAGAACATGGTGGTCAATTTGTACAAGATGGTAGAAATTGGAGGTGGGAAGAACTTAAAATTATTGAAGATATCAGAATAAAGCAAGAACGCAAGGAGTTCATTTTTATAAATAAAGATGGAGTAGAATTTTTGACTGACAACTTCACTAAATTTTGTAGGAAAAATGATTTAAATAAATCAGCAATGTATAAAGTAATGTCTGGAGAGAGAAATCATCACAAAGGCTTTACATGTAGGAAATTACCCCCAAAAGGAGAATAAAATATGACAACACTCGCAAATGTAGAAGGATTTTTTGGAACTATCTGGTTCATTGGACTTGTTTTCGTTGCTGGCGCCGTAATTGGAACACCTTTGTGGAACTGGGTGAAAAAATATTTTCCTTGGAATCAATAATTCACCCCTAATATAAAAACCCACTGGCTTCTAACATAAGGAGGAGGTGGTCACATAAAGTAAGTAACCCGCTGTAGTCAGTGGAGTTAGGGAAAGCATCTCAGGATGCTTTCCTGTTTTTATACATATAATACATATAAACGAGGAACTTTATAAATGAATAAAAAAATTGTATTTACTTTTGGACGATTTAATCCCCCAACATCGGGGCATTTTCTATTGGCAACTAAAGTAAAACAAGAAGCATCTAGACGAGGCGCAGACCATATCATTTATGGTAGCAGTAGTCAAGACGCCGCAAGGAATCCTCTCAACCCTAGACAAAAACTAAGATTTATGAAGAAAGTCCTAAAAGGATTTAATGTAAAAATTGATAGTAGTGTTGCAAATCCATATGATGTGTTGGAAAAGTTAAACAAAGAGGGATATGATGATGTTGTTATGGTTGTTGGTGCAGACAGAGTAAACGAATTCAGAAGAGGGATGAAACGATACATTGGTCCAAACAAATTATACAAATTCAAATCTTTTGAGGTTGTTTCCGCAGGTGAAAGAGACCCAGATGCAGATGATGTGACTGGAATGTCTGCATCAAAGATGAGAGCAGTAGCAAAAGAAGGAAATATTGCGGCATTTAAACTTGGAGTTCCATCTCATGTTTCCAGTAATGATGTTGGTGCATTCTTTAAAGCAGTCCAAACTGGCATGAAAATTAAACCATTTATCGAAGAGTCTTGGTTTGATTATGATGAATTTATGGAATTTCTAGAAGAAGAAAAGGGGTCTTGTATGGCCAAAAATATGTTGAAGAAGTTTGATATGAGTGGTGAAGGGATTGATATTCCTGCTGTTAATAATCGAGTATGGGGAACAGAAGGAATTAAAAAGAGTGCGAAGAAGAAGAAAGTAGAAGAAGAAACCGAACTCAATGAACTCACAATCCAAGCGAGACGAAAAATGGCGATGAGTGCAAAGAGAACTGCAAAGAGGCGTGCAAGAAAAAGGAAAATGAAAGAAAGGAGAAAGAAATCTGGTACAGAAATTAAGAAGAAAGCACAAAAGTCTGCGATTTCAAAGATTCGTAATAAAATGATAAAGGGAGTGAATTGGAATGATTTATCATATTCACAGAGAGAGAAGATAGGCGAGCGGTTAAAGAAAAAGAAGGCCGCAATTCAAAAACTGGCAAAAAGATTATTGCCTGCAACACAGAAAGCAGAACAAGAAAGACTTAAAAAAGTGAGAGCAAGAATGACAACAAACGACCCAGCAAAAGCAGTTGAAAAATTTGAAAACATTGACTATGATTTTGAAACAGAAGTCTTGAGTGAATCTGCACGAATGCGAAAAGCAGAACAAATGAATGTTGCGAAACAAAGAGAACGAAACCGTGGAACTGGTGCAGAAACACCAAAAGAAAAAAATACCGCGGACAAGAAAGCAGAAAGAAAAGTTCAAGGTTCTGGAAAATTAACTTGGAAAGATGTAGCAATTGTAAAGAATGCCTCAGGAACAGTCTCACTAATAAAGACTCCAACTGCTAAACATGAAACTGTGCCTGGAGGAGAAAAAGGCAAAGCAAGTGATGCGGTGGGAAGAAGAGCGGCTTCAGGAGATTTTGGAACATTTAAACCAAACGATTACTCCAGAGAACTTCTTGGTATGTCCGTAAAAGGAGAAGAAGAACCAACAACAACTGCAAGGCCGGATGAGCAAGGCAAGAAAAGAGTCAAAGGATTCAAGGAAAAAACTGGCCAAGAACCAGTTGAAGTACCACTATCTCCGACTGCAAAAAGAACACAAACAAATGTTGAAAAGGCAGAAGAAATTCGGTCTAAAACAGATGTAGGCATGGCACAAGATGAATGGGAACAATATCAACAAGGAAAAGAAGTAGAGTTAGACCAAGTTACGATGCAGAACTATGCTACTGATATGGGAGAAAAGTTAGGCATTCCTGAAAAACCACCAACAGCAAAACAAGCAAAGAAATTGGTATCAACAAAAGACGGTCAATTTGAAGACTATCACGCCGCTGTAGATGTAGAGGCAGCAATGGTTGCTGTCGGTAATGGTTGCATCTTCCTTGAAGATGGAGATGAAATGAGAAGATGCCTTTCTGGCTCAGGAATTTCTGATGGAGATATTAAGAAATTAGCAGAAAGTCGTACACTAATCCCTGCGGCAATGAGATTATGGGATAGGGTTCAAATGCAACTTCCAGAAGGAATGCAATGGCAACATACTGGTAAGGGACTTGGAGAAGTTGCCCTATCACCAACATATGACACGGCCGGTGCAAAAAACAAAACCCCAAAGACAGATTTGAGAGCATGTGACCCAAAAACAGGCAAGTGTATGAACTTGTCCATGAAAATGGGAAAAGGTCAATTAATGTCTGGACAAGCGGGAGAATCCATAGGAACATTTAGAGTTGTGCTTGATAGAATG
>Ga0114906_1001147_pt1 | contig 14194 bp, 9 predicted proteins | sample MalvirDeepMed_M9_FD_89687 | JGI IMG/M metagenome (GOLD analysis project Ga0114906, IMG submission 89687) | Marine viral communities from the Global Malaspina Expedition - Malaspina viral metaG DeepMed_M9 | ecosystem: Environmental > Aquatic > Marine > Oceanic | place: Mediterranean Sea...
AAGAGAAACACTCAATGTTAAACTTTGGGTGGAAGATGTAAGAATCACAGGAACGGAGGTTTGCGCTTATGAACAGATCGCTAGTTGATATAACAAGAGATCTAGTTCTAGCTAAAAACGACTATGAAATATTCAATGAAGAAGATCTTATGGCGAGAGTTGATGAACTCTTCACTGAATTACACCAAAAAGAAGATGGGATCTTCTGGTTATATAAAGAGTCTGAGAAAGAAGTTACGCTTTTTGAGGAGCAAATCAAGAAACTAAAGAGTCATGTTAGTGTTATGAAGAAAGCTCAAGAAAGACTAAAGATGCTTGTTAGAGGAACTTATACAGAGGTAGGGCAATTGCCTAAGCATTCTGTATTCAATCCTATAAAAGTATCTCAATCTGCTGGTGCAGTAGATGTAATTGAAGAATCAGATATTCCAGATGAATATTTCATAGAAGTTATAACTAAAAAGCTAGACAAAAAGAGAATCCTCCAAGAGCTTAAGGAAGGTACAAGAATACCTGGTGTACGTCTTGTAACTAATACTTATGTTCGAGGATTAAAATGATTTGCATAGACCCCACGAGTATAGAAGACAAGTCTTCATACCAGAATATAGAGACCTTTCAATGTCATATCGTGACCGCAAATGCGCTCGTAAGGCTTCTAATGATGGTAAATGCTGGTGGGTCTATCAATTCATCCTAACTAACCCGAATAGAATGGTAGGACGGTGGTAATACTGAGGAGAGTCAAAAATACAGGATTATTTACTGGTAGTATGTTACTAAATCAGTTTTCAATCCCAGTATACCACCTCTACCTAGCTAAGGAGAGACAATGACTACAAAAGTCAAAGAACCAACTAAAAAAGTCACCCCAGTAAAGGTTAAGAAAGTAGTTAAAGAATCTGGTGATACAATGCTTATGAAGAAAACTATTTCTAATCTCACTGATATAGTGACTCAATTACAAAATGATGTAAAGAGAATCAAGATAAGGATAGGCATATGAGCAAGAATAAAAAGAAACTTGGATATTCGCAATATGAGAATCTCTTAGCTAATGCTCATCAGAAGCTAGACTTTCTTGCTGAGAAGTTTCAGGAACTACAAACATACTTTATAGGATATGTAGAATTCCATGGAGAAAATGTTGAATTTAATAGCTGGATGGAAGCTCGCATTAAGGAAATGGAAGCTCAAATACAAGCTAAAAAAGATATGGAACAAGAATCTAACAAGGAGGAACTAGTCAATGAAGAAGTATGAAAAAATAGGCTATGGATTCGTCAAAAAGAATCCGAAGCATACTCCTAACAGTAAGCAGCCTATGTTTACTGGAGAATTAAATCTCAATGGTGATTATATTGGAGCTAAGGATAAGGTCAGCATTGCAATGTGGAGGAAAACAGATTATGGCAAAGAATCCTTTAGCATCCAGGCAACTAAGGAAACTGATGAATGAAAGATGGAAACCCTACATCCGATACGACAAGAAAGAGGATAGATGGATTTCAAAAGCTATCAGAATTGATCGAGAAGGAGATGGCTACATGGAAGAAACTATGGAAAAAACGCAAATCAAAGTTTTAATGGATAGAGAACAATTAGATATAATATCTAGAATAGTTGCTTATATGTATCATGATAAAAAAGATGAATATAAAGAGATAGCTTCTGATATGCGAAAAGAACATATTTATAAGGATCTAAGATCTATAGATATATGGTTAAATAGTCAATATAAAAGATTGGAGAGTCAAGATGAGCAGCCCAAGCAAAAGAAAAGGGAACGCCTTTGAGCGTGAAGTAGTAAATCAGGCCAAGGAGTTTGGTCTGAAGTCTATAAGAGCCTATGCCAGCAATGGCAAGTCCCTGGGAGAAGCTGAAGATGTAGATGTGAAGATAGAGTCCTTAAAGGGGCAATGTAAGCGTAGAAAACGCATTGCTCAATGGCTAAAACCCCCAGAATCGTGCGATATTGCCCTTGTACGAGAAGATCGCGGAGAAACCTATGTTATCATCGAATATGGCGATTTCCTTGAAATGGTGTCATATATGAAAGAATTACGTAATAATGGTGGCGGAACCAAGAAATTCACTATGTTTGACGATAAGTAATAAGGAGAGTCACAAATGATTAGAATTAAAAGACCACAACAGTACAGCCAAGAATCTGATTATCCAATATCAGAGAATGACTATACTGCATTAAGATTCCTCGCAAAAGAAATCTTAAGATGTATTGTAGAGAAAAAAGATATTAGGATAATAAAGAATAAGATATGTCTATTACTGAATGTAGCAAAAAACTTTAAATAACAGTTTTTGCATTAAATAGGGGGCTAGCACACGATTCTAGCCCCTTTTTTATTCCTTAGTATGTTTGGTCGGAAAAAGTGAGAAAGTCCCATAAAACGCAGTCTGCACCCTTTTAGCACCCCCTGTCAACCTTTTAAAGTTATATACGTAGGGTAGGGGGCCTTTTTAATTAAGTTTTCAATAATATTTCAGGTTTAGATAACTTTTTCGTTAAAAACGATTTAAGATTGAAGAAGATCCAATGCTTCCATTAATGTACCTTGGTCCGCTAATGCATCAGATGTCTGCCTTCTACTAGGCCTTCTACGTTTTCGTCCTCTCTTTGGTTCAATGCCTAAAAATCCTGCTGTTTTAGGAGCAATATCTATAAACTTTTCTAGAGCTAAACTCCTAGTAGCTCTTTGTTCCTTGCTTTCAAACTGTCCAAATTCTAATTGCATAGAAGGTATTATCCCTTGCTTTAAAAACACAGGCCAAGTATAAGCTGCAGTTCTTGCTACTTGAGAATTTCCAAGTGCTAATAATTTATAAAGTTTAGTCCTATCATCATCTTCTAAATGTTGTAGACTTTCTGTATGTTTTCTCATAGAATCATCATCTGCATAGTAAACATCTCTCATTTCAGCCATAGATAATAAAAAGTTTAAGTTAGGCCCAAGGAAATAAAATCCACCCTGGCTAAAGGTTTTCTTGTCAAGCTTGGCAAGCTGATCAGGATCATCTCGATCTGTAGTAGCCCATAGGTACGCTGCCTCACCTGTTTCTACTACATCGTTATCAAATAACTTTTGGAAATTCATATGTGCTACAGATCCTGCGACTGCAAGTGTGGCATTTAAAATAGCATATCTTAATGGTTTCCATGCTTCCTCACTTGTAAAATCTCCAGCCCTTACAGACCTGAGTCCATCCTTTGCCCACTTATGCATAAGATCAAACATTGAAAATCTATAATGTAGGAACTGTCCAAAGAATTTTCCTGTCTTAGTCTTTAAAGATTTAGCTTTATTCCAGTCTGCATATTCAAAGTGAAGATCTAGAGTACTATTATATGCCATACGTCCTGCAGTATGTTCTATCCAGTCCTTAACTTCTCGACTTTTCTTACCTGCAATATCCTCAGCTGTATATTTTTTAGCACCAGTAGACATCTTCTTTGCTAGCCATGCATCAGGCATTGCTGAAAGATTCTCGTGAGCAAGAGCAAATCCTATTTTAAAGGTACCGCTACGATTGGCATCTTCAACAAGGCGATGCATAAATGCTGATTTTTGTGCAATATTACCTGCTGCTCTAGCAACTTTTTTTGTCATTCTATCAGATGCTAAAACTATCTCTCCATTTTCATTGACAGCAAGACCCTTCTGATTGTAAAAGTTTTCTTCTAATGCTCCCCTGGATGCTGAAGATATGTCAGCCCCCTTGCCAGTTAGGCCCTCTATAATTTTAGATTTAACATTAGTACCATCGAACCATTGGAAACCATAAAGTTTTAATTGTTTATTTACCATTTCTGTATTAGCCTCTGCATTGCCATGCTTAGAATAGAATTTATTAGCTTCTGACCTTGCCTGTAGTCCAAATTCTACAAACTCATACAATCTTTGAGTAGCATTTCTAGCTGCTGATCTTACATTGCCACCAAGCAGTCTAAAATAAGTAAGAGATTGCATAACTCTAATCAAGTCATTAGCTACAGTATCATTCTTCGGGCTCATAGAATTAACAGATTCATAAATACCATTCAAATTTTTCATCATTGATTCTGTAGCATCAATCACATCCTGATTTCCAGCCTCTTTAGCAGGCTCTAAATGGTCCTTCACAAGAGCATTATATCCCTTCATAAAAGTATCCTTAACATGAGCTCTGTAATTAAATATTGCAACATCTCCTGCATATTTTCTCAGGAATAAATGAGGATCAACACTATATCTATCATGTATTAATTCACTTCTACCCTTAACTCTATTAATAAGTAAGTCAGTCTTTTCTAATTCCTGCTTCAATTGTTTAGATGGTTCTAGCTTTCTATTTATAACATCCTTCTCTAAAGTATTAATTTGACTTAATATCCCTAAAGTATATTTTGGCACATAATGCTTTAATGCTACCTTGCCATCAGCTCCAATTTGAGCACTACCTTCAAAGCCTAGCTTCATTAATTCAGCATCAGGTTTAAATGCCGCTGGATCTGTAATAGGTTTTCCATCTGAAACCATATCCTGAAACTCAATCCTCCTAATTTGAGATTTTAACTGATCTACTTGAGCATCAACCCAAGGTAGATCTCTTTCTTTTGCAAGCGCAATAATACGATCCAGTGCTCTAACAAGCACAGGAACAGACCTCTTCCTTACCCCAGTATAGGAATTTACCATTTTTTTCAATAAAGCTTGCTGAGACAGAGTAATTTCTTTCGGTCTATTAGTTATATTGTCAAGAACACCCATATCTTTTCCTATAGCCATACCCTGAAGGGCATTCATCATAACTAGGTAGGCATCTCCAGATCCAGCTTTATAGAATTCTCTAAATCCATTTTGTATATCATTAATTTTTTTATTTGACTCAGTAAGAGCAACACCCTTTAATGTAGCTCTTCTTTTTAGCTCCATACTTAAGGCATTCTCTAATTTTTCCAAAGTTTTAGTATCAGTACCAAGGGATTTAGTTAGCTTACTAAAATCCTTAAGAAAACTATTAATTTTCTTACTTGTATCTATATTATAATCTCTAAAGAAAGATGTCTCATTAATCAAGCTTGTCTCAAGTCTCTTTAACTCAGGTAAGGTTCTAAGCTGAGCCCTTGGAAGCTTAAGAGCTGATGCAATAAGTCCCTGTTTTGTCCCTATCACTTCATTAAATTCGCGCAACCCCATCTCAAACTTACGAACATCCTTTAAGTTATGTGGCATTACACTGGGATCATATACTTTACCAGTATACTTTTGCCATAGCCATTCAAAGTGTTCAATATCATTTCGTTTGGATTGCTGTATATTTTTATACTTAGGATCACTTTCAAACTCCCTGCTTATGCGATCCATTCTCTCATATACTCTTTTCTTGGCCTCAAGAGTCATCTTCTCATCCCCACGAAGCTTTTTCCACATACTATTAAAGCTACAAACAAAAATACTCATACACTATTGTCCTTTAAGATAACATTCATAAAGTTCTCTATTTCTTTTTTGTACAGACTCTTCAATAGATCCATTCCTACCCCATTTCCTCATAGGAGCTGCATCTAATTCCGAAACAGATCTAATTCTCTCACCATATGTCTTGCCAGTACCATCCTCAAGCTGCTCATGTTTAGTGCGAACCATCTGTTTATTAATAGGAATGTTAGCTTTCGTTAATTCTCTAGATGCCTTATATAATGTCACACCATCTAAAAGCCTATTCCCTCTAGCATAATCTACCATAATTTCAGCAGCTCTCCTAATATTTTGATTTCTATTTTCAAGCTGCTTAAATATACTCTTATCTAAATGCATACCGCTTGACAAATATCCTTGCTGTATATCTGCTGGTTCTGTAAAGAATCTAGTCTCTAACATATCAAGATCAATAAATTTATTCATTGAAGCTAGGGCACCTATCTTTTTTTGAGCATTTATATTATCTAAAAATTCTTTTGCTGTAGCTCTATCCATACCTCTAGATAAATATGAACCATTTTCTATTGCAGTAAGCAATGAATAGACTGGTTCAGCAAACTTGCTTTCTATAAACTTAAGATCAAGTACAGCCCTTCTCCCCTGGCTACCGACTAATTTCCTTAATGATATTGCAGTATTATCTGTCCTTGGAGATAATAATCTAGATATAATTCCCCATCTATATAAATCTGCTGCTTCTGCACTGGGAGCATTAACTATATCTGAATTTCTGGAAAGTTCCTCAGTAATAATAGCCAGCCTTTCCCTTGCCATTTCAGCTTGAGAATGTCTATTCTGATTAATTAAATTATCTCTAGCTTCAGCTGTTAATGCATATATTCTATTCACAGCAGGCATAATAATACCCTCATTAAGCTCCATGCTTATAACATGCCTCCTGCCATTCTCATTTGTATAGCCTGGAAGTCCACCAAATCTTTCCCATATCATCCTTAAGCCCTGCTGTTCCAATGGATCAGTTATCTCGAAATGTCTGCCATTCTCTATAATTATATCACGCTTACCTATCTTCTCGAAATTACTCTTTCCTGGCAATACAACTTCCTTTACCTGCTTCGTAAAACCATCAACAATAACCATAGGCTTAAAGCCCTTATTAATGAATTTTTTTTCTTTATACCCTGGATTCCACTTCTTTTCCATGCCTATCTCTAAAGGATCTCCCCACTGAGTAGTAAGTGCAGATTCTAATAGAGTTTTTGCCTCCACTAAACGATTTCTCCTAGCTATAAGATCTTGATAAGACTTACGATCCAACAATTGCTCTGTCTTTCCAAATCTTTCTGCATCTTCTATCTGCAATTCAAGGGACTTTAATTTACCAGCCATATCTGACAATATAAGAGCTTTTTGCTGATCCTTTACAAAATCTGCTAGCGCCAATCTATATGTTTCATTTAATTTAACTTGTCTTTCGGCTGATTTAAGGCTCCCCCATTCCATAGCATCACCCATGAATCCTTCTTCAATATAACTAAGTATATCATTAACTGGATCTAATGCCTTAGGGCCTCTTTCTCCCGCCTTAATAGAATAAATCTGATCATATATCTGGTGCATACTCTTCATTGAGATATCAAATGGTGCTTTAGAATTAGCAAAATATGACTGTGCAGCCCTAAGCCCTGGTCGCATATCCATACTATCTTCCCAGCTCTTAACTCCAGCATAAGATCTTTCACTATCAATACTATTTAAAAGTCTTAAATATGCGTCACTATAATTAGAAAGTCTAGCCTTTCTTTCACTACCAAAACTATCAGTTGTTACTCCCCTATTAAGTGAAAGGTATCTATTAACTGGAAGGACTAATCTCTTAATTATAGCTTCTCTAACTTCTGAAGCACTATTACTTGCTAAATCAAATTCATTTGCTATACCACCTTCTCTGCGATTTACAATTTCAAATATACCATCCTTGCCAAATAATATATTATATTGGATGTCTCTAGCTTTATCTATTTCTTTCTGTGCTAATGCATTTTTATATAAATCTATATACCTTGAAGACCATTTTGCTATATTATCAACAGTGCTAATGTAGGATGCTTGATCCTTTAACCTTACTGTAAATATCTCGCCCTTGCCAATCCCAAGCCTTCTTCCGTCAAAATGCATTACATCTGCATCCTCCCTGAATATGTTAGCTAGATATGTTGCCGTCTGATGCATCTTAACAAACATTCCTCTGTGCATATTACCCTGTGCAATTGCTTCTTCATGAGTTATATCTGTAGATCTTATCATCTCAGGTATAGCAGATTCAAACATAGTAGCAAAGTCTTCTGCAATTGTTATCTTATTTCCACGTGTAAGATCATACCCAGCAAGACGACCAGCCTCCATCCAGAAATTACCATGGGCTGCAGTATAAGCAAATGACTTGTCCATATCAAAATCAGCATCTTGCGGAGAGATAGCATCAACATGATTCATCCTACTTATATTTCCACTACGTTTGTCTACAGTTGTAACAAGATCACCATTATCTTTCTCAAATACTTTGGCTTTATTAATAACAATATCACCAACCATATTACGAGGTTGCCGACTATTTAGAATACCAATCCCAATCTCTTTACCAGATTCCTTGCTCCACCTATAAGCCTGTGCTGCATATTCTGACATAGTCCCTGCATTATTCCCTCTAGCCTGATCTAAGAAATTTTTCTGCTGCTCAACAGCTAAGTTGTAAACCTCTTTATTCTTAAGTTCCATTTCAACCATACGCCGTCTAAAGATTGGCTTATTAGCTTCAATATTATCTAGATCTAAAAGTTTGCCATTCTTATTTATAGCCATTCCTTCAACTATTAAATATTGTTCACCTGTCGAACTTGTAGTTAGGAATGAATCTGCAGTCCTGTAGTCTAATTTTGTATCAGAGACCTTAGCTAGATTACCGTTATAATCTATACTCTGAGCCTTAGTTGCATACTTTATTTTCTGTATAATTGCTGACTGAACATTACCGCGTCCCTCGCCATACAATTCAAATCTCTTCTGCCCACCATAATGAGACATCTGGAACTCTCCAAAGAATTGTACTGCACTTATATCTTTTTGGTTTATGTTGAACTTACCTCTAACTGGTACTGCTAAATTACCTAAGTCAGCACTCATAACATCAATAGATCCATCTGGAACTATACCAGCACCAATATTTCCATTATTTATATAATAGTTAATTAGATTTTCTTCCAGCCTCTTCTGCATCCAGGGATCAGTTAATAATCCATTTCTACTTAACACTGATTCAATGCCTGTTCTTACTGCAGTATTATCACCAGACTCTGAAGCCGCACCAAATACTTTGTTTGCAAGTTCGGTCCTTAGAAATATATCTTTAATCTGCCCTTGGAACCCGTAAGATAGTCCATCTATTTTTCTTTCTAAGCCTATCCATTCTGCTAAACCATTATTATCTCTCATATGGACAGCAGTATTATTACCTACAAGAGGCGGATGCTCTCTACTAATACTTCTTAAATTAATAGAAGAGAATGGAATCTCTGTAATGCTTCCAGGAGTAATCTCTAAATTAATTTCTCCCTTGCCAAGAAAGTCTGTAATATTACTATTAATAATATCAGCATTCCCCTTATCTATACCTGAAGGAATAGCGTATCTTGTAGATTTCCCCTCAGCATCAACATCCCAAGGGCTTGTGGCAGACGCCTTATGCTCATTAATTTTATTTGCAGATCTGAATGTAATAGCGTCTACCTTGTGCATCTTAAGGATACCATCTAGCTCAGGAGCATACTTGAATGCTGTCTTGCCATACCACTCTGTAACCTCGCCATAATTAGGCTTTGAAATATCTTCCCATTTTAAATCAACATGAGTTATAGATGGCTTTATAGCTCCAGACTTAAATCCTACAATCTTACCAGTCCTTGTATCATAATCAACCATCTCTCTAGTAACACCACGCATAGCCATAGAAGCTAAGAGTACATCCTTAGATACAAACATTTCACCATCTGTAATTGACTTAGAAATCTCTTCATACCTACGAAGCATATAGTCAGATGTATAGCTATCTATTTCTCCAGCATCTAGGCGCCTATTAATCTGAACCTTTGCTCTTTCTATAGAACTAAATATATTAACCAGATTCTTATCCGTATATGATGCATTATCATCTATAGATAAGACCTTAACTTTTTTATATTTACCCTTCTTAGGTTCAACCCAATCTTTTATAGTCTTGTATACATCCTTAAAGAATGGTGATTCTGAATTCTTGTACAAAGTGGCAGTCTTTTCTAAATTCTGCGGAGTACCAATATATCCATTCTTAGAATGAGTCATGCCAAGCCTCTTCCAGCGATCTTTAAATTCTGCAGAGTCTACATTCAACTTACCATACTGGTCAATAGACTTCTCAACAAAGCTAGGCATATCAAGTATCAATCTTGCCATTCTAACTGCATCAGCTGCCAATGCATGATCCATTCTGCTTGCATCCTGGATACTTTCAATAAACTTTACAAGCCTAGGGCTGCTATTAATAGTTCTACCCTCAGATGCCATTATAGCTTCTAACTTTTTATGCAAAACTCCACCGTCATTATTTCCAGTACCATTATCAAATGCTGCTGCTATATTTCTCTTAATACCACTGTCCATCCTAACAAGAACACTTGTCTTTTCATCTAAATTTATTATTTTATACTCCTTAGATAAGACTGGCTCTGAACGATCAACATCTATAATTTTATCCCTTGAACCAGTAGCATAGAAATCTGATTTACCTTGAAGATCTTCTATTTGGAAATCTTTAGTCTTTAATTCTAAATCAACAAACTGTCTATCTCTATTAACTACTAGGTTTTTAACATTGCCATCAGGCATCCAGACATCATTATTTAATATATATAAATGACGCTGACCTTCCCCCATCCCCTCTAATGTATTTATAAGCCCTGTAATACCTCTATCAGGAGTATACCCTAAAGGCTTCGTTGACTGCCATAATCTTCCTTGAGCTAAATCAATCTGAAGATGTCTAACAGGTCTGGTACTAAAGAAACTAGCTGCCACACTGTATAAATCTGACTCTACAGTTTCAAAATCAATCTTTAACTTTTCCCCAGCAAGTTCAGCAATATTTCTATCAATCATAATCCTAGCCTTCAACGGTTCATAAACAAACTTATGAAAAGCTTCACCATTCATTTCAATTTGTCCAGACTGTCTATCTAAATTACTAATAATATTCTCAACCTTAGTCCGCAAGTCCACATTTTGTATCCCCCCGAGATCATCATAATAGTCTGTTAAGAATTGTTTACCAAGGGCTTTAACAATATCTGCATTTACCCTTGCCTCAGTAGCTGGAGAAAATATATCATTTAACTCTAAAGCATTAACTCCATATCTAAGGCTGAATTGTGCCAGTGTAGTACGAAGAGTACTGTCTGTGACATCCTTGCCTGGGATATCTCCAGCAATATCTCTAAGCTTTTGTGTAACAAGATCATCTATAGTCGTCTGACTCCATGCAGTACGGCGCATCTTGCTTAAAGCATCATTCTTTAAATCAATTAATTGCTGCAGATAATCTGATCTAATATCTTCCTTTGCAAATTCTATTTGCTGGATTAAATCTCTAGCTGTCCTCATCTTATTTGACCATGCATGAAGAGTAATAGTATCATTAGAATCTATGGCTTCTTTTATTTGTGCTCCTAGATTTTGGATAACAATCTTAGATCTATCATAAAGATTTAAGATATCTTCTTGGGTTTTTAATCCCTTCTTATCTGTCATCTCTAAAATACCTTGAGCAAGCAGCTTACGCTTTAAATCTAAACTTTTTACAGCTTGAAATGCATAATTCGCAGTAATAGATCCTTCCTTAGTGATCAGGCCACCAATACTGGATAAAGCTTTAATCTTAGCCATCTTAAGGGCTGAAGCCCATTGTCCAGCTTCAGCCTGATTAACTTGCCCACTAAACTTTATAAGCCCTACACCTGCTTCTGTAGTAGCTTGAGTTAGATCTCCATAAAACTTAATATATTCCTTTGCCGCCTCTTTAGATAGCTCATTGGCGCGAACAGCTGCCTTCAAGGTTTCCTTTACATTCTTAAAGTCTGGAAATACTAATTGGCCTGACTCACCAAAATTAATATCTGGATTATTATAAAGCTCAAATAGTGCAGCCTTAGTATCAAACCCAACACGCATATCACTTAGTCCAAGCTTCTGTACTGATTTTTCAAAGGACTGTCTTTCAAAGAATCTAAATGCTTCTTCTCTAGAAAATGTATCTCCAACTAATTGTTCTACTTTATTCTTAAGTTCTACTGCCTGTGGTTCAGTTAAAGGTTCTCTAGTTTTATTACTGATCTGGGGATTCAAATTCCTAACACCTGTATGAAGTCTTTTTACAAACTTGTCTAGATTTGCCCTCTCGACTAATGTTTTTGCATCTCCAGCTTCAGTTGCATATTCTACTCCAGGATTTTCAATTGCAAATAATTTATTAGTTATTCGCTGAGTGAGCCTTTTCGACTCAGTAATATCCATATTATGTTTAGAATCACCAGTAAGAATAGCTCTAGCATCATTTACCTGCTGTATATCTGCAATATTCCTATAGGTATGGTACCATGCATCATTCTGCATAATTGAGATATCCCGCTCTATTCCTTTTGTATCCCACCCTTCTCCATATGTATACTGCATAAGCTCATTAATAGAGTTATTCCATATTTTATTTGCTGCAATTAATTGTTCTGCATTTGGCTTTACAGGATCAGCTGTATGTTCTACTTCTCTAATCCATCCACTATTTTTACCATTTTTATATACAGTAGAAAAAGCTTCTAATAATAAAGCATCATTAAAATGAAACTCTTTCGGATCATGAATTCTAGGCAAGGTTAATATACCATCCTTATCCTGATATTGTACACCAAGTATATCATACATTGATTTTATAAATCTTTTAGATATACCCATAGGTTCTACAGTATTCTGACTGATAGAATCCATAATCCAGTCAGGGACTCTATCAAGTATAGTCTCATATTGTAATGGCTTCTCTCCAAATTCTATGCTTGAAATCTTCTGAACAATCTCCACTGCTTGCTCAGGGGTAACACTCTTCATATCTAGCTTTTCAAAGGTATGATTATCATGAAGATCTATAATCTTTTTAGCTATAAACATCTGCTCAATTAACTGATCACGCTTGCCCTCCTGCCCCTTCTCAGCATAATTTTTTGCAATATAGTCATTAACTGCATCTTCTATAGTAAAAAATCTACCCTTACCCATCTGGCGAATCTCACCTTCTTTTGCTATAAATGGAGTAAGTATCTCTCTAAGTTCATTCATCTCTCTAGATGATGAGATAGAATGATTAGTTATATTTTTAGCACGCTCACTGCCCGATGGAGTTGGAGGAGCATAATTTGCAGTAATCCTTTCAAGATGTTCTAGTCGACTTCCTTTATAATTTTTTATCATAGTCTGAAGAGTACCAGTAGTCTTCCTAAGCTCACTAGCCTTGCCCCCAAAGTATGATTCTATCTTACCAGACTCCATAAATGGTATTGGATTGTTATCATGGAATGAATGAGGCCTCCTAGTAAAGAATGCTGCTGTCATTATATTGCCTATAATTTCTGCAGGATCTCTACCTAGGGCATTGAATGGAAGACCATCACCTCCATTTTTATAATACTCAAATAAACCATGAGCATTCATAGCAAGTACACCCATTCCCATTCTAGGAATACTTTGTGCAATCTCTTTACCAAATTCTTTTGTAAGTTCTATGGGAGCACGCCTCAAAAACGTCATCCTTGCCTCATTAAGGAAGTTTTTCATCTCCTTGGTACCCTCACCCTCCACAGCATCTTTCCACCACATAGCACCCTTTTTGGCCCATTTATCACCCATCCTAGCATTTAATGTACCTCCCTGGAGGATATCCATAGCAGTAAGCGTGTGTTGTAATTCCTTATGTCCAAGTCCTCCAGCATTCCTCATAGCTCTATACATACCAGTAAATGTATCCTTAGCCTTTTTCCATAATTGCTTCTGAGTACCACCTTTAATAAATTTAACTGGACCTATAACGCTGAACCATGCTCCTTCATTTAATCCATGATGCATAGTATCAAGCCAATAACTACCCTCTGGTTTTTCTCCATATTGGTCTGGACCTTCATATCCTGACTTCCATCTCTGAGCATTGCTGGCACCTGCCCTTAAGAGCCCCATATTAAGACCAATCATAGACTCATAAGCCATAGCTCCAACAATCTTTCCAGCTCTATTATCCAGTCCAGGAATTCTTCTTACCATTGCTCTCATCATATTAGCTGCATCAGCTGGATTATTTCTAGTAAATATTTCAAATGCTTCAGTAGCTAATTCATTAGCCACTTTCTGATCCATAGGAAGAGTCTTTATTATACTCTTTGCTATATCTGCGGCAGCAATCTGCTGATACCATTCGCTCCCAATCTTCTTGCCAATATCTTGCGCGACACTTCCCTCGCCAGCAAGTTTATATACATCATCTATAATAGTATCTGCCTTCTTGCCAATAGTCTCTAAAACTTCATCACCATGTTGAGATGCAATCTTGCCCGCCTTCTCCATTAATTCTTTAGATGCTTGCTTCTTTAAAGACCTAACACCTACATTGCCAGCCAGCTTAGCAC
>Ga0114906_1001152_pt1 | contig 14160 bp, 32 predicted proteins | sample MalvirDeepMed_M9_FD_89687 | JGI IMG/M metagenome (GOLD analysis project Ga0114906, IMG submission 89687) | Marine viral communities from the Global Malaspina Expedition - Malaspina viral metaG DeepMed_M9 | ecosystem: Environmental > Aquatic > Marine > Oceanic | place: Mediterranean Sea...
CTATGAACTCGGGGATCCTAGCAGTTAGATCAGAGCGATCCAGCCAATTGGCCGTGGCCGTCTGAAGCTCTGCGTAGGTGGTAATCGCCATTAGACTCGTCCTGGTCTAGTTCTGAATACCTTGTTATCTGGATCATTCAACCAGCGTTTAATCACTGCTTGATCCTTGAAGTTGTTCGATGCCTTGGCGAGTTGGTGATAGATGACATTTGGTATAGAGGCCACCTTGTGTGTATCGCCCTTCCAAGTTTTACGCTCATCTGCCTGATTGAAAATGCGCTTGTTATGCTCAACGATATCAGTGACATCCTGAACATTTTCTAGGCTGATATTGCCTGTGATATCATCATAATGATACCACTGCGTAACCTTGGTTACCGGGTCATAATCGAGTATACGTTTCATAGTATGGCACCATCGGGGGCAGGGGCCGAAGCCCCCACCCCACTAGGTGTTTCGGTTATGCTACTGCTTTGATGCCAGCAACAATACCGTGGGCTGCTTCGTTGTTAACCTGAAGCCCCCATTCGATCAACGCCATTCTAGCGTCTGCATCCCCAGTCTTCGCCAAAGCTTCAATGCTATACGGGCGAAGCGTAGCCAGTTTTACTTCATCTGGGTCGAGCAATAAAGCCCAATCGTTATGCGCCGTCCCACCACCCTCATCCTCCACCGTAGTGAAGAAGCGGTTAGGAACAACCGATAGATTACCGAAATCACTGACATAAATGTCAGCAGCACCGATGATCACGGAAGGCGCTGCGCCGTCTACATTAAAACGGCTTTCAGCTATTCCACTGAATCCACTCACAACAGTCTTGTTGTACGGGGAAACCATCAAAACGCTTGGCTCTCCGCCCTCCTCAAATGTCGATTGCATAGCGGTCTTCACCATAGCTTCCGTCAGAGCGACAGGCGTTCCGAAAGACTTCCATACCTCTGATGCACCTGTTGGAGTCGAGCCAGCATAGCTGGGCTTCGTAGAAGCATTATCAACCGTGTTGGTCTTTAGCCAGCACGGGAATCCAGCCGTAACTCTTGCTGTGTTGTTAGAACCAACAACAGCACCAACCCCGTTCAGCAAGCAAGCCATTTCAACATTACGCTTTAGCTCTTTTGCTGCTTTCGCTGCTTGGTACCCAACCTCAGAAGAACGACCAGCTTTGGTAACTTTCTGCTCAGTTCCAGAGATAAGGAAATCGCGCATATTGATCTGACAATAATTCCCTAGGCGCGTGGTTGGGGTCGTAATCGTAAAGGTCGCCAGATTTGACCCTTCTTCTACTGGTGTGGCTGAAGCAGTACTGAGACTGTCCGTTTGCCACTCGAAATATGTGTTCTCTGCACTACGACTGCCGCCGATATTGCTCTGGAAGGGAGTGGCTGTCGGAGAAATATCCGCGATCAGGTCACTCAGATCCTCCCTAATGCCTACGGCTGTGTAGGTTTCAAACGTGATTGCCTTTGTAGCCATAATTCAATTTTTAGTTAGTCCGTAAGCATTGCACCTAACAAGGGTGCAGCATCGCCCACCTTGCCGGTGTCTTTCAGCTTTTGCCTCATAGCTTTCTGCTTACGGGAGCGCGTTCTACGGGAAGTCTCCTTGTTCCCTGGTGTTGCGCTGCCGATTTTAGATTTGGCGGTCTTCACCTTCTGGCCGTTAACGAGTTCGTTGTAACGCCAAGCATCCCGTAACACGACCAACGCCCGATGATCCCATAGCTGGGCGAGTTCTTGGTCGCTGTATCCAACCCATTTTCCGTGCTCAAGCATCTTACGCTGTTCATTGGCCTGAAGATCAGAGTCCGACCATTCCGGTATTTTTTCCAGCACGATAGTGCGTTCGCCAGCGAGACGTTTCTGCATGTCCTCTTGAGCTTGCTGCTGCTGGACATGCATCATCCGCTGCTGTTCTACTTGCACCGCCTGCACCTGTTCCTGCCGGTCCCTCTCAAGCACCTTCAGCTTGAGGAATTGAACTGGGTCCTCTCTTTCGAGACGATCCCAGTCAAAGTCGGGTGGCTGGGCTGCAGACTCCATCTGCTGCCGGAGTTGTTCAAGCACACCGCTATATTCCTGACGCTCTTGCATCAGTGCATTTTGATGGGAACCGAAGGCTTCCACTTGCTGCTGGAACTGTGCCCTCTCCTCCCCTAACGCTGCGCTCTTCTTTGTGAATGTCGCTGTCCGATGGTATCCAGAGATGAGTTCATCCAGCGGGACTTCCATGTCTTCGCCATCTACTGTGATGCGGTAGACTGGGGCATCGCTGTCGAGTTGTTCTTCTTCCGGTCCTTCATCGTCCTGCTCATCCACCACCGAGTCATCGGCTAACTCGATATCCTGCTGCTCTTCAATTTCATCTAAAGAATCTGGCGAGGGTTGCTCTTCCGTAGAAGAATCCTGTTCAGGGTGCTCTTCAGGCCCGACGAGCATTTCATTTAAGGCGTCGTGGATTTCTCCAGTTGTACGCCTGCGACCACCCTCTACTGGGGCGGTTACGGTCGTTTCACTCACTACTTTCTCCGTTTCTTAGATGTGCGTGTTTTCTCCATTGTCCAGTTGGCTACATGGGTACGCAACCCACGCACAACCTCATCCAGTCCACGAGACTGCATGTATAGATCCTCACGCATACCCTTATCATTTAACTTGGTGAGGTGCCATTGGGCAACAATCTGTTCTCTTACACCAGACACGACCGAGGCAAATACTTCATCCTCCAGTATCTCCTTCGCCCGCCGACCACGCTGTTCAGTTGTGAGATCCATTTATTTTTTTCTCTTTCTTTGGCCGTGTGAGCCTACATTTATTTTCAGTGCCTTGAGGTGACGTATCGCTTTTGCCACCGAGGTGTGATTCTTGAGTGTGTGCCACGCACTACCCCGCTGTACCTCGACCTTGGTTCCACGGCGTCTGTATGGCACCTACTTCTTCCGCATGTCAATCGAGGGGTATCTCGCTTTTACCGCCCGCTTGACCTTGGCCTGCTCTCCTGATGTGCCGTGTGCTGCGACCATAGCCAGCGCCAACCGAGCGTGTGCTATGTCATGGATGGGATATGCCCGTTTGCTCGGTAGGGCGAATGAAGTCGCTTTCAGTTTCTTCCTCGCCGCTGCCGTGAGCTTCGCCATCTGGTTTCCTGAAGTACGGGTGGGCCATCAAGATTTCACCGCAGAAGACGCAGGTCAACCACTCTGATGTCATTTCCTGATATTGGCCGCAGGTGTCGCAGTTTACATGACCCATAATCGCATCCTCCCAAGAGCAAGCGTATGTAGTTCATGTAGTATATTCTTTGTTATTGTCGCAAAGGTGTCCAGAGCCCCTGTACAAAGCTATCATTTTTTTTTTGAGGAAGTCTATATACCGCAACAGTTTCCATGCTGCAGAAGGGTGTACCAAGCCCCTGTCGCAAGCTCCCTACTTCGACGCTGCTGCAGTCTTTGACTTCTTTTTCGCTTTCGGCTCTGGAGTCGATGGCCACTCTTCGAGTAGATCCGCAGCCATGATCATTAGCTTACGGTCGAGGCCGAATGGCAGAAACTTTCTGCGTAGGCGTAGCCGAGTAGCTAGTTCTGCTGCCGAGTCTCTTTTCTCTTTGCTCATAATTTTTTTTCGCAGGTAGGGGTTTCAGTCCGTGACGAGTTGCGGCCGAAGGCCGCCTTTGTCAAGTCCTTTGGGGGGTTAATTTGAAAGTGTTGCCTAGACTACACAAGTCCCCCGTCCCGATGCAGGTCACTCAGGAACCGGCAATCCCGTAAGTGCTTGTGCAGTAACAGCTTACGCAATAGTAACACCAACCAAGCCGGTGCATAATTATGCAGTATTGGTGCATAAATATACATGCCGGTTTTGAGCATGGTCCTGCTCCGCCAGTGAACTGGTTTGGTACCACACAAACCCGAACAGTTCCGGTTGGTTGCTAGTTTGTAAACTGTTGCAACACAACGACTTACGTCACTCGCCTGCGCGATAGTCTCACTAGCCGGTGGGTCCGGCGCTACTTTGACACCCTACAACCTCATCCTTCCTGATATCCTCCATCAAACACAAATGTATATACTCTCACTTTCTGCCTGGATTCCTGACTGATGGCTCTAACCGTCAAGCCTAAACAGCCCTGAAACAGTGATTGTCGCCTAGCCAACAAGTCCGATTATGGCCCTAAACTGACTTCAAAATAGTGCCTAATTAAGCGAGATTTCATGTCCACCGAAGGTCCACCCAAGAGGGAGACAAAAGATGGAAGTCCAAGACACAGACACCGCAGCAGCAGAAGGACTGAGCATCGACACTGGAGCCAGCACAGACTGGTTCCAACAGCCCACCAAGAATGAGTTACGAGGCATCACCGTTAGTGATCTGGATCTCCGCTGGGAAGCGTTGAGAGATGAAGCACTCCTGATCGACCCCAACTATTTCAGCGTGGAGATCAACTAATGAGGTTCTACAAAGTTCAATATAAATCGTGGGAGGAGTCTTCACATGGTTTTGATTGGTTCACCACGAAGGCCGATGCTGAGAAGGCACGGTACGATTGGGAGTTCCAAGATGGAGAGTCAAGCATAGATGAGTGGGCCATCATATCAGTAATCGACATAGAGCCAAACAAGGCAGGAATCTTGAAGGCTCTCAGACGACATGCCAACCACCCAGACAACGGCTAGGAGCCACAGACTATGACGATTCCACAACTGATAACGAGAGATAGCGAGCGAGTCGAGGCAAGAGTCCGGGCCATGTTCGATGGTCATGCAGACTATGCGGACGGCCACTACTACTTCCCAGGTGGTGATGAATACTCCAGGGACTTCGTTGACTTCACGGAGAGGCAACGAGAGATGATAGTCTTGCTACTCGCCCAAGCATACACTGAAGGTGGTGATGTGATGCGTGAGCAAATGCTGACGAGGAGCAACTGATGACCAATATCAAATTCGGCCCCAGTGTCAGACCGATGGGCTCAGAAGACGAGCCGATCATTGAAGTCTTCGCCACCATAGATGGGACTGAGGTACTAGTGGGAGAGATCACTGGGATCTTGGAGAACTACAGCCACAGACACACCCCCTACTTACTCATCTCATACTATCAAGTCGAGATAGACGGAGCCCCGACTAAGTGGTTCTCAGTGAACCGTCCAAGGCGTGGCGATGAACTCTTCGGCTTCGTCGAAGCTGTCACCGATGGTCATAGCTCTGCCAGAGGTGCTTTGGCTGCAGCGAAACGGTGGATTAAATCCAGAGAGGATAGCAACGAGGCGGAATGGGAAAGGCTCATTTCTAGCCGTATCCGTCAGATTGTGGAACGCAATACCAAGGGGAGCAACTGATGAGCCAGACATCCTACTACGTTGTCCTGAAGAAGGATCGCTATCACGAGCCCATAGGTCCAGAGAATGGCTATGGCGACTTCCCTAATTACGACTACACACTGCTGGGGCCACTAGAAGCGAAGTCATACAGATCAGCCCAGTACGCCTTCAGGAAGATTTTCCCCAACCTTCGTTTCTCTGATCGGTTCTCTCCTTGGCTGTATCCTGAAGAGGACATGGGGATCTGGGCCACCAAGCCTGTGGACCCAGCATGGACTGACCACCTGAATGAGGAGAGCAACTGATGAGCCTCAGAGATAAGTACGTTTGGCTGATGAAGGTGGAGCTAGATGATGGCAGCCGAAAAATCTTCGGTTACCCAATCGAGGGTAACACTTGGAAGGCAATGGCTGAGAAGTCCAGCTTAGCCAAAGAATACGGAGTTGGCATAGACAACGTGATCGCCAAGCACCTCCCAACCGGAGTGACACTCTAATGAGCCACCCAGGAAATGATGCAGTGATAGAACAGATCAGAGATCAGGTCGCAGAGATGTCTCATCTAGAGAAGGTCAACCTCGTAATCGCACATAACCCGGACTGGATCTCTAGGCGGCCTTGGGTATTCGGTAAATACCTCGACATAGCGGTAGCAGATGTCCTGATCGAAACGTGGCCAGAGGGAGGTGACGAGTGACCAGCCAGAGTGAGCACGACAAGCGCCACAAGAAGGAATTGAAGGCGCTGAAAAAAGAGGTCAACGCTATGGATTTTCCAGAGCTTCTACTGCTCGTACAGGAGGTCACAGAGGAGCGATATCACTTCCTGTGTGGCTACTTCGGACGTACCGATTCAGAGGGTGAGCTTCACGACCTGAAGAAGAACGTAAACCTGAGAGAGATCGCTACCGTCGCCTTACGTCTTGAGAGGGGGATCTTCTAATGAGAATCGTATGCGATCACTGCGAGGGAGTTGGGCAGTATCCCTACAACGATGGCCACCTTGAAATCTGCGAAGATTGCTCAGGGACCGGCTCGATTGATGAGGAGACTGGTGAGGGTGTGGAGTCGTGGGCAACCGATGGCCACAGCCATGAGTGCATGTCTGGCCGCTGCTACTGCTAAGGAGATCAACTGATGTTCCAAGGATACAGTGAAGCTGAGTATTACGAGAGGATGGAAGATGGAGCACCGGCACCTAGCTTGAGGTCGCAGGTGAGTGACTGGGTGATCGAAGCAGGTGCAGCGAGCCCACACATTGAGTACCTCACCTCACCTCTCGACAGCCAAGAGCGCAATCCATTCTTCAGCCAAGAAGCTCTGGACAAGTGGCGTCGGGAACAGGCTGAGGCAATGGCAGCTTGGAAGCGATCACAGGAGACCCCAGTCGAGCCCAAGCCCATGACCAGAGCAGAGGAGCTTCGGGCTGGTCGGGCATACAATCGAATGAACGACACAGAGTGCGGGGGAGACGATTCGGATCGGGACCCAACGGGTGAAGCGGGCTGGACTCGCATGACCTGCGTGTGTGATATCCAAGCCTGCTCAGGTGAGAAGCCCTATGAAGATTACCTCAACGAGTTGGTGTCGGACGTTCTGTCCAGCTACCCAGAGGAGAGTAACTAATGAGTCACCCAGGGAACGACCACATCAACGATCTTATCTCCGATCAGGTCAATACGATGAGCCTAGATGCCAAGCTCAAGCTCGCAGAGACTTACTTGAGAGAGACAGCACGAGAATCCGTGTCGCCAGAGATGGAGGATCGGATAAATTGCTACATCGCGAGCAACGGGGAGTCGAACGAAGACCGCATTGAACTTCTGGATGAGTGGGTAGGCGAGATCCTAAGCACATCACATTGGGTACCGATGGAACTGCTAACGGATGAGTAACACTGCTCCCGCACCGACAAGCAGATAGGGGACAGCGAATGAACGACCGGAGAAGAAAAAGGGTCGAGAGGATCGCCAGGAAAGTCATGGATGCTCACCAACTTCTGGAATATGTCAGAGAGGATGAGCAGGAGGCTTTCGATAACATGCCTGAGTCAATTCAGTTCTCGACCAAAGGCGATCAGATGCAAGAGACCTTAGACCTGCTGGATGATGTGCTCGATGGATTCGCGGGTGGGGTCACTAACCTACTCACCGACATAGTGGGGGAGGATTGATGGATCGGATGGAGAGAGCCGAGAGGAGACGCAAAGCCAAGTGGGATCGGAAGGCCAAGGTCCATGAGTGCGAGTGCTGCGGTTCGGGCTCTGATGCGTACTTGGAGCACCGGACCAAGCACCGTGCTGCGCTGCGTCTACATCGGGAAGAAGTTGCACGGAAGAAGGATCTCATCAAGGACATCACTGCTGATGAGCTATCGAAGATCATAGCACACTGGAACTATGGTAAGAGGACCTACACGGAGGAGGATTAGCCCATGCTTATGGGAAGAAAAAAGTACACTGTAGACGAGATGGAGCTACACGAGATTCCGACACCAGAGGCAACCCGAACGCATCACCCTGTACCTCATGGGGTCTTCGCGTCCGAGGTCGAGAAGGTGATCGCAGACTCGGGGTTCAGTATCAATCGAAAAGAGTACGCAATTTTTCGGGGCGGTATGCGGATGCTCGGGATCTTCTCCATAGACCAAGCCGACACGGCTCGGGACTATCAGATGACGGTGGGTCTGCGGAATAGTCACGACAAGTCTGTGGCTGCAGGTTTAGTGCTTGGTACGAACGTCATCGTGTGCTCCAACGGAATGTTCTTCGGGCAATCTTCATTCCGCACACTGCATACCCCGAAGATTTTGTCGAGGCTTCCGTACCTGATCAATAAGAGCTTCGGGAACATATTGCCTATGCAGAGGCGTATGGATCAGAGCATTGAGATCTACAAGAACCATCGGACCCAAGACACCGAGATCCATGACTTCCTGATCAAGAGTGTTGATCGGGGCGTGATCCCGAACAGCTTCATTCCGCATGTGCTCAAGGAGTATCGGGCACCAAGGCATGACGAGTTCGTAAAGCGTATGGAGCACAGTGATCGGGTAATCAGAACAGGCTGGACTCTGATGAACGCATACTCGGAGACACTCAAGCGCGTCAATCCACTCACGCTACCTACACGCACCATCAAGCTCCATGAGATGCTGGATGAGTTGTGTCAGGTGCCCAGCCTCAACTGACCATGACATACTCGACAACGATCTGGCCAGCCACCGAGTTGGCCAAGCCTCGGGTAACGATGCGTGATATGATCGGGAGATGGTGCGTCACACTCAGGTTTGGTCGGGATCAGATTACCTTGCACCTCACCCCAGCACAGATGGAGGACCTGTGCTCGGAGTGGCAACTTGAAGCTCGTAAAGCAGAGTCTACCGACTTCGGAAAGAGAGGAGCAAAATGAGTCTGACAGAAGAGAGGTTTATGAAGCTCGTGGACACCTATGGCACACATAAGTTGGTCGAAGGGACTTTCCTGCAGAAAAGCCTCCAAGCTCACGATGTGGCCAGCCACGAGGATGCGATGCACAAACGTGAAGAGGTCCACAAGATTGCAGAGGCGCGACGGGAGGCTATCAGGACTGCGTTCGATGACATCATCGACATAGCGGTAGCCAACAATGCCTAGGAAAGATCGGCCTACACGCCAAGACCGGCTGGACCTGATCGAAGAGCTTTCGCAGAAGGTGCTGCGGCTCATTGACCAGAACCGGAGACTCATGGACTTGGTGGAGATCGCACTCGAAAGGCGATGTAAGAATTGTAGGTCTGAGGAGCAGTTAGATGCACTGGTAATAAAATTTCAAATGGGAGAACGCTGGGGAGATGACTAAACAGAAGTGGAGCCTCGGAGATTATGTGGAGGTGAAGGACAGACTGCGGGCGTTCTGGATCGACTTTCCGGACGGTCGGGTCATAACGGAAGTAGTCGAGACACACTGGGATGCAGACCCAGCGATCTGTCTCATCAAGGCGGAGATCTATACCGACTCCAGCGACCAGAGACCCAGAGCAGTCGGGTGGGCATACGAGAAGGAAGTCGGGCAGGTGAACCGCACCTCGTTCATAGAGAACGGAGAGACCTCGGCCATCGGTCGGGCGATAGCCAACATGGGTATCCAAGGTGGACACCACCGTCCTTCTCGGGAAGAGATGGAGAGTGTGAAGGCATCGGAGGAAGCCATAGCTACTGCCAAGCTCAACTTGGATGGCTTCATTAAGATGGCAGAAGAGGCCGCTGCCAACGGCTCGGAGATCGAAGCTCGGGTCATCAAGAGGGCGCAAGAAGTCAGTCGGGAGGCGTCGGACTTGAACATCATGAACAAAGCAATTAAGACGTTGGGTAAACTACTCGATCTAGAAGGAGTACCGTCGTGAAATCATTGAATCAGGTAACACTACTCGGGAACCTCGGGCGTGATGTCGAGGTCAGGAACGCAGGCACATCAAAGCTCGCAGTGTTCAGCCTCGCCACGACCAGACGCAAGAAAGATGAGGACGGCAACTGGGGGGAGGTCACGGACTGGCATAACTGTGAGGGGCCGTGGGATAAGGGAGCCGAAATACTCGGGGAGTACGCCAAGAAGGGACACCAACTTCTCGTGACCGGCAGCATCAGGACAGACGAGTGGGAGAAGGATGGCGTGAAGCAGCGTCGGGCAGTGATAGCTGTACAGGATTTTGTGCTGCAGCCTCGTGGAGCGACCACATCAACTCCCAGCCTACCGGAGAACGATGATGACCTCCCCTTCTAGATTAGAGTCGGATGTGTACGACTCGGTGACTCGTTCGATGGTCAATGTGAGGAACATGCTTCGGGGTGCTGAAGCGAGCCTGCAGGAGATCCCTGACTCCCTCATAGAGAACGGTGCAGCTAGAGGCATCGGGACCGTGATCCATCTCATCAATCGAGCCGACACGGGATGCGTCGAGGTTATGCGCTCACTCCACAATCAGTTCCCTTCGGGTGTCGGAAAGGGGGAAGAGCGATGAGCGATCCACTCGAAAGGATGATGAAGAGAAAAGAAGATATGAAGCGTGGTGCCCTGAAGGGACTCCATAAAGATCTCAAGAACTCTATCGAGCAAGATGACGAGTTAGTGTGGCCGGAAATCTACAGCTTTCTATTGGCTGACATAGCTCTAAGCCTAAGAGTAATCGAATTAAACTTACGGCAGATATAATGAGCGATAGAGAAAAAGTAGTGATCCGCTTAGACAATGTTATGCCCGGACTCAAGATGCGTATTCCCAAGGATACTTGGGAGGAACAAAAATCTTATGGACAACTAATGCTCAAAGCCAAGGCAGAGGGCACACTTGATGATATGGAAATGCCATCGGTCGATTCAGAAGGTCGGTTGTACTACGATGGATCGGGTAGGACATGGGGTGAGTGGTATAAAACTCTTGGTGGCTGAGTATCAGATAGTTCTCCCGTGGGACGGTCTCGTTCCTGACAACCGTCGCTTCATGGGTGGTAGAGGACATATACTGACCAAGCGGTATCGGGCCGGTAAAGAACTCTGCCATACACTGGCGATGACACAGGTTCGGGACCGCCCGACGTACCCCGAGGGTCCGGTGTGGATGCGCTTGGATTTTCACATGCCGGATCTTAGGCGTCGGGACCCGAACAACCTCCTCAAAGGCATAGCCGATGCCCTAGAGGGGGTGGTCTACACGGATGACAAGCAGATCACAAAGCTGTCATGGGAGAATGTCGGGGTTGATCGGAAACATCCTAGAGTCGAGATCAGCTATGGGAAACACGGAGATGACTAAAATCAATGGAGGGTTCGTACTGGTCGCTCGCAAGCTGAAGGACTCGCCAGTGTGGGGGTGGTCGAGCGATATGCTGCGGTTGTGGATATGGATTCTATTGTCGGTAAATTGGCGGGACGATTACGAGCGTGACTTCGGGGGCGGGTTGGTGGTCAGGAAGGGTCAGATGATTAAATCCGTGCGAGCCATCGGGGAGCAGGCAGCAGGATTTGAGTCCAACAATCGGATCGTGACATGGAGCCCAGGTACTGTCGGGCGATGGCTGAAAAAATTTGAAGAGGCAGGTATGATCACCTGCGAAACCACTAGGCTTGGTACACTCATCACCGTCTGTAATGCCAGCTACCAAGCCTTTTCTAGCTATAAGACCTCGGAGCTTGCGACACCTGCGGTACAGTCGCGGGACAGCCAAGCGACAATAACAAAGCATATTCCACTAGAAGATTACAACATACGGGCAACGTGGGATGTGTACATCGAAGAGCTAGGAAACCCCAAGGGCAAGACTCAGTACAAGCTGACCGATACACGCCGGAGGATTCTGAAGGCTCTGTGGTCGGAGCACTTGGCAGACTCGGACAATCCTCTGGACCTGTTCAGGGCAGTCTGTCGAAAAGTGAAGGCAAGCGAGTGGCATTCAAAGAGGAAGAGTTGGCTGTTGCCAGAATCATTCCTCCGCAATCCAGAGAGACGAGAGAGGTGGGTTATGGAAGCACTGGAGGCCAAGCCGACATCGGAGCACAACGTGGGCAGAGACTGGAGGCGTGACGGATGAGAGACCTCATGTCGGAGGAGTTTCTGGACAAGTTCCCAGAACGTCAGACCAGGGAGATCGAAGCAGTGCCTACACCACTCGGGATGCTCAACTCCGTATGCCTATCAGATGGAGGCGGTGTTGGGTGGGCATTGGGATGGACGATCATAGCAGCCGGAAATCCTGGGCACGGTAAATCGAACTTCGCACTCAACTGCTGTGCGAGTGCACTCAAGGCTGGCTGGCCTGTAGCGTATGTCACACTGGAGATGTCTAGCTATCAGTTAGCCACGAGAGCGTACAGCATCATCAGTGGTGTACCGATCTCTAAGATAGAGCGGGGGGGATTCGCTCAAGAGTCTTGGGATGGTGCTCGGACTAAGATCGCTGACCTGCCTGCGCTGTGGGTACCGAACGAGGTGTTGTCCAAGTGGGGTGACGTCGTGGAATTTGTTAAGCGATCCTACGAAGAGGAGGGATGCCGCTACATCATCGTGGACTATCTTCAGCTTATCCAGCACGGTACAGAGGAAGCGATCCAGAAAGCTATGCAGGAGATTATCACTGAGCTTCGGGCGTGGGCTGTGAACAAGAAGGCCATCGTGCTCGCACTCAGCCAGTACAATCGGGTTACATCGGCTGCATACGATACCTCCCCGAAACCTCAATCGCTCTGGGGGGGAATGATATTAGAGGCATCAGCAGATCAGGTCTTATGCTTGGATCATTCTCGATTCGTTAGAGACAACCAGACATCGAAAACACATATATTGCTTAATAAGAACCGCCACGGTCCTACTCGGGAGATCCCTATCGAGTGGAATTACCGTACCCTGACGATGCGTGAGGCATTACCAGACGAGGAGTCACAATGGCCCTAGTCATAGAGGACACCGTGCGCCTGCTGATGGAGTTCGATCTGATGCCGATAGAGAAGTGTGTATCGGAGGATGATGCAGCAGACATTAGGAAGAGTATCCAGAACCTCATCATCAGGTTGGAAAACAGAGGACTACCACCTAATGATCCGCTAAGATATCACGAGACAGGCAGACGCCTAAGTGAGCGGGAACTGTCGATCAAGCTGGAGCAGATCATCCAAGGCTGGGCATCTTGGAGAAAATACAAGCCCAAAAGGAAAGGCAGATATGGCAAGTAAGCGAATCACTAGACGAGCACACAAGGCACTCGACACCCTAGAAGAGGAGAAGGTTATAGAGTTGTACATCAAAGAACGCACGGTGGCTAAGATGCTCTGGCGTGTGAAGGATAAGACGGGGGTAGATGTATCCTCGGGTCTATTCTATCAGTGGCTACACCACACAGATGAGAGATGGAATAACTGGCAGGCTGCTAAGAGACTTATAGCAGACCTGCTAGTCGAGGAGTCGTACAACATCGCCCACAACCATGATCCTGATGAGGTTCAGTCTGCTAGACTTCAGACGCAGGTGAACCAGTGGATCGCTGAGAGGTACAACAAACCGGCATACGGTCGTACTGAAGCCGGTGCGTCGGTCACTATGACATTTAGTGAAGACTTCATAGATGCGCTCAAGGCAAGTGGCGAACGCAGAAGAATAGCACCAGAAGAGGTGACTGACCCGGACTACGAGATTCTGGATGAGCACGGATGATAGGCTGGCACTTGCGTTAGCCAAGGCAGTAGAATCATACAAGGTATCCAAGGCCCGGAACCGACACACTCGGAAGGGTACCCTAAAGCGCATGAATCTCACTAAGTTGTATCCGGGCTACTACCGTAAGCTCAAGAACGGCAACCATGTGTTCTTCGGGATGACAGCCGACGATCATATAGAGGAGTTCCTTGTGTCGGAGGGCTACGAGCGTGGTAGTTCCATGTGGTATCAATTGGCAGAGGTAGTAATGGAGATGGCAGACTTGGGTTGACCCTCGGGGGGCCATCCCTATTTTCAAGCAACGCCCCCATATCAGGTGAATCACTTTGGCGTATAGCGAAATAGATCAAGTCGAGACCGAGGCGGGCGTCGGTATGTCTGAGGAGGACCTTCAGTCTAAGGTCCGGCAATACATACAAGACGCGATACAATTTATAGATGACGAGATAAGTCCGATCCGTGCCAAGGCTACCCGACAATACCTCGGGGAACCATACGGCAACGAGGTCGAGGGCAGATCAGCGGTCGTGTCTCGTGATATTCGGGATTCTGTCGCAGCATGTCTGCCTAGCCTTATGCGTGTCTTCTTCGGCTCGGAGAAGGTGTGCGAGTTCGTACCCCGCTCGGCTGAAGATGTCGAGGCGGCAGAGCAGGCCACGGAC
>Ga0114906_1001156_pt1 | contig 14131 bp, 17 predicted proteins | sample MalvirDeepMed_M9_FD_89687 | JGI IMG/M metagenome (GOLD analysis project Ga0114906, IMG submission 89687) | Marine viral communities from the Global Malaspina Expedition - Malaspina viral metaG DeepMed_M9 | ecosystem: Environmental > Aquatic > Marine > Oceanic | place: Mediterranean Sea...
AATTAATAAAAGTGGTGGTAACAACGAAGAATTTCTAAAGAAATTTTTGATCATGGAAGAAGGAACTACTGTTGTTCGAATTCTTCCGTGGAGGGATGAAGACAGCGAATTCTACTCGGAAACCGCTATTCATAGAATTGATGATAGAAATTATCATTGTCCTAAAGTAAAAGGAGACCCCTGTCCATTATGTGATCTTAGTTATAAGTTTTGGAATACTAAGACTAAGGAAAATCAGGATCTTGCTAGAAGCATTCGTTCTTACAAAAGATTCTATCTTAATGCTGTAGAGAGAGCCTCTGGAGATGTAAAAATTCTCTCAATGGGCGTTAAATTATTCAGTAAGATTTTGGATTGTTTCTTTGATGAGGATTATGGTAATATTTCAGACCTTAAAGATGGTCATGATTTTAAAATTATTAAAGACAGTCAAGGTCAGTGGCCTAATTACGATAAATCTGCACCTAAGCCTCAGAAATCTGTCGCAGGGTCAGACTCTGAAATTGCAACTTGGATGGATGAACTTCATGATATCCATAATTTTGTTAAAGTAGCATCGTATGAAGATTTGAAGAATATTTGTATTAGTATTACAGGGGAGGGGGAACCATCTCCGGTTGTAGAGACTTCTTCAACGGATGATGATAGTGACGATGAGAGCTACCTTTCCCATTTGAAAGGTTTGGGAAGTGAGTGAAAGCTCTAGTGTTGATAATGTTGAGGACCGTAAGATTAAAATTCTTGCGGTCCCAGCAAATACTGGTGGTTGTAGCTACTACAGAATACTCATGCCCCTTGATAAACTAGTTGAAAAATATGGAGACCAGATAGAGGTAAAGTATAATTTTAATCCTTTGGATTGGGATGAAGGATCCAAAAGACCGAAGGATGATTCTGTGGTTTCGGAGGATATGGACTGGGCAGACATAGTGTTTACTCAGAACATAAGCAACTATGGGGCTAAGTATATGATTGATCTTTTTAACGAGGCGAAAAATAGGAATAAGTTCATTCATTACGATACTGATGATTTGCTAACCGATTTGTATGACGGTCACAGATTGGAACAAGTTTATAAGGATAATAAGCTAGACCAACTTACAAAAATACTGTACCATAATGCTGATTTAGTATCAGTTACTCAGTACAAGTTTGCTCATAGAGTTTCTGAATTTGTAAGAGGGACATTAGTTGTTATTAAAAATGCAATTGATTTTGAACTTCCATGCTGGAACCTGCCAAAGATAAAAGCGCCTAAGAAGGTATGCAGAATTGGGTGGGTAGGAGGAATTCACCACGAACAAGATGTTAGGGAAATTCCAACTATAGCCATGTCAGTGAACAATAAAGTAGGTGCCGAGAGAGTTCATTGGGGGTTTTACGGAAGACCGCCAGTACCAGAAGGTCAAAACAGAGACTGGCAACAGGACGTGTGGGATAACTACCAAAGAATCCTTACTGGAGGCATAAAGCACCGTAATTGGTCTGTGTATCCAGCAGGTCCTTCTAATTCTTATGGGGCCATGTTTAGAACAATTGATGTTACCATTGCTCCATTGCAATGGAATAATTTTAACGATTCAAAATCCGAAATTAAACTTATGGAGGCTGGGAGGTATGGACTTCCTTTGGTTGCTACTAATTGTGGATGTTATGATGAAATAATTGTTAATGGAGAAACTGGATATCTTATTTCTAAGGATAACCCAACAGGGGAATGGGTGAAATACTTGTCTCGGCTTATAAAAGATAAAAAACATAGAGAAGAAGTTGGTCAAAATTTACGAAAGATAGTTAACGAAAGGTTTGACATTAATAAACACATACATACAAGACTGGAATTATATCAAAAATTACTAAATGAAAAAAACAAAAATAAAAATAATATCGGGGTGGTCCAATAGGGGTGGATCGACAGTAGCCAACATCAATCTATGTAACCTGTTTAATAAAAAGGGATTAGACTGTATGTTTTATGGGCCTCATCCATGGCCATCCTCTTTTTGTAAGTATGACCATATAGAAAATGCAGGTGTCAATGAGGAGGGAGAAGTATTGATTGTTCATTATGCCAAGTTTCCTGGACGCCCCCCTGCTTCCAAAAAAGTGTTATTGTCGTGTCATGAGAAATCTTTGTTCCCTATAAAACAAATTAAAAAATATTGGGATAACATTCATTTTGTATCTGAAGCACAAAAGAAGTGGCACAATGAGGATGGGTGCGTTATTCCTAATGTCGTGTCTGATTTAACGAATACAAAGAAGAAGGTCTTTGGTGTTGCGGGGGTTATAGGAAGTGTGGACAGGAACAAACAGACTCATATTTCCATAAAGAAAGCCATTGACGAAGGATTTAAAAACATCTTAATTTATGGAGATATTACAGACCAGGAATACTATGAGCAATACGTTAAATTGTATGTTGATACGGGCGTGGTTAAACTAAAAGGACATGAAGATAGCAAGCAGAAAATGTATGATTCCTTGTCTTGTGTGTTTCACAGTTCAAGAAGTGAAACGTTTAACTTTATCATTCCAGAATGTAAAATGACTGGAACGAAATATAAGGGAGTGGATTCTGCTAATCCAGAGGTTGAAAATTTCCCCTCTGAAGATGAAATTTTTGAATTATGGACAAAGGAATTACAGCTATCCTAACCTTGTACAGGAGGGAGGAATACTTAAAGGAACAGATTAGCGCTTTAAGAAACCAAACCGTTCCTCCAGAAGAGATATGGATATGGGTTAACTCTCACCATGATAATGTAAGTTTTAAAAAGGGAGACCTTGACGTGGACAGGGTTTTCTATAATGATCATAATTGGAAATATCACGGAAGATTTGCAGCTGGGCTACTAGCCAGGACTGAGTTTATTGCTATTTTCGATGACGACACTATTCCAGGACGTAAATGGTTCGAAAATTGCTTAGCTACTATAAAGTTAGGACATGATGTAATACTTGGAAGTGCGGGCGTTATATTACAGTCCCCTTACTACGTAAAACACGAAAGAGTTGGGTGGAATGGGACTCCCCCTAACCAAGAAGTTAAAGAGGTTGATCTGGTTGGACATTCATGGTTCTTCAGAAGGGAGTATTTAAGATACTTTTGGGACCAGGAACCCCTATCATGGGACAACGGAGAAGACATTCATTTTTCTTATGTTGCTCAAAAACTAGGAAACATAAACACGTTTGTACCTCCACATCCCGATTATGATCTTGAGATGCACGGGTCTATTAAAGGTTGGAGTTACGGAACGGATAAAAAGGCTAGTTCTAACGGTAGTTTGATGCCTATAGGCGTGTTCTACCTTCAAAGAGATGTATGCATACAACACGCCATGTCAGACGGATGGAGGACTGTTAATGCTGTTGATAAGCTATGGAACCAGACCGGAATGGATAAAAATAAAACCCATTCTGAGTGATTTAAAAATTCCGTATAAACTACTTAGGATTGGTCAGCACAAAGATTTGGTTGATGGTCCATACGATTTAAAAATTGACGTAGAAGATTCTTTAGGGAATCGCTTGGACTGTATTTTTAAATCTATTATGGACAATTCTGAGATATTTTCTGACGTACACCATGTCATGGTGCAAGGAGACACAGCTTCAGCAGCCGCAGTAGCCTTAGCATCTTTTCACAGGAAAATTCCGGTAATCCATTTAGAAGCAGGTTTAAGAACTGGAAATATTATGAGCCCTTATCCCGAAGAGTTTTACAGGAAAATGATAAGTGGGTTAGCCTTTCTAAATCTATGTCCAACTCATAAAGCTAGTGTAAATCTTTTCTGTGAGGGTATTGACCCTCAGAAGATTCATGTGGTAGGTAATACTGTATGTGATAATCTCAGAGATGTTACAAGTACGGAACAAGGAAAGGAAGTGCTTATAACTATGCACAGGAGAGAGAACCACAAGGACATGGGTAGATGGTTTTCTGTGATAAATGAACTTGCCAAGAATAACAAAGATTTGCAATTTACACTGCCTCTCCACCCAAATCCAAACGTGCAAGTACACAGGAATCTTCTTACTGATGTTAATGTTATTGACCCTATTCCTTATGACGAGTTTATAGAAAGACTCTCTAAGTGTAGGTTTGTCATTTCGGATAGCGGTGGGATACAAGAAGAGGCGGCACATTTAAAGAAGTTTTGCATAGTTTGTAGGGAGAATACAGAAAGGTCAGAAGGTCTTTATTTGTTTTCCAGATTATGCCCAGTGCCAAAGGGTCTTTATGCCGCTTTTAAGGAAGTCAGGGATAATTATAAAGTTCCTTCTGTTGGATGCCCTTATGGGGATGGCTTTTCTGGAGAAAGAGTCGCTAATATTTTAAATAGTTTATGAAAACATTTACCGGAGAATTCGATAAGCTCAAGTTATTTTTGGAGAAAGGCACAAATTTTGCATTCTCCAGATTTTCAGATGGAGAATTGTTTATAATGCAAAATAAGAAAGTTGTTCTTGCTCCCGGTCATTGGCAAGTAGGGGAAAAGGCAGGATACGCTACTTACCCTCCAGAGGAGCAAAAAGAGTTTATACCAGAGAAACACTCTGAACACAGGAAAGAACTTATAGAAGCTTTTCAGTTTCAACACGAAAATTATTACATAGGTCTTAGTGGGAGAAAGGATGTAGGCGACGATGACTTTGAATGGCAGATAAAATTACGTGGTTCTGATGATGAAACTAATTTAACTTTCGCCAATGTGTTTATAAACGACAACTATAAAAGATACGTCCATGAGATTGTCCCAATGTTAAAGGATAGGGATATTATCTTTGTTGTAAATGAAAGGGCGTTGCTGGAAGGTCTCCCGTTTAAAATTAAGAAAGATTTTAGAATTGGGTCCAATTGCATTGTAAACAATCATGATACCGTTGAGCAAGTGAGAAAGTACATCAAAGATAATAACATAAAAGACCATGTTATACTTTGTGGTGCTGCATCTCTTAGCAACTGCATAACCCATAAATGTTTTGAGGAAAATCAAAGCAATACATTTCTTGACGTTGGAAGCACTTTAAATCCTTACATGGGGGACGGTATGAATGGGTGGGTCCACACTAGAGGATATTTGACTCACTTTTGGCTTAACAGTGGAAACCCTTATGGGACTCAAATCGATGTCTGGTAGGATCTCTAAATCAGATATAAGGCTTATCCCTAACAACAAAATATGGTGGGAGCAAATACGCCAGTTGAGAAACAACCCCAAAGTTCAGGGAGGATTTCTATGCAGTTCTTACATAAGCGTAGACGATCAATGGGAGTACATGAAAAAGTATAACGATTGTTACTACGTCGCTACGTATCTTGGAAATTTTTGTGGGTATATCGGAGTTGTAGAAAACGACATAAGGATATGCACTCACCCAGACTTTGAAGGCAAGGGGGTAGGGAAGTTTATGCTGTCAAAGATAAAGATTAAACATCCTAATGCCAAGGGAAGAATAAAAAAGGATAACTTACCTAGCCAGAAAGTCTTTAATAGTGTTGAGGTTCCATATGAAGTATTGTGATTTAGATCTTGTAGTGTATTTAAGCGAAGAATATAGAAAATTTTTCGAAATACTGTATTATCTTACTATACCCACTGACATCGAAAACATAATCATGTATTTTAAAGATTATAAGAAAAAGGATCTGGTGCTTGCTGGAAATACCAAAGATACTTTTTATAAACAGATAATGAAGGACAGAATGTATTTTTACTATAACCATATAAAGAATAACATGGGGAAAAATATTTTATTTACTGATGTCGATTTAGTTTTTTTCCGTAAGTTTAAGGGTGCGTTGCTTTCATTCTTAGAGAAGAATGATATGATGTTTCAAAACGGTGGTGTAAGTAATAGGGGGCATGTTAATGGAGGTTTTTGGGCTGTAAAAGCCAACGACGCAGTTGTAGACTTTTTTGAAAATCATTTTATTCCTGTAATAAACAAGGAAGACGTTGAAAAGTACTCCCCAGGGTACCCACAAACTGAGCTTCAGGCGTTGCTGGATAGCGGAAAGTCTAGTGTGAGGTGGGGTACGTTACCTGATGTGTTTGGACATGCCTCTAACAGGCCTTATTTTTACCACGCCGTTGCAGTATCGGAGTGTCTGGAGAACCGTGAGGGTGCACCTTTAACTTCTTTGGAGGGAAAGTTTTTTTACTGCTACAGAGAACTAGCCAAATACGAAGGTCTAAGTGAGATTAGAGCTACGATTGAGGATTGTACTAAGATGGATTCTACAATGTTATCAATAAAAACAAGGAAACCTAATGAAAAACAATCCTTATAGTATAGTAAAAATGTTTGAAGAGGAGGTAGCTTTATACACGGGCGCTCCTTATGCTGTCTCCGTTGATAGTTGCACTAATGCGTTGTTTTTATGTTGTAAATACCTTAATATAGAGACAGTTACAATCCCCAAAAGAACTTATTTGTCCGTGCCAATGTCTGTAATACACGCAGGAGGAAAAGTTGTGTTTGAGGATCAAGATTGGAGCGGTGCATACCAGCTAAAACCATACCCAATATATGATTCTGCCAAAAGGTTAACCTCTAACATGTATATTTCTGGATCTTTCATGTGCCTTTCTTTTCACATAAAGAAATCTTTAGGTTTGGGGAAAGGAGGAATGATCCTGACAGACGATGAGTTTGCTGTGGAATGGTTCAAAAAAGCCAGATACGAGGGAAGAAGTGAGGTTAATTATAGAGACGATGATATTGATATGCTAGGATGGAACATGTACATGACACCTCAACAGGCATCACACGGTTTAGCGTTAATGCAGAACTATCCTAAGAATGTTGAAGATCTGGGAGAACATGAAGGGTACAGGAACTTAACTGAGTTTTCTATTTTTAAGGAGTTATAAATGAACAGGTGGGACGTAATAAATTTTTTAATTGACACAAATCAATACAACAGATATTTAGAAATTGGGTATGGTACAGGATTAAATTTTCACAATATCGTACTGAAAGACAAGACTTCCGTAGATATAGGACACGGCGTAAACCAGGGGGATTCGTTCTGTCAATACTTGATGCCTTCTTCTGAGTTTTTTGAAATGGCACGAGGAAACAAGTTTGACAAGTACGATATAGTTTTTATAGATGGATCTCATACCGCCAAAGACGTAAAGGAAGATATAACAAATTCATTAGAGTTTTTGGCAGACAAGGGGACTATTGTCGTACATGACTGTAATCCAATAAAATACGAACATCAGACAGTTCCTGGGACCGACCCTAGTCACTGGAATGGGGATGTCTGGAAAGCCTTTTTAAGTTTTCGATCTTCTAGAGAGGATCTTTTTATGTGTGTAGTCGATACTGATGAAGGGTGTGGGATAGTTCAAAGGGGGCGACAAAACCTGTTCCCTACTTTAGCTGAAGAGCTTATTACTTATTCATACTTAGAGGAAAATAGAAAGGAACTGTTGAATCTTATCTCCGTGGAGGAGTTTTTAGAGTCGTGATAAATATTGCTACCATACACCATAATTCTTCCAAGTTTATGAAGCTGCAAGAAAAATACGTAGACAGATTTACAGAGTCTAAGTATAAAATATTTTGTGGGTTTTCAAACACAGTGCCTACCGTTTCTTATTATAAAAGTTTTGATTTTTCAAATTTTTCCGACCAACATTGGGAGAGGCTGGATCGTTTAGCTTTTGAAATTTGTAAACAGTCTGAAGACGATGATTTACTTGTGTTTATGGATGGGGATGCTTTTCCTATAACAGGATGGGATTGGAAAATAAAAGATTTTCTTGAGGAGTTTCCTGTTGTAGCCATAACAAGAAAAGAGAATCCAGAAATGCTTTTGCCTGATGAAGATAGAGGGTACCCACATCCTTGTTTTTTCGCAACTACCGTAGGGTTTTGGAGGGGCAATAACTTAACCTGGGGGTTAAATCCCGGGTCAGGGGCTCAAAGCGCGGGAGTTGTTCTACATAGAAAATTGAAGGATATGGGGGTGTCATGGAAAAGTCTTTTGAGGAGTAATGCGCTGGACATACACCCTTTATATTTTGGAATTTATGGAGAATTGGTGTACCATCATGGAGCGGGGAATAGAGAGGTATATGATTCAATAGACATATGGAGTAGACCTAAGTTGGGAGGTACAGTAGACCTTGACTTGAGATACCCATTAATCCCAAGATTTAACACAAAACTATCTAAATTTGTGTTTGAAGAGATAGAAAAAGACGATAACTTCATTAGAGTTTTCCTTGGAGGAACTCCATGATAAAAAATTTAGCAATTATTACCAACACCAACTCCGTTAATTCTGATTTGTGGAAAGTACATTGTAATCAAGTGAGGAAATACTTTAAGGAACCTCATTATGTTTTCTCAGACACATTCAATACAAGTATAAAAATTAAAAAATTCATCCCTTATAATAAGGAAGAAAAATTCAGAACTCAATTTTTGTCGTGCATAGGACAGATAGAGGAAGAATACTGTTTGTATCTTAATGAGGATTATCTAATCTACGACAAGCCAGATTACAAGAAACTTCAAGAATATGTGAATGTGCTAGAAGGAAATTCTTGCCTGTCGTTTATCAGGCTAGCGAAAGGTATGGATGCTTATGATATACCTTTCTCTAACACTCTTCAATATTTGGACTGTAGAAATAATTATTTCTTTTCTCAAACAGCTTCTCTTTGGAGGACTTCTCATTTACTGTTAATACATAAATACGGTCCAGATCTTCACATAGCAGGAAAAGTTATGAATGAGCAGTTTGAAGTGGCCGCTTCAGACGTGGCTAGAAGTCTTGGAATTCAAGGTCTTTATCATTATGACGGAGAAAGTAAGAGAGGCACTCATCATTACGATTCTAAAGTTTTTCCTTACACAGCATCCGCACTTGTGAAAGGAAAATGGAATCTATCAGAATACGGCACCGAATTGCAGAAGTTGAAACAAGAACATGGAATTGATTTTTCAAAAAGGAGTCATTGTTGATGTATGTATCTAAAAAACTGACTGCTGAGGTTCCCGATACTAACCCACATTATTTTGGGTGGGAGGAATTCTCTGAAACTCCGTCTAAGGACGTGCTATTTTATGGGTATGATTCTATCCGAAGCACCTCAGACCTTAATAAGTACACCAGAAAAGTACTCTTCAATGTTTGGATGCCTACAGAATTTGCACAACAGCAAGACCATTTTGGAATGTCTCCCTTGGAATATGACAACGAAGCTGATGAAGTTTATGGGATATGCCCGTTTACCGTAGAGTGGCTGAACAAGATTAAAAAGACAGAGAAATATAAGTACATATACCATCCAATTAATTTAAAGTATCTCCCTACTAACAAACAAAAAAAATATGATGTATGTTATTTTGGTGGGATACATTCCCCCTTACATTGGGATTGCCTAGACGTAATTGAAACTTTTAATTACCGGTATATGAGTATGTCCCATTCTATTAACTTCATGACACAAAGGAATTTGTACAGAGCTACTGACATAGATCTTACGCATTTACAAAAACTTGATGTTTTGTCTGAGTGTAGGATATCCATATGCTACAACATTGTGCCTGTAGGAGAATCACATGTAAAGAATATTAAAGATATTCATGGATGGGAAAAAAACACTGCTTTTAGTAAGTTGGACTCTATAGGTTTCCTTCCTCAGTTTAAATCTAGGATGCATGAAGCTGCTATTTCAAAAACTTTAAATTTAGTGTTTAAAGATCCGTGGAGAATCGCAGAAGATTACTACACTTCAAACGAAGACTTCCTGTATTTTGAAAGCAACGACGAACTTGGGGACATCATACAGGATGTTATAGATAACTATGAAAGGTACGAAAAAATGATTGAGAGTGCCTATAATAAAGTATCAAATTACAGCACAGAGAAGATGTTTGATGTAATAAAAAAAGGTAAAAAATGCAAATCGATAGTTGTAGATCGTGTGGTTCAAAACGCTTAAGTTCAATCCTTAACCTAGGAAAACAGCCATGGTGTAACGAGTTAGTATCTGAAGATCAGGATACAGTACCTACTTACCCTCTGCATCTTGTTGCTTGTCTGGATTGTGAGTTATTACAGTTAGATTTTACGGTTCCTAAAGAGAAAATGTTTAGCAATCACGGGTACCTGTCTGGAATGACAAAAACACTTCTTGAGCATTTTCTGGAAGTTGCAAAAGAAAATAAAGATCAGTTTGGTTTGAAAGTGGGGGACCTTATTGTGGACATTGGAGGGAATGATGGGTCTCAACTTATGCAATACCAAAAGCTTGGTCTAGACAATGTTGTTAATGTAGAGTCTGCCTCTAACATTGCAGACATTTCTAAAGGAAACAATGTTCCTACTATAAATGATTTCTTTAACGAAGATATTGTGAGGTATAATTTTGATGAGGGAGAAGCTAAGTTAATTAACGCGGCAGGTGTATTCTTTCACCTAGAGGAACTCCACAGCGTTATAAAAGGTATTAAATATCTTCTTGCTGCTGATGGAGTTTTTACAGTTCAATGCATGTATGCAGGTGAGCTTATTAAAGGGGGAAGTTTTGACATGATATACCATGAGCATTTGTGTTACTACACGCTGAGGAGCTTGTCTACTCTTTTGTCTCCTTACGGTCTAGAAGTTTTCGATGCTAGGTTCTCCCCAATCCACAGTGGGTCTCTTATTGTTAAGGTAGGACACCGTGGGAAGAGAGTCGCTACTGATCAGTACCGTGAAACTTTAGAGGAAGACTCCAGATTCACCCTGTCTGAATTTAGAAGATTTGCGGACAAGATTAGAAAGAACAGATTTCAACTTAAAACGTTCTTGGTGAATCTTAAATACAAAAAGAATAGAATTTATGCTTACGGTGCTCCTGCGAAGGGAAACACACTACTTAATTATGAGTGCATAAGTAACGATGTAATAGACAAGGCTGTTGAGATAAATCCTTTAAAGATTGGATACAGGCTCCCCTGTTCAAATATTCCAATACAAAAAGAATCAAAAGAAGACTGTCCAGACTATTACCTCTTGTTGTCTCATAACTTTTCTGATGAAATCATTAAGAAAAATGAAGATATTATTCAGAAAGGTGTTAAGTTTATTACCCCATTTCCCCGAGTTAAAGTATTATGAAAGCATTAGTTACAGGCTCTACAGGCTATCTTGGTTCCTTTTTGGTAAGACGTTTAAAAAAAGAAGGGTATGAAGTCTTTGAATCCAACACAAAGATTGCAAATTTGGAAGACACGAAAAATCTGGAAATCTATGAAGACGTAGAATTTGATTTTATCTTCCACTTAGCAGCTTTTACCAAAGCGGGGGATTGGTGTAAGCATAACTCTGGAACTCAGTGGATAACCAATCAAATTATTAATACTAATATTTTAAAATACTGGGTGGAAAAGTCTCCGAGGGCGAAGATGGTGTGTGTAGGTACTAGTTGTAGTTACGACCCAACTACGCCTCTACGGGAGGATTTCTATGAGTGTGGCATTCCAGACCCAGATCTATACTATTACGCCCACACCAAAAGAATGCTTCTGACAGGGCTAAGAGCTATTGAAAAGCAGTACGGTCTTGACTGGGTTTATGTAATACCTTCCACATTATACGGACCCAATTTTACTCACGACGATAAGCATTTCATATTTGATTTAGCTAGGAAGATTTATGCTGGAAAGACACAGAAAAAGAATATTTCTTTGTGGGGGGATGGATTTCAAAAGAGAGAACTCATTCATGTAAACGATTTTTTAGATATTCTAATGCAGGTTTTAGACAAGGAAAATGACGTGATAAACATAGGAAGGGGTACAGAGTTTACTATAATGGAGTATGCAAAGATTTTATGTGGTATAGTAGATATAAATCACAGTTTCGTAACTTATGACACTTCTAAGTTTGTTGGAGTTATGTCTAAAAAATTAGACATATCGAAGATGATTCGTTACGTCGGAGACTTTTCATTCACTCCACTACGAACTGGGCTTGTTGAGATTGTTGAATGGCTTAAAAAAGAGGATGTAAAAAATGGTTAGAAAATATCTCCCCACAGAATCAGAACTTATAGACAGACTTTCTATCGCTCAGCTAAAGGAAGTGTTTATTCCCGAACACAAAGATGAATACGCTGAAGAGATTAGGGATATCGTACATGATTTAAATGAGCTTGGGCTGAAAGGTAATGATATAAGAGCAACCATCGTACTAGCTCAAATGAATCTTCATATATGGCACAACGAAGCCAACTACAGAAAAGGAAACAAAGAAGGTAATGATTTGGAATTAACTCATGGACTAAACGGAATCCGCAACACCGCTAAAAATAAAATACAAGAAAGTGTTGGGGGGAGAAAAGATTACAAGATAGATTGTCTAGCTGCAGATTTTAAAGACTGGGAGATTAGCTGGTGAACGATTTAAAAATATATTATTGGTATTACTTATCTTTGCATTCTAAGAAGTGGACAAGAAGATTTCATTTTTTTGGGGTCATGTTTACTGTGGCATATCTTATTTGGTGTATAATTGAATCGCATTGGGCGTTGTCTCTATTGACACCTTTTATTGTGTATCCTTTTGCATGGACAGGACATTTCTTGTTTGAGAAAAATAAACCAGCAGCTTTCAGAGACCCTATTAAAGCTAAGATATGTGATTTTATAATGTTTTGGGACATACTGCGGAGGAAAATAGATTGGTAGTAAAAAAAGTTTTAGTTATCGGTGATGTTTGTACTGACGTGTATCAGTATGGTTCTGCGGTTAGAATATGTCCAGAAGCCCCTGTCCCTGTCTTTGTGCCGTCTTACAAACTAGAAACTTCAGGAATGGCAGCAAATGTTTTTAATAATTTATCCGTTATACCTGGTATCGACCCGACTTTAATAGGTAACATTGATTACATAGAAAAACTTAGGTATGTAGACTCTTCTACTATGCAAATTGTTTTACGTGTAGATTCAGGAGAGCCCGTAAAAAGCAGGTTTTCAGTAAAGGATGCGAATATAGAGGATTACCAAGCAGTGATAATATCAGACTACGATAAAGGATTTCTTTCTTATTACGACATAAGAGATATAGCATCCCGAAATCCTATAGTATTCCTAGACACCAAGAAACTTATAAAGGAGGAATTCTTTACAGATGTTAAGTTTATAAAAATAAATAGGTCTGAGTATGAGAGTTCTCAAACATTTCTCGGGAGTTGGTCAGAAGGAAAGATCATTCTTACAGATGGTGGTAGTGGCGCACACTACAAAGGGAATCAGTTCTCCGTACCAACAGTTTCCGTTAAAGATATGACTGGTGCTGGCGATACCTTTATAGCCGGACTATGTTCTAATTACTTAACTACTTGGAACATAGAGTCAGCTATAAAATTTGCTAATAGATGTTCAACTCAAGTTGTTCAAAGGAACGGAGTTAGTGTTCTGGATTTTTCAAGTCTTAGTTTAGACCCTTTGGAGGTTTTTTAATATGAATATTTTAGTTACGGGTGGAGCGGGATACATAGGAAGCGTTTTAGTGGGGGATTTGCTACAGAGAGCTGACGTACGTAAAGTTACAGTTGTTGACAATCTTTCATATAATCAGATTTCTTTGTCACATGTCATGAGTGACAAAAGGTTTAATTTTATACACGGAGATGTTTGTGATAGTTTAATGATGGAACCACTAATTGATGAGCACGATATTATAATACCACTAGCTTGCATAGTGGGAATGCCAGCATGTTCTAAGAACCCAGAAAAAGCAACTCAGATAAACTTGACAGCCATAAAGGACTTAGTAAAGTTTAGCAATGACTATCATAAAATAATTTTTCCAACTACTAATTCTGGCTATGGAATTGGAAAGACTAAAAACGGAGAATTGGTAGAGTGTACTGAGGAGACTCCATTGCGCCCTGTAAGCCTTTATGGGGACGTTAAGGTAAAAGCTGAAGAGGTGTTACTAGAGAAAGGTAATGCGGTCACACTGCGTCTAGCTACGGTTTTCGGAGCATCCCCTAGAATGAGATTAGATCTTCTAGTTAATGATTTTACATACAAAGCATGTACAGACGGATATAACATATTATTTGAAAGTGGGTTTAAAAGAAATTTTATTCACGTTAAAGATG
>Ga0114906_1001159_pt1 | contig 14109 bp, 14 predicted proteins | sample MalvirDeepMed_M9_FD_89687 | JGI IMG/M metagenome (GOLD analysis project Ga0114906, IMG submission 89687) | Marine viral communities from the Global Malaspina Expedition - Malaspina viral metaG DeepMed_M9 | ecosystem: Environmental > Aquatic > Marine > Oceanic | place: Mediterranean Sea...
CGCTCAGCTTGGCCTCGAGCTCCGCGATCGGTTGTTCGAAATCCAGGTAGTTCGACGTCATCGATGCCGGGTTCCGACCTCGGGAATCCGTCGCTATACTGATCCATTACTTTCCGGAACCCGGCATCGATGACGTCGAACTACCTGGATTTCGAACAACCGATCGCGGAGCTCGAGGCCAAGCTGAGCGAGCTGCGCAACGTCGGCACCAGTCAGGAACTCAACCTCGAAGAAGAGATCGAGCGACTGGAAGCGAAGTGCGCCGAGCGCATCGAGACGATCTTCTCCGGTCTCACCGACTGGCAGATCTCGCAGCTTGCGCGGCACCCGAAGCGGCCGTACACGCTCGACTACATCCCCTTGATCTTCGACCGCTTCCAGGAACTGCATGGCGACCGGATGTTCGCCGACGACCACGCCATCGTCGGCGGCCTGGCCTCGCTGGACGGGCGCGCCTGCATGGTGATCGGTCACCAGAAGGGCCGCGACACCAAGGAAAAGATCCACCGCAACTTCGGCATGCCCCGACCGGAGGGGTACCGCAAGGCCAAGCGCCTGATGGAAATGGCCGAGCGCTTCGGCCTGCCCATCCTTACCTTCATCGATACGCCCGGCGCCTACCCCGGCGTCGGCGCCGAAGAGCGCGGCCAGTCCGAGGCGATCGCACGGAACCTGATGGTCATGGCACGACTTTCCGTGCCGATCGTCTGCACCGTCATCGGCGAGGGCGGATCGGGCGGAGCGCTGGCGATCGGCGTCGGCGACCGGACCAACATGCTCCAGTATTCGATCTACTCGGTGATCTCGCCGGAGGGCTGTGCGTCGATCCTGTACAAGAGTGCGGAAAAGGCCGAAGTGGCCGCCGGCGCGCTCGGCCTGACGGCAACGAAGCTCAAGCGGCAGGGGTTGGTCGACAGCGTGATCCGCGAACCGCTGGGCGGCGCCCACCGCGACCCGGCCCAGACCGCCCAGCGCATGAAGGAGCTGCTGATCAACCAGCTCGAGGCCCTGGACCGCCAGACCGACGGGGAACGGCTGGACACGCGCTACCAGCGCCTCATGCAGATGGGCGCGCTGGACCGCGAGTGAAGCCCGCCGCGTCCGGCCGGCCCGCGCTGGACCACCGGGCCTGGGATGCACACGGCACGCTCTGGATCGCGTTCAGCGGCGGCCCCGACTCGACCTGCCTGCTGCATCGGCTGATCGCCGCCGGCCTGGCCGATCGCCTGCGGGCGATGCACGTCGACCACCAGCTCGATCCCGACAGCTCGGCCCGCGCCGACCGGGCCTCCCGGATCGCCGCATCGCTCGGCGTGCCGTGCGATCGGATCGAGCTCGATGCCGGGCGCATGCGCGACGGGATCGGAATCGAGGCGGCCGCACGCGAAGCCCGCTATGCGGCGTTCGCCGAGCGGATCGCCGCCGGCGAGACGGTGCTCACCGCCCACCACGCCGACGACCGGATCGAAACGCTGTTCCTGATGTTGATGCGCGGCGCCGGCCCGCGCGGCCTGGCCGGCATGCCGGTGCGCAGGCGGCTCGGCCCGGGCTGGCTCGGTCGCCCCCTGCTGGCCTGGACCCGTGCCGAGCTGCGCGCCGAGCTCGAAGACGCGGGCATCGACTGGGTCGCCGATGCCACCAACGACGACGACGGTCCCGACCGGAACTACCTGCGAAATGCCGTGCTGCCGATCGTCGAGGAGCGCTGGCCGGGCTATCGGTCGGCGGCCCTTCACTCCCTGGGCTGGCTGGACCACGCCGCCGATGCCGTCGAGCAGCAGGCCGCGAACGACCGCAGCGCCCTGACCCGGCGCCGCGGAGCGAGCCTGAAGCCGAGCGGACTCGAGGCCGGCGAAGCGGTACTCGACCGGGCGGCCTGGCTGGCGCTGCCCGAAGCGCGGGCACTGGAGGTGCTGCGGGCCTGGCTGCGCCCCGATCCTCCGCCGGGCTACGGGCAGCTGGCCGAGTTCCGGGACCAGTGCCGACAGGCCGGCGCCGACCGTACGCCATGCCTCGTCGACGCCGCGTACCGCCTGCATGCATGGCGCGACGTCCTGTGGCTGGATCGCGGGCCGGAAACCCCGGGCGACTGGGCGGTGGAAACCGAAAGCGACGCAATCGCAGGGGCGCGCAGCCACGTGGACCTGCCGGCCGGCCTGGGGCGGATCGGGTGGCGTTCCTTGAGCGGCCGAATCACGATCGGTGCGCTCGAACCGGGCGATCGGCTTCGGCTGCACAGGGGCGGGCCGCGCAGGAAAGCGGCCGAGCTCCTGCGCGAAGCCGGCCTTCCGCCCTGGCGCCGACATCGGGTCCCGGCGCTCCGGATCGACGGTGAACTGCGAGCCCTGGGCAGCCGCTGGCAGGATCCGATGCTCATCGACGCGGGGCTTTGCTGGACCGGAGCGCCCGACGACTTGCTACCCTATGTATGCCGGCGGCCGACCTGATCGCCGAGCTGATCCGCCGCCCCGGACCGCGGCGGCGCGATCGCCCGAATCGACCCCGGCCGGCCCGCTCCATCCGACCCACCGCATGCGAGAGCCCTGACGATGACCGGATCGACCCGATCGAAGAAATCCAGCGCCGAGACCGATCAGCCGCCCTCGTTCGAGGCCCAGCTGGCCGAACTCGAATCGCTGGTCGAGGCGCTGGAGTCCGGCGACCTGGAGCTGGCCGAATCGCTGGACCGGTTCAAGCACGGCGTTGAACTCAGCCGATCGTGCCGCGCGATGCTGGACGCGGCCCAGCAGCAGGTCGACGCCTTGCTGGACGAAGACGCGCTCAATCCGAACGACTCGAACGCTGACCCCGAGGCAGGATCCGACGAAACGTGAGGTTGATCCTCGGACCGGTCGGACGCGCGGTCTTCGGGACCTGGTGCTGCCAGTGATGCTGCAGGTCCCCTTCCATGACCACCAGGCTGCCCGTGGCGAGGGTGTATTCGAAGCGTAGCGAACGATCGTTCCGATTGCGGATGAGGAAGCGCCTCGGGGCACCTAGACTGACCGAAGCGATCGTCGGATCGCGGCCCAGTTCGGGCTCGTCATCGGCGTGCCAGCCCATGCCGTCGGCGCCGTCGCGGTAGAGGTTGATCAGCACGCTGTTGAAGTCCACGTGCAGTTCGTCGGCCAGCCGGTCGCGCAGTCGCCCGACGCAGGGATGCCAGGGCCCCGCGCGGTAGTCCCCACCCGAATATCGATAGATCACGCCTTCATCGCCCTGGAACGCGATCAATCGAGGTTGCCGCAGCTCCCGGCCGAACATTTTCACGGTGCGGCTCTGCCAGTCGATCTCCGTTCGCAGCGCCTCGAACAGATCGAGCGCCGACCGGGGCTGCAGCCAATCCGGGTTGTAGGCAAGCCGTCCGGCGGGAGGCAGGTCATTGACGCTTCCCTCACCGGACCTTGATCGCTTCTTCATTCAAACTCCACAGGAAAACGATGTCGGACCCGCAGACTGGAGCCGTCCGATGGGTCATTTCGGCCCTCGGGGTCCCCAAACACTCACTCAAAGGAGTGCTCAATGAAAGCTGCTTACCGTATCGCAATCGCATCCCTCCTGGCCGCTGCGCTGGTCCTGCCGGCACTGGCCGCGCACCACGGCGACAAGAAGGACATCGTCGACACCGCGGTCGAAGCCGGGTCGTTTAACACGCTGGCCACCGCACTGGAAGCCGCCGGCCTGGTCGAAACGCTGAAGGGCGAAGGGCCGTTCACGGTCTTTGCCCCGACCGATGAGGCCTTTGCCAAGATTCCTTCCGACCAGCTCAACGCGCTGCTGGCCGACAAGGAACAGCTGACCGCGGTGCTGACCTATCACGTGGTTGCCGGCAAGGTCACCGCGGCCGATGTGGTCGAACTCGATAGCGCCACCACGGTGCAGGGTTCGGACATCGATATCTCCGTGACCGACGCGGGCGTGATGGTCGATGGCGCGAATGTGGTGGCGACGGACATCATGGCCAGCAACGGAGTGATCCACGTCATCGACACGGTCATCATGCCGTGAGTCGTTACGACAGATGACCGATACATCATTCCGGCGCTGACGACCGCGGCGGAATCATGGATCGAGCGGGCGCTTCGGCGCCCGCTTTTCTTGTGCCCTCCCCTGGGTCGAACCGGCCTTCACCTCCGTTCCGGACCTGCGTCCCCCATGACCGCTTTGCGGCAGGCCTAGCCCCGGAAAACCACCGCAATGAGAATGACTTACGAATGCGAATGATCATCGCAGCGTGACGATTGCTTCGCGGTTCAGCTTCCGTACATGCAGTAGACTTCATCGTTGTTGCCATCGACTCAAACCACGGCGTTCCGTTCCGAAGGAGTATTCATGTCGAAGTGTTCCCGCAGAAACCTGTTCAAGCTCGCTGGTGCCGGCTCACTGGCGCTGATTCTGCCGACCATGACCCGGTTCGGGGAAGCGCTGGCGCAGGAGCAGCTCGATCCCGCCGATGCGCAGGCCGCGGCGCTGGGCTATGTGCACGATACCGAGGAAGTCGACAGCGGCCAGTACGCGTCCCACGAGGTGTCGCAGAACTGCGCCAACTGCCAGCTCGCCCAGGGCGGCGACGGCGAATGGATCGGTTGCGCGATCTTCCCGGGCAAGCTGGTCAACAGGAACGGCTGGTGCAGCGCCTGGGTCCAGGCCCAGGGCTGATCGCCGATCCTTCCTTCCGATTCGCGCACCGGTCTCGATGAGCAGGCGCACAGGCTGACAATGCGCTTGAACCGATGTCGGCGCCGACGCTCGGAGCCGGTGGATCGATCGACACGAGAAGCAATGCGCTAATGCAGTACGCAGGACGCCCCGGCCGAACCGGGGCGTCTTTGTATCCGGGATCCGACGCGACCCGCCTCAGCGGCTGCGCGCGAGAAGCACGGTTGCCACGGCCACCAGCAGCAGCGGAGGCACCAGCACGACCGGCGCCGGCGGCAGGTCGGTGACCAGCGCGAAGAACCCGGCCATGCCGGCCAGCAGGTGGTAGCCCAGCCCGATCCCGATCGCAGCGACCAGTTTCAGGCTGAAGCCCCGGCCCTTGCCGGGCGATGCGGCCAGCGCTGCGGCGATCAGCACCATGCCGATGCCGGCCAGGGGCAGCGTGATTCGGCGCCACAGCACCAGCTCGAATTCCGACGCGTCCTGGGCACGGTCCTTCAGGCTGGCCACGTAGGTCCACAGGTCCGACAAGGGAAGGCTGGACGGCGGTTGCCGGAACAGCTCGAGCTGACGCGCGGTCAGGAACGAAGACCAGAGGTAGGTGTCGTGCCGCTCGATGCGCGACCCGCCGCTATCGTCGATGCGCTTGATCGTGACCTCTTCCAGGGTCCAGGCCTGCGGTGCGGGTACGGCGCGCTCGGCGCGGATCTGGCGCTCGAAGGCACCGTCCTCGCCGAATTCGTAGATCGCGATCTCGCCGGGCAGCTGGCCGGGATCGAAGCGTCCCACGTTCATGAAATCGACCTCGGAGCGCACCCAGAGACCGTGCCAGGGATGCCACAGGCTGCTTTCGCCGGGTGCTGCCGCCTGGCCCTGATCGATACGCTCGCCGGGTGGATAGAGCACCGGCGCCAGGAACTGCAGCGCGGCCAGCGCGGCCAGGGCGACCGCCAGGGCGGGCACCAGGGCCAGTCGAGTGACATGAAGAAGCGACGTACCGGCGGCCCGCATCACGGTCAACTCGCGCTGGGCCTGGAGACCCGCCAGCACGCTCGCGGTAGCAAGGACCGTGACCACCGGAAGGAGGTCGATCAGCTGCACCGGGACCGCCGTGGTGGCCGACCACAGGGTGCCGAGCATGTTCGAGCGGCCGCCGGCCTCGCCCAGGGCGTCGAGCAGCGCGGTCAGCCACACCAGCGCACCGACGGCCAGCGTCATGCCGCCGTAGCCGCGCAGCAGTCGAGACATCAGGTAGCGATCCAGCACCTTCACAGCGGTGCTCCGGGGCCGCGCCAGTTGTGCCAGAGCCGCAGCCCGACGAAGACCAGCGTGACCAGCGGCGCCCAGAACAGGCCCGGCCAGATCGGCATGGTCGCGGCATCGACCCGGTTGGCCAGCGTGCCGACCGCGGCGAAGTAGAGCGTGACCAGCACGGTGGCCAGGATCACCCGTGACGTCTGGCCGTGCCGCGGGTTGATCCGCGCGACCGCCAGTGCCAGCCCGGCGAGCACGATCACCGACAGCGGCATCAGGGTGCGCCACTGCAGCTCGCCCCATTCCAGGGCCCCGCCGCCGGCCATGAGTTCGGTCAGCCCCAGCTCGCGGCGCTTGCGCGACGGCTCGACCGGCTCCGGTGGATCGAATTGCACGACCAGGCGCTCGCTGCGGCCGACCAGGTCGGCATCGCCGCCCTGCTGCAGCCGGTAGGACCGAACGTCCCCGCTGAACTCCAGCGCGATCGAGCCGTCCGCGCGGTCGCGCTGGGCCAGCTGCTCGGCGCGCAGGAGGTTGCGGTAGGTCGGGGTGCGCTGGTGGACCAGGACGTCTGAGAGCACCGAACCGTCGCGCGCTTCCGCGAAGATCATCCATTCCTCGTCGCCGATCTCGAACCGGCCCGGCTCGACCCGCGAAAGATCGATGCGGGCCACCAGTTCCCCTTCCATGCGATACAGCGTCTCGTAGGCCCAGGGCCGGAAGACATGGGTGATCGCGGCGACCAGCAGCACGCCGAGCAGCGCGATGGCCAGTACCGCGCGAACGATCTTGGCGCGTCCCACGCCCGAGGCTGCGATCGCGGTCATCTCGTAGCCGCTCTGCAAGCGCCCCAGCCCGGTGATGGTGCCGAGGAAGATCGCGGCCGGGATCAGCACGTCGAAGAACAGGCCGAGCTTCAGGGTCGCCAGCGTGACCACCGCGCCGATCGAGAGCCGTTCGATCACCGCATCGGCGAGGTAGCTGGAGAAGTAGTAGGCCAGCATCACCAGCAGCACCACGGAGAACACGCCGAGGATCGGCCGCAGCAGCTGGGCGGCGACATAGCGTTCGATGCGCTTCATCGTGGCTCGTCGCCCGGCGCGCGACCGCCGAGGGCTCCCGCGGCCTCATCGGCGAACACCCGCTCGACCAGCGCCAGGTCGTCCGGCGTGTCGACATCCACCGCGGCCTCGGGCCAATCGACCAGCACCGGTGCGGCGACCACGCCGAGCCGTTTCGACAGGGCGGCGAACGCGCCGTCCACGCTCAGGCGTCCGAGCAGGTAGCGGACCAGGTCGAGCACGCCCAGGCGGCGGATGATCCGCCAGGGCCGCTTGCGGTCTCGCTCGAAGGCCTGCCATTGCGCGATCAGTCGCCGGCCCGCCGTGGTGCGCACCAGGAACAGGTTGGTGCCGCAGACCCGCCGGTCGGCGAAGCGATAGCGGGTCCGGCGGCCTTCGGGAAACCGGGCCTGGACCGCATCGGCGTCGGCCAGCCCGACCACCGCGTCGGCCCCCGTGTCGGCCGCCTGGGCGATGAAGCGACGGAGTCGATCGGTGGTCAGCAGCGGATGGTCGCCGGTCAGGATCAGCACCGCACGATCGGCTTCGATATCGGCCATGGCCGCGGATACGCCGGCGGCCGGGCCCGCCGCCGGCGCGATGCGCCGGGTCTCGGGGCCGCCGGCCAGTTCGGCCTCGTAGGCGTCGTGATCCGGCCGGACCACCCGGATCGGCCGTTCCGCGTCGAGACCGGCGGCGGCGTCGAGGACGCGCAGCAGCATGGCCCGGCCGGCTACGGGGACCAGCACCTTGCCGGGAACCCCGGCCGCCGCCGCGAGCGGGTCGCCGGGCCCTCGATCACCGGCCAGGACCACGATGGCAAGGGTGCCGGAGCTCATCGGCCGGAGTGGTCCGGCGCGCCATCACCCGGAGACCCGGGCCCGGAGGACGCGATCTCGCGCTCCACGATCTCGTAGCGTTTCGCGACGTTCATGCCCAGGGACTCGATCAGCGAGCGCATTCCGCGGTTCTGCTCGAGAATCCACGACTGCTCCGCCCAGGTCACGCCGTCGGCCAGGAGGTGGTCGCGGACGGCGGCCATCATCGCGTAACTCAGCGCGGCCCCGGTCACGCTGCGATGGTGCTGCGCGGCCACGCCCATCAACGGTACGCGCACACGCCGATTCGATTTTCGCCAGATGCGCCAGAGCAGCTTGATCGCGCCGAAGGGAAACAGCCGGCCGCCGAGGTCGCGGGTCAACTCGTTCAGGTCCGGAAGGGCCACCATGAACGCCGCCGGCTTGTCGTCGAGGAACGCGAGCTGCACGTAGCCCGGGCGGATCAACAGTTTCATGTCGTGGATCGCGTGGCGGAACTCGCTTTCGGTCATGGGAACGAAGCCCCAGTTGTCCGACCATGCGTCATTGAACAGACCGCGCATGGTCTCGGCATGTCGATCCAGCTCGCCGCGATCGATCGCCTCGAGCCGGACCCGATCGCCCAGTCGCGCGAGAACGCGGCGCATACCGCGCGGATCGTCGAACGCCGGCGAACCCTGGTAGGCCAGCAGCGTCGCGGCCGCTTCGAACCCCAACTCGGCCAGGCGCGACCGGTAGTACGGCGGGGCGTGCCCCATCAGCATCATCGGCGGCGTATCGAAACCGTCGACCAGCAGACCGCATTGCTGGTTGATCGACAGATCGAACGGACCCTGCATGCGGCGCCGACCCGCGCGGCCCAACCAGTCGGCGGCAACCTCGGTGAGCTTCGCGAACACCTCGGCGTCGTCTTCGGCCTCGAGCTGTCCGAACCAGCCGAGGTCGTCGCGACCCTGCGAATCGTTCAGACGGTCGACCTGGGCACTGATCCGGCCGACGGTCCGACCGTCGCGCACGGCGATCCAGGCGCAGCCGGAGGCGTGCTCGAAGAACGGATTGCGGGGGGCCCAGAGCTGGCGCTGCTGGAGCTTCAGCGGTGGAATCCAGTTCGGATCGGCGGCGTAGAGCCGGTCGGGGAGCTCGTGGAAACGCGCCCAGTCGCGGCGCGTGCGCACCCGGCGCAGTTCGACCCCGCGGACCGCCGGACTCATGGTCGACAACGCTCGACTGGCATAATCGGTGCGGAATATTGCAGAATTGTGGTCATTAACACAATATGAAGCGCGCTCGGAATAGCGTGTCGCGAAGTTGCGCAGGGCCAGACGTGTTTCCATTGACACGCCAGCGTCTTATAATGGTCGATTAGATTTCGTTAAAAAACATCTCGCTGGCGATTCTACGCGAGAACGCAGAACAACAAGGGAACATCGGTTTGAGCCTGAAGCCAACCCCCACGCAGAATTCGCTGCCGTTGAAGACCTCCGGCTACCGAAGCCTCGCCGAAGCGCTGGACTACGCCGCCCAGGGGACCACGGGCTGCAATTTCCACAACGGCCGAGGCGAGCTGACGTCGGTCATGACCTACCGTGAGCTGCGAGAGCGTGCGCGATCCACCGCGCTGAAGCTCGCAGGTCTCGGGCTGCCTCGAGGCAGCCGGATCGCGCTGGTGGCCGACACCCAGCCCGAGTTCCACGTCATGTTCTTCGCCTGCCAGTACGCCGGCCTGGTGCCGGTGCCGCTGCCGGCAGCCGTGCACCTGGGCGGAAAGGGCGCGTTCGTCAAGCACCTGCGCGCCCTGCTGCAGGACTGCCGGGCCCGCGCCGCGTATGCCTCGACCGATTTCGAACCGTTCCTGCGTGACGCGGTCGACGGGCTCGACCTTGCGGTCAGCGGCACGCTGGACGCCTTCGATGCGCTGGAACCGGCCGCCGAACTGCCCGAGCTGCCGGACACCGACGACCTGGCCTACCTCCAGTACACCTCCGGCAGCACGCGCTTTCCGCGCGGCACCATGATCACCCAGCGCGCGGTGCTGACCAACCTGGCCGGCATCCTGCAGTACGGCGTGCAGATCCGGCGCGGCGACCGCTACATGTCCTGGCTGCCGTTCTATCACGACATGGGCCTGGTCGGCCTGATCCTCGGCCCGGTCGTGTCGCAGCTGTCGGTCGACTACCTCGGCACCCGCGATTTCGCGATGCGACCCCGCCTGTGGCTGGAGCTGATGTCGCGCAATGCCGCGACCATTTCCTACGCCCCGCCCTTCGGCTTTGCGCTGGTCGCGCGCCGCCTGCGTCCGGGCGACGTGTCCCGCTACGACCTGTCGGCCTGGCGCGTGGCCGGAGTCGGCGCGGAGATGATCCGCTCGAACTGGCTGCACCGCTTCGCCGACGCCCTGGCGGACGCCCGTTTCTCCGATTCGGCGTTCCTGCCCTGCTACGGCATGGCCGAATGCTCCCTGGCGGTCAGCTTCGCCCCGCTGGGCCAGGGCCTGGAAGTCGACCGGCTCGATGCCGACCTGCTGGCCCGTGAACGCCGTGCCGAGCCGATCACCACCGATGACGAACTGCGGGTGACCGAATTCGTCAACTGCGGCCGGCCGCTGCCCGACTATGAAGTCGAGATTCGCGATGCCGACGGCAACCTGCTCCCCGAGCGCCACTGCGGGACGATCCACCTGCGCGGCCCGAGCGTGATGTCCGGCTACGCGAACAACGAGCAGGCCACCGCTGAAGCACTGACCGGCGACGGATGGCTGAACACCGGCGACGTCGGCTACCGCGCCGGCGATTCGCTCTACATCACCGGTCGCGCCAAGGACCTGCTGATCATCAACGGCCGCAACATCTGGCCGCAGGATCTCGAATATCTCGCCGAGCAGCAGCCGGAGGTCCGGCCCGAAGACGCCTCGGCCTTCGCCATTGCCTCGGAAGACGGCAGCGAAGTGGCCGTCCTGGTCGTCCAGTGCCGCGAACAGGACCCGTTCCGGCAGGCGCGCCTGGTCGAACGCCTGAAGCAGCAGATCCAGTCCGAGTTCGGCATCGCCTGCCTGATCGAACTGGTCCCGCTGCACACGCTGCCGCGCACCTCCTCGGGCAAGCTTTCGCGCAGCGGGACGAGGCTCGATTTCCTCAAGCGCAACGGCCTGGAAGACACCGAAGTCCTGCCGCGCGAACTGGTCGACCGCACGCCCCACACGCAGGCACTGAACCAGGTCGACTGAGCCGTGCCGGTTCTCGCGCTGACCGGCGTGACCGGCTTCATCGGACGCGCACTGCTGGCGCGCCTCCTCGGCGATTCCGAACTCGACGACACCGCGCTTGGTGCTCCACGGCCCTCCGGGCCCGCCGGCGCGGGCCTCAACCTCCGCGTACTCGTGCGCGGCCGCGGACGAATCGACGCCGCGCGCACCGGTCGCATCGAACAGATCGACGGCGATCTCGACGATCCCGACGCGCTCGCCGAGCTGGTCTCCGGCGCCGATGCGGTGGTCCACCTCGCCGGCGCGATCGCCGGTAGCCGCGCAGAGGATTTCGACCGGGTCAACGTCGAGGGAAGCCGCCGGCTGGCCGATGCGATCCGGACCCACGCGCCCGGCGCCCATGCCCTGCTGGTCTCCTCGCTGGCCGCGGAGAACCCGACACTGTCGTGGTATGCCGCGTCCAAGGCCGGTGCCGAGCAGGCCTGGCAGGCCCTGCCGGGCGAGTGCCGATCCGTCCTGCGCCCGCCCGCGGTCTACGGGCCCGAGGACCCGGCCCTGGCCGATTTCTGGAAAGCGCTTTCCCGCGGGTGGTTGATCCGCCTCGGCCCACGCGAGGCGCGCTTCTCGCTGGTCCATGTGGACGACGTCGTGGAGGCCATCATCCGCTTGCTCGAACACGGCCCGACGAAGACGGCCATGACCCTTGCCGGGCCGGGGCCGGCCGGCGGCTGGCGCTGGGCCGACATCGCGGCGATCGCGTCCCGGCTCCGCGGCCGGCCGGTACGGACCCTGGCGGTCCCCGCGGCGCTACTCGGCGCAGCCGGCGCCACCGGGCTGGCCATCCAGCGCCTGCGGGGACGTCGCGCCCTGCTGTCGCCGGGCAAGGTGCGCGAATTGCGGCACATTGACTGGGTCTGCGATAATCTCGCGCTTTCCGCGCACCTCGACTGGACGCCCGAACGGACCCTGGACGACGCGCTGCCCACGCTACCCGGATGGAACCACCCATGAGCGACCCCTCTCCCAGGATCCGCAGCGCGATCGAAGACGCCGTTTCCGCCTCCCTGCCCGAACTCGAGGGCATCGATTTCGATGCCACGCTGACCGGCGACGTCGGCCTCGACTCGGTCCAGGTCATGGACCTGGTCATGGAGATCGAGGATCGGCTGGATATCTCGATCCCGCTGGAAGCGCTGGCCGAAGCCCGGACCCTGAACGAACTGGCGACGCGGATCCAGCCGCTGGTCGAGGAGCGTAGCGAGTGAGCCTGTTCGACAAGTTCAAGCCCCTGGCCGAAGCGCGCGCCGGCCTGGTCCGCGCCGGCGGCGAACCGAACGCGGTGCCGCCGGTAGCGACGCCGATCGAGGCGGTCCACTCGGCCACCGAAGGCACCATCGGCGGGCGGCGGGTGATCCTCGCCGGGACCAACAACTATCTCGGCCTGACCATGGACCCGGAGGTGGTCGAAGCGGCCCGCGATGCGCTGAGCAGCCACGGTACGGGCACCACGGGATCGCGGATGGCCAACGGCAGCTATTCCGACCACCAGGCGCTGGAAAGCGAACTGGCTGCGGCCTGGGGCTGGCCGTCGGCAATGGTGTTCTCCACCGGTTATCAGGCCAATCTCGGCGCGATTTCCGCCCTGGCCGGCAAGGACGACTTCCTGCTCCTCGACAGCGATTCGCACGCCAGCATCTACGACGGTGCGAAGCTCGGCAACGCCCAGACGGTCATCTTCCGCCACAACGATCCGGCCAATCTCGACCGCCGGCTGGCGCGGCTCGGCGAGAATGCGTCGCGCGCTCTGATCGTGGTCGAAGGCCTCTATTCGATGATGGGCGACCAGCCGCCGCTGGAGGAATTCATCGAGGTCAAGAACCGCCATGGCGCCTGGCTGCTGCTCGACGAGGCGCACTCCTTCGGGGTGTTCGGCGAACACGGCCTCGGCGTGGCCGAGGACCGCGGCCTGATCGACGAAATCGATTTCGTCGTCGGCACCTTTTCCAAGAGCCTCGCCGGCGTCGGCGGGTTCTGCGCCAGCCGCCACCCCGAGCTCGAGCTGCTCCGGCTCGCGGCCCGACCCTACATCTTCACCGCATCGCCCTCGCCCGCAGTGATCGCAGCGACCCGCAAGGCGCTGGAGAAGGTCATCGACGGCCAGGCCCTGCGCGAGCAGCTGTGGGCCAACATCCACCAGCTCTACACCGCGCTCGAGGACCTCGGCTACCAGCTCGGCAGCAACCGCCCCGGACCGGTCGCGGCGATCGTCCTGCCCGACCGACAATCGGCGCTGGCCCACTGGTACGGCCTGCTCGAAGCCGGCGTCTATGCCAACCTGATGATTCCGCCGGCCACCCCGAAGGGCACCAACCTGTTGCGCATCAGCCTGAGCGCGGCGCATACCCCGGAGCAGATCCAGCACATCGTCGACGCCTTCGGCGAACTGCGCCGCGCGGCCTGATCGCCGGGAATCCAGGCAAGCTCCCGGGAATCTCCCCGGGCCGTCGACCGGCTCACCGGTTGCCGGTCGAGGGTTTCGCTTCACGCCGGTTCGAGGCCGAGTGCCGTTATCCTTGGGCCATCGACCCCGAGGAGATTCCGCGTGACCCATCCGATCAGGAACCGCGTCGCGACCGCCGCGGCCGCGCTGCTGCTCGCCGCCACGGCAAGCGCCCAGACCCCCGACCTGAAACAGATCATGGCCGACCCCGACTGGATCGGGCCGCCGGTCGAAGCCGCCTGGTGGCAGCTCGACGGCGAGCGTTACCTTGCACGCGTCAAGCGACCCGATTCCCAGGTCCGCGACCTGCTCTCGGTCCGCGTTCCCGGCGGCGAGATCACTCGCCTGGACACGGACGACCTGGCCGAGGTCGACGGCCCCGAGGTCGTCTACGACCGCGCTCGGACACGGGCGCTCGCGATCCGCGAAGGCAACCTGTTCCTCCACGACCTGGCGCAGGACTCGCGCACGCAGCTGACGGCGACCGGCGATGCCGGCGACGCACGCTTCGGAGCCGACGACACGAGCGCGCTGGTCCGCCTGGGCGGCGACTGGGTCCGGGTCGAACTCGATTCCGGGCTGGTTCGCCCGCTGGCCGATCTCCGCTTCGACGAC
>Ga0114906_1001161_pt1 | contig 14105 bp, 15 predicted proteins | sample MalvirDeepMed_M9_FD_89687 | JGI IMG/M metagenome (GOLD analysis project Ga0114906, IMG submission 89687) | Marine viral communities from the Global Malaspina Expedition - Malaspina viral metaG DeepMed_M9 | ecosystem: Environmental > Aquatic > Marine > Oceanic | place: Mediterranean Sea...
GCCCACGGCCGCCCGAAAAAACGCCGGTTCGGCCCCTCGATGTTCCGGGCCTTCCGGCGACTGGCGACACTTCGCGGCCTGCGCGGAACCACAATCGATCAGTTACGCTATCCCGCCGACCGCAAGCTGGATCGGGCCATGCTGAAGGATTATCAGAGCCTGGTAGACCGGATCGGTCGTGAGCTCAACGCCAGCAACTACGAAACCCTCCTGCAGCTTGCCGAGTTGCCTGCCGATGTCCGCGGGTACGGCCCTGTGCGGGAGCAAGCGGCAGAAAGCATTCGTGAAAAGCAGACGCAACTGATCAAGGCGCTGGATACCGGTCGCCCGACGTTGATTCGCACCCAACAGGCTAACGAGGAGGCCAATCATGTTTGAAGCACTCCAGCCCCTTCCCCAGGATCCGATCCTGCAGTTGATGCAGACCTTCCGTGAAGACGATCGACCGGACAAAGTGGATCTGGGCATCGGTGTCTATAAGGATGACGCCGGCAATACGCCTATCATGGCCGCCGTGCACGAAGCCGAGCGTCGCCTTCTTGAGGGCGAAACCACCAAGAGCTACGTGGGCCCTGCCGGTTCCGCCGGCTTCAACAGCGCCATGGCGGAGCTGATCCTGGGCAGCAACAGCCCACTGGTCCGCGACGGTCGCGTATCGGTCATCCAGACACCGGGCGGCTGCGGCGCCCTGCGTATGGCGGCCGAGTTTCTGCGTCTGTGCAAGGCCGATACAAAAGTCTGGGTCAGCACGCCCACCTGGGCCAACCACTTGCCGTTGCTCGGTGGCGCCGGCCTGACTATTCGCGAATATCCGTACCTCAATCCAGAGACCCTGCAGGTAGACTTCGGCGCCATGCTGGAAACCCTGGAACGGGCGGATGCGGGCGACGTGGTGTTGCTACACGGGTGCTGCCACAACCCCTCGGGCGCGGACCTGAGCCTGGCCCAGTGGCAGGAAGTGACCAGCCTGATCCAGCGCAAAGGCCTGCTGCCCTTCGTGGACATGGCCTATCAGGGCCTTGGCGAAGGCCTGGACGCGGATGCAGCTGGCCTGAGGCACCTGGCCAGTGCGGTACCTGAAATGCTGATCGCAGCCTCGTGCTCCAAGAACTTTGGTCTCTACCGGGAGCGCACCGGCGCACTCGCCCTGGTTTCGGAAACCGCAACCGTGAATGCCGCCGCCACCAGCCAGCTGCTGAGCGTCATCCGGTCGCATTACTCAATGCCACCGGCCCATGGTGCTTCAATCGTGGAGACCATCCTTGGCGATGACGACCTGCGAGCCCAGTGGCAACAGGAGCTAAACGGTATGTGTAAGCGCATCCTGCATCTGCGTCACGCTTTTGCGGATGCACTCTCGCCAGTAGGCGACTTCGACTTCATCGCCCGTCAGCGGGGCATGTTCTCGTTCCTCGGAATCAGTCCGGAGCAGGTGGGCCGGTTACGGAAGGAACACGGCATCTACATGCTGGAAAGCAGCCGCGTAAACGTTGCCGGTTTGAACGACCACGTCTTGCCACAAGTCGCTTCCGCCCTGCGCGAGGTGCTCGGCAAGTAAATACTTTTTCGACAACAACCAATCAATCCGACAAAAACAATTAGCCGGAGAGAAGAATGAGTGAGAGTACCCAACCACACCAGCAGGCCAATAACCTCTGGTCCTCACGGATGGCCTTTATCCTGGCTGCGGCTGGTTCAGCCGTTGGCCTCGGGAACATCTGGAAGTTTCCGTACATTACTGGCGAGAACGGCGGCGGCGCCTTCGTTCTGATCTACCTGGCCTGTATCTTCCTGATCGGCGTGCCGGTACTGATTGCCGAAACCATGATTGGTCGGCGCGGCGGCCAGAGCCCCGTGGCCACCATGCGCACCCTGACCAAAAGTGAAGGCACAGCCAAGGGCTGGAGAGCCATCGGCTGGAACGGGGTAATTGCATCCTTCCTGGTGCTTTCTTTTTACGCCGTGATTGGCGGCTGGGCCCTGGTCTATATCGGCAAGGCCGCAACCGGGCTGTTTACCGGAGCAGATGCCGAAGCCATCGGCGGCCAGTTCGGCGGGCTCCTTGCCAACCCCTGGGAACTGCTCATGTGGCACTCGGTGTTCATGGTGATTGTGGTGTTCATCGTTGGCAGGGGCATTCGCTCGGGGCTTGAGAAAGCTGTGAATATGCTGATGCCTCTGTTGTTCGTGCTGTTGGTTGCCATGGTGATCTATGCCATGAACAGCGGCAGCTTTGGCCGGGCCGTGAGTTTCATGTTCTCGCCGGATTTCAGCAAACTGACAACGGCGGGGGTTCTGACTGCCCTGGGGCACGCCGCCTTTACGCTCAGTATCGGTATTGGTGTTCTGATGGCCTATGGCTCCTACCTGCCAAAAACCGTAAACATTGCGCGGACCGCCATGACCATTGCCGTCGTGGACACCAGCGTTGCGCTTCTCGCGGGGCTGGCCATCTTTCCCCTGGTATTTGCCAATGGCCTTGAACCAGGGGCAGGGCCCGGCCTGATCTTTGTGACCCTGCCATTGGCCTTTGGCCAGATGAGTGGTGGTGCGCTGTTCGGCACCATTTTCTTCGCCCTGCTACTGGTAGCAGCCATCACCTCGGCCATTTCCATGCTGGAACCGGTAGTCGAATGGCTGGAAGAACACAAAGGCGTGAGTCGAGCGAAAAGCGCCATTGGTGGCGGGCTCGCCATCTGGTTTATCGGTATCGGTACCGTGTTGTCCTTCAACGTCTGGGAAAGTGTGCACCCGCTTGGCTTTATTCCGTTCTTCGAGGGCAAGACGGTCTTCGACCTGCTCGACTTCCTCGTCTCCAACCTGATGATGCCTCTCGGCGGACTCGCCATTGCGCTGTTTGCCGGATGGGCGATGAAACGTGAGGGTCTGCCGGCCGATATTGGTCTGCAAGGAAGCAGCTATAAGGCATTCATGTTCGTACTCCGGTATCTGACGCCCGCCGGTATCGCCGTGGTTTTCCTGTACAACCTGTTGTAAAACGAATCCGGCCTCTCCAACCGCAAAAGCCCGGTGAACTTCACCGGGCTTTTTTTGACATACCCAACAGGGCACTGCCAATCTGAATTCAGGACAACAGACCCAAGTCTGTATCGCATGCGGAAAAGGAGAACTCTTATGTACAGCAAGATCCTCGTTCCGGTCGACCTCGCCCATACCGATAAAATGGTGAAGGCGCTCAATACCTCCATTGATATTGCCAAGCATTACAACGCCACCCTGTGCTACGTCACCGTCACCAACAGCACCCCGGGAGCGGCCGCGCACAACCCGAAAGAACTCGCAGAGAAACTGAGGGTGTTTGCGGAGGAGCAGGGAAAATCCCACGGGATCAATACCGACAGCATGGTGATTGAATCTGCTGATACCGCCGTGGAGCTTGAAGACAAGTTGCTTGAGGCGATCAAAACAACCGGGACAGATCTGGTAGTGATGGCTTCACATCCGCCGGGGATTGGCGACCGGCTACACATTCTCCATTCGAACGGCGCCAATATCGTTAAACACAGCGATATTTCGGTTTTCGTCGTTCGGTAAAGATAACAGGGCATCCGAGACACTATTCCGGATGCCCTGTTGCGTCATGCTTTGGAAATTCAATTCCCGTTACCCTGGCAATGAAAAAGGGAAAGTAATCCTCCGTGGCAAAGAAGTTCCCGGCTTCCACCTGGGTCGGCAATACAAAGCCTTCGAACTCCCGAAACTCTGACAGGTAGCCGCCAAAGGGCTGCAAGCGATGGACTTTTTCCGCATTCGCATTGGTCCACCGGTCAAAACTCACCTGGAGCGGCCGGCCGTCGCCGGCAACGACAACATCCACTGCCTGTTCCATGCCCTCATGACGAACAACCACCCTGGCCGTGTTTATATCGACCAGCTTCCAGGAAACGCCGGGCCCCGGCAGCAGGGCAGCCGGCGTCCAGAAAACCGCCTCTGCCACATAACGGCCGAATGCCGAACGGGCATGATCCGCATCACCACCCGCCCGGGCAACAGGGAATAGGCCCATCAGCCAGAACCGCGTCCACTGGTCAGTGTCCGAGCCGGAAATCCCGAGCAGGCCTCTGTGGGCGCTCATTTTCCAGATAAACCCTTCCGGCATGGCCAGCACCTGGGTGGCCTGCATGTGCACGTAGTCGGGCGACTCCCGATTGCCCATACCGAATTTTCCGTTCATAGAGATACGGGCCACGGTATAGAGCGGGGTACCAGGCTGAATGGTGTAACGGAAATACCGCTGGGCTGGCTCCGGCAAACCCTCAAGAAGAGCAAGATCAAAGCGCTCCGGGGCAGCCGGCTGCAGCGTTGCCAATCCGGTAATGACAGCCCGGTCTGCGGTGTGGTCAGACTGACGCCAAAACCAGAGGGCGACGGTGACTGCAACCACCAGAATCAACAGGATCAGGAAAAAGATTTTCATGTAAGCTATGCTCCGTAGCAGTCATTGTCCCTGCCCTGCCCGAATCCGGCCTTGTTCCAGATCAACGAACGTGGCTGCCCGACTCACTGTCAGCCTGAAAGGTTTTATGAAAGTACCAAAAAGATTACAACCACTTGTCGATGACGGCATGGTGGACGAAGTGCTCTACCAGCTCATGAGCGGCAAGGAAGCCCAGGTTTATGTTGTGCGCTGCGGAGACCAGACGCGCTGTGCCAAGGTCTTCAAGGAAGCGACAAAGCGGAGTTTCAAGCAGGCGGTGGAATACCAGGAAGGACGAAAGGTCCGGAACAGTCGTCGAGCCCGGGCCATGAGCAAGAAGACAAAGTACGGCCAGAAGGAACAGGAAGATGCCTGGCTCAACGCCGAGGTGGATGCCCTCTACCGGCTTGCCGCCGCCGGTGTCCGGGTTCCCGAACCTCTGGGCTTCGTGGACGGTGTACTGCTGATGGAGCTGGTGGCGGATGAAGATGGCAAGGCCGCGCCCAGGCTGGATGATGTCACCCTGTCCCCGGAACAGGCCCGCGACTTCCACGGCCAGGTCATCCGAGAGGTTGTCCGTATGTTGAGCGCCGGTCTGATCCATGGGGATCTGTCGGAATTCAACGTGCTGGTCGATGCCCGCGGTCCTGTCATTATTGATCTTCCCCAGGCCGTCAATGCGTCCGGCAATAACAACGCGGAACGCATGTTGGAGCGCGACGTCGACAATATGCGCCGCTATTTCGGACGCTTCGCGCCGGAACTGCTGAACACCGATTATGGCAAGGAGATCTGGGCGCTCTACGAGTCAGGCGACCTGCACCCGGACAGCAAGCTCACGGGCTGCTTCCAGCACGATGACACCGCTGCCAACGTCGACGAACTGATGGAAATCATCGATGCGGCAAAAGAGGAAGAGTGGGAGCGACAGGAACGGATGAGGGACGCCGAGGAGGACTGACGCCTTAGCCGGTGCTGGTCAGCCGGCAGACGTGGTTCTCTCTTCGCTGATCATTGCTGACATCAACTGCTGTTCCTTCGGCCCGGGTAGAACACCCGTTAGCGTGGCTTCGATAACCGGCTCACCATGCTGATTCGAGAGCACCGCTTCGGCCCGGGCCCGATTCCTTGCATCCACTTCGGTGATGGTGAATACACAGGTGACGGTATCACCGAAATACACTGGCCGGCGGAAGCGAAAATTCATCCCGGACGCCAGCCAGCCAATCTGCCCACCCACTTCCGTGATCATCCCGCCAACCAGCAAGCCATGGCAGATCTTTCCCTGCAGGTTCTTGGCCAGGGCAAACTCATCGCTGTAGTGAACCGGATTCTGATCTCGGCTGATTTCGCCAAAGGACAGAGTCTCATCCTCGGTGAACGTACGCACCAGGGTAAACGAATCGCCGGCTTTCAGGCCTGCAATGGCTCTCTTTCGAATATCAGACATGGTATCGGTCCCCGATCGCTCAGCCTTACAGGTACCGACCGCCAGACCCTATGGCGACCACAATCAGGCCGAGAATCAGATTGATACCGACCAGACGGCGAATCTTTCCCACCTGAACACCACCAGCCTGCGGATCCTTGTCTGCAACCGCCTGCTTGAGGCGTCGGAAAGGCGCAAAATACACGTGAAAGTAGAGCAGCATCATAACTAGCCCGAGCGTCTGCATGGCATGAATGTGCCAGCCAGCACCGGCCATACCGCCAAACACACTGAAAATCATCCAGTAGCCGGTAACCAGGAGCAGCACAACCGCGAGCCAGACCCAGCGGAAGAACCGTTCAAGCGTCTTCGACCAAAGATGGCCACGCTGGGAGGCCTCTACCACCTCAACCACGGCCGGACGCATCGCCATGTAGGCGAAGAACATACCGCCAACCCAGATAACCGCAGCCAGAACATGCAGTGCAATTGCCAGACTCATAAACCTACCCCTTGCTTTGGCCTTCAGATGGTTTCCAGTTCTACCCGGTTACGGCCGCCCGTTTTACCGCGGTAAAGCGCTTCATCAGCCCTGCTGACCGCGGCACTCAGGTCTTCGCCAGTTCGCAGCTCACTTACGCCGATGCTGATCGTAACATCGATATCACCGCCGATAACTGCGCGCCAGTCCCTTGCCAAAAACGCCTTTCGTATCCGCTCCGCGCTTGCTTGCGCTTTATCAGCATTCGTATCCGGAAGAATGACCAGAAACTCCTCACCACCCCATCGACCTATCAGATCCTGAGCCCTTAATTCTTCCCGGATCACATCGGCAACACAGCCGAGTACCCTGTCACCGGCTTCATGTCCGAAGGCATCATTGATCGACTTGAAATGATCGACATCCAGCAGGAGGAAACCGACCGGGTGTCCGCTGCGCCGGAACCGCGATACCTCTTTTTCAGCCAGATAGGTCATATGACGACGATTGAAAAGCCCGGTTAATGAGTCCGTTGTTGCCATTTCGCGAAGCTTGCGCTGTGCCGAAACAACCATGCTGAGGTAATAGGAAGCCAGGTAACTGAACATTGCAAAGACCACGCTCAGATTGAACAGATGGACTATGTTCAGGGCTGTCTGCGGAATTGGCTGCAACGGTTCGATGTACCACATCAAGGCATCGAGCGCGACGTAGTATCCCCAGAGAGTGAGTAGCGCATAAACCGCCCATCTTCGGGACGCGGAAACGCAGATCGCCGGTATGAACATAAGAAGGTAATAATGGAAACCGCTCTCCCAGCCGATAAGAACGGTACCGAGGCCGGCGTGCCCGAGCACTTCTGCCCAGATCAGTACGACCGCAATCTTGTTTTTATGGTATTTGAGTGCGTAGTAGGCGCCGGCATACATGGCCACGCTAACCACGTTGATCCATGCCAGAACCGGCGAACCCAATGCATGAAAAAGAAAGAAAAAGATGACATCTACAGTCCCGGCGATCTGGGCACATCGCATGGCCAAACGCCAGAACTGGGGCCTGCGTTCCCGCTCAGGCTCATAAGTCATTGGAGCACTCGCACTTTTCATCGACAGCAGAATTCCTTTTTTAGGTAACAAGAGTACTCGTTAAAACAGAATCCTGCCTCACTCCAATGCAAACAAATGAAAATGTTTTCAGGATCACCACGGCAGCTCGTCGCCGTTGCTGTGCCAGAACGACCCGGTATTCTCCAAGGTGAGGCCATCAATCCGCTCTGCCAGGCCTTTTGCCGATTCTTCCGGAGTAATCAACCCACCAAAATTCACCATTCGGGTCTGAACATAACCCGGGTGCAGCTGGGCCACCGCGATACCCCTCGGTTTCAGATCCATCGCGAGGGACTTGCCAAAGGCATTCAACGCCGCTTTTGAAGCACGGTACCCATAGCGGCCGCCAGAGTCGTTGTCGGCGATAGAGCCCATGCGGCTGGTGATGTTGGCGATTTTGCCTCCGGAGGGGATTTTTTCAAACAGGGCTTCAGCAATTTTCAGTGGAGCGTAGGCGTTGATTTCCATCTGCGTACGAATGGAATCAAAATCGATACTGCCCAGTTTCTCGTCCTGCAGCAGACCGGCATTGTTGATCAGCAGATCAATGGACTGGCCCTCAAGACCGGCCACGAGCCTTGCCACACCCTCATTGGTCGTCACGTCGACACTGTCGATGATCCTCGCCGCAATCTCTTCCAGCTCCGGCGAGGCCTCCCGGCACACTCCGATCACCGAGCAGCCGCGGCCTGCATAGAGCCGGGCGAGCTCCAGACCAATGCCCCGGTTTGCCCCGGTGATTACAACAGTGGAATTATCGGACATATCAGCCTCCTCAACGATCAATACGGTTCATGCAGCTTCACATCCCCTGCAATGTAGAACAACCAGCAATACGGGCCCTGACTGCGTGCAGATCCAATTTTTCTGTAAGATACGGGGTAATTCAATCAATGGTCGCCGAGAGCAGCATGTCAGCAGCACTTGTTTTCGCAGTCTTCGCAGTGACCCTGATCGCGGCAACCGTATTCTACCTCTTCTTCTACCGCGCCTGGCGGAGGGAACGGGAACTGAGAGCCCCCTTTCCAACATCCTGGCGCGAGCATCTTGATGCGAACGTTCCGCTTTACCGACGGCTTCCTGAAGCCCTCAAGCAAACCTTGGAGCAACGGGTCCAGCTTTTTCTCTCCGAGAAAGAATTCTATGGCTGTGACGGCTTTGAGGTGGACGACGCAGTGAGAGTGACCATTGCCGGCCACGCCTGTTTGCTGATTCTTGCCCGCCCCTATTCAGATTTTGACGAGGTAAGCAGCATTCTGGTCTATCCCGATGCCTATCACGTCAGAGACATTGAAAGCGATGGCATGATTGTCAGCGAAAGTAATGAAATACGGGCCGGCGAGGCCTCAAGCAGGGGCCAGGTGGTGCTGGCCTGGCGAGAATGTCAGGAGGCCGCCCGGAACCCGCACAGCGGCCATAACGTCATGCTCCATGAGTTTGCACACCAGCTGGACTACCTGGACGGCACCGCAGACGGGGCACCGCCGCTGAGTGGAGAGCAGGCCCGGCACTGGCAAAGTTCCATGACGACGGCCTACGAAGACCTCAGGCATTCCCTCCGGCACCACCATAGATCCTGGCTTGATCCATACGGCGCTACCGAACCGGCAGAATTTTTCGCAGTGCTGACCGAGGCATTTTTCCAGCAGCCGCGCCATCTCAAGCGAGAACAGCCCGAGGTCTACAAGGCCCTGCAAGGGTATTACCGGCTCGATCCAACGGCTTTCTGGGAGGATGCATGACAGTTGTGGCAAATCAATGCGTGGTCCACTATGTAGGAAAGCGGATCAGTTGGTGGAGGTTTACATGCCAGCCATAGGATGGATATTCATAGTTGTTGCCCTTGCCTTGATCGTGGGCAGCCTGATGATACTGCGTGACAATGCCCACAGCATGAAAATCTCCGATGAAAAGATGAAGAAAATCCAGGCCCGGAAGGCGGAGATCGAGGCCGAGGAGAGCGCCGAAGACAGAGAGTGGTAGGTTTGGGGGCAGCCGCGAAGACTGCCCCGGGCAGGTTCGATCAGTGTCCGCTGTGGTCCATACTTTTGCCCGAGTGATCCATGCTCTCGCTTTTCATCATCTCGCCATCCAGCGACTCGACATTCAGCTCAACCTGCATTTCGTCGGCACCCTCAAAAGTCAGGGTCAAGGGAATGCTCTCACCCTCGCGCAACGGACTTTTCAGTTTCTCCAGCATCAGGTGAAAGCTGTGGGGCTTCAACTCCACGGTGGTACCTGCCGGTATGGCGAGCCCGCCCTTGACCGGTGCCATTCGCATTACACCATCGTGCATGCTGGTCTCATGGATCGATACGTTACCTGCCCTCGGGGTTGCGGCCCCAACCAGGGTAATATCACCGCTGCCGCTGTTGGAGATACTCATGTAACCCACGCCCATGGGCGTGCCAGGCGGTGTAGGCCGACTCCAGGGATGATCGACCGTGACCGGGCCATGGCTGTAATCATGGGCAAATGCTGCCGGGGCAACTAGGGCCAGTGCCAGCACAAACACGCTCAGGCAATACTTCATGTCCAGTGTTCCTTGTCGATGGTTCAAAACCAAAGGATAGAAAGGGTAGGTCCCGGATCCAAGCTTTTCAGTGCGACGAATGGTCGCAGACCGGGTCAATGCCCGATGGCGAGAGCCGGGTTCGCTTTCAGTCTGTCCAGGGTCTCCGGACGACTGAAGTAATAACCCTGAAAACGTCGACAGCCCATCTCGACCAGGGCGCTGGCCTGGGCCTCCTCTTCAACACCCTCGGCAACCAGCTCCATATTATGGCTCCGGGCAATGGCAATAATACTCCGGATCATGTTCGCGGCTTTTTCGTCTTCCAGAATGGTGTCGACAAAGCTCTTGTCGATTTTCAACTCGTCAAGCGGCAGCTTACGCAAAAGACTGAGCGAGGAGTAACCCGTTCCGAAATCGTCCATCGAGATCCGTATCCCTTTCTCTCGCAATCGTTCGATCGTTTTCAGCACTCTCTCAAAGTCACTCATGAACAGGCTCTCGGTGATCTCAAGAACCAGCTCTCCAGGCGACACACGGTGCATTGCCAGAACCTCAAGCACTGTTTCAACAAAGTCTGGCTGGCGAAACTGGATAACAGAGATGTTGATAGACAGGTCCACGGAACCGCCGACCTCGTTACGAAACAGGCTGTATTCCCGGATACTGGTTTCAAGCACAAAGCGCCCGAGTGGAACCATCAGCCCGCTTTTTTCAGCGACCTCGACAAATTCCGCGGGCGAAACAAAGCCGAGTTCCTCATCCTGCCAGCGAACAAGCGCTTCCAGCCCGACCGCTTTTCCGGTCTGATCTACCTGAGGCTGGTAGACCATGTACAGTGAGCCCGATGCCAGGCCATACCTGAGACGCTGCTCGACCGACAGCCTGCGAAGATAGGCCATTTCCATCTCGCTGCGGTAAATGCAGACGTCGTTCCGGCTCTGTTTCGCCTCGTACAGCGCAAGATGGGCACTTCGAATCAGCTTGCTGAGGGAATCTCCGTCATTCGGAAAGCAGGCCACACCAATACTCGCCGTTACCTGCAACCTCAGTCGGCCCACCTCGAAGGTGCGGGACAGGTTGCCGGCCAGCGACACACAGGCTTTTTCAACATCGTCGAGATTGGTGTTCGGGGTCACAATGGCGTACTCGTCGCCACCGAGCCGGGCAAGATCGTCCCGGCTTTCAACCAGTTCGGCGAGCCGACGACCGAATTCCAGAAGGGTTTCATCGCCGGTCTCCAGCCCAAACCGGTCATTGATGCCTTTAAAGTTATCAATGTTGATCACAATGAGGCAGAACGGTTTTCTATCCGGAACCAGGTTGTCGAGGCGGTCCAGCAGCCCATTGCGATTCAACAGCCCGGTCAAATCATCGTGCCGTGAGAGGTAAGAAAGCTCCAGACGCCGCTTCTTCTCGGCGTTGTCGATAATCCGGAACCCCTTGTAGAAAACAATCCCGAAAACCAGGAAAGTCAGCAGATACTGCAACAGGGATTGGAGAAATTCCCGGTAAAGCGGAGCGAACCGGGTTTCCGAGATGGACCACAACTGGTAACGGGCGTTGAAGACAGCAGCCGTCAGATAATCCTCACCCTGGCGTCGGGTTCGGATAACCACTGAATCACTGCCCTGCATGACCTCCTCTACGCTCTTGCCGAGCTCCTTTTCAAACGCTGCCCGATTTATCTCCCTCTGGTCCATCGGCACCCGGATTTGCGAATACTGTTGCGGGCCAATGCCGTCAGCCGACATGAACTGAACATAGCCATCGGTTTCCCGGAACAACATTACGGTGTCAGAGTCGCCGTCATGCAGTGTCTTGCCGAAAACCGAACCACTGCCATCAAGCCGCATGCCGGCTGTCATGACTGCAACGACTTCCCCACTCGGGGAACGTATCGCTTTTCGGATCGGTATAACCCACGCGCCCAGGGCGTCTACGAAATAGGTCCGGCCCACGACCATCGCATCGGAAGACAGTGCTCCCAGGAAACTGTCACGGGTCTCGGGATCGGTTCTCAGATTTGGAAGAGTCGACAGATCGAGGTTGGTGCTGACACGAACCAGCGTGCCGTCCGGCCTGGCCAACCCAAAGCCCACGAGCATGGGGTTGGCGGCGAGGATGCTGTCGAGCAAGGGGATCTGTCGACTGCCTGACAGGAGGTTGTCCTGATTGAGCAACTCGCGGCCAATTACATCGAGAACCAGCTCCTGGGTTCGCAGGATACTGTCGACAGACTGAGCAACCAGCTCGACACGGGCGGTCTGGTAAAGCTTCTCGTCCGAAATAAGGCCCTGCCAACGAAAGAACAGAATGGCACTGAGGAGCAACACACCACCGAGGAGGATAAGAGCGAAGAGTGTCCAAAGATTGCGTTTGAGAATTGCCAAAAGCAGTTCCAGAAATTCGGGAGGTTGAACAACGGCTTTGCGTCAGTATACGGGAGAGCCTGAAAAGCGCATTACTATTTACCGATAATTTGTAGGCTGTTAATTCCCATGGAACTAAATGCGTCGATTCGTGACAACAGAGTAATTCCGCGTCCATCACCGATCAGGGTATCGGGTGTACTATTCTGAAAAGCTGAACGGCAGTCGATCTTACAGGAGTGTGTTTATGAACGTGATGTCTGTACTGAACCAGGTAATGAAGCAGGCTCAGGGTGGCCAGTCCCAGGGTAGTGGCATGGACGTCAACAAAATGATGAACAGCCTTGGCAGTCAACTCAAGGGCAGCCAGGGATCCGGTTCAGGCATCGACGTAAAGAGCCTGCTGGGCGGCGGAGCCCTCGGCATGATGCTGGGTTCCAAGCGCGGCCGAAAGATGGGCGGCAAAGCCCTCAAATACGGTGCCCTGGCAGGCGTGGGTGTCCTGGCCTGGAAAGCCTATCAGAACTATCAGACCAACAGTCAGAGCCCGGCGAAACCGGCATTGGCACAGCAGGGCCAGCCACTGGAGCAACTGCAGGGCCAGGCGCAGGAACAACGGGGACTTGAAATACTCCAGGCCATGATCATGGCAGCCCGCGCTGACGGCCACATAGACGCCAACGAACGCGCGCTGCTTACCCAGGAGATTGAAAAACTGGGGCCAGATGACGAACTTCACGCCTGGATTCAGCAGCAGTTCGACGCCCCTCTGGACGCCACTGCCCTGGCACGCAATGCCGACTCACCCCAGGCCAGCCGGGAAATCTACATCGTCAGTGCGGTCATGATCGACGAACAGAACCCCATGGAGCGGGCCTGGCTGGATCAACTCGCCAGCGCCCTCCAGCTCGACCCGGGTCTTGCCAGGGAACTGGAACAACAGATCCAGAGTGCAACAGCAGGGTAGTCGTCAGGCTTTCTTGACGAACTCGGACTTCAGTTTCATGGCACCAATACCGTCGATCTTGCAGTCGATATCGTGGTCGCCTTCAACCAGGCGGATACTCTTCACCTTGGTGCCAACTTTGACAACGGAACTGGAGCCCTTGACCTTCAGATCCTTGATAACAGTCACCGAATCACCATCCTGAAGCTCATTGCCGTTGGCGTCGCGAACCACCTTCGCGGCGTCAGCTGCCGCAGCCTCCGCCTCAGACCACTCATGCCCGCACTCTGGGCATACCAGTTGAACGCCGTCCTCATAGGTGTATTCAGAACTGCACTGGGGGCATGGCGGAAGCTGCGACATTATCATTTCCTGTTAATTGAATGGGCGCAGGATTATACCATCAACGCCCGGGCGACACCCTCGCCAGAACCGTCGGATCTTCCGACAGGGGCAAGGCGATGATGGCGCCCTCGTTTGACGACGGAAAAATCCCGGTCAGGCTAGTAATATTCACCTGATGCGAAACCATGATGACCGGCGCACCTTCCTCCAACTGATTGACCAGAGTAATCGTCTGCCGTGTCTGAGTCGGCCCGTCACCACGATTCCGGAAAAACGAATTCAGCGACGGCCACTCGGTCACTTCACCCATGTCCATTCCGGTAGCGGTATCCATACAGCGACACCACTGACTGCTGAACACCCGCGCCTCGGTAATACCATGGTCTGCCAGAAACGGCTTCCACGCCCGAGCCTGCTCCCGGCCGGTATCGTTCAAATTTCGCTGCGTGCTGCAATCGTTAATATCAAAGTTACCC